>Ga0181458_100001_pt2 | contig 40188 bp, 45 predicted proteins | sample InSIn1SAF170_FD_119059 | JGI IMG/M metagenome (GOLD analysis project Ga0181458, IMG submission 119059) | Clean room microbial communities from NASA Spacecraft Assembly Facility at Jet Propulsion Laboratory, Pasadena, California, USA -... ...
CAGGGGCGTCCGCCGGCAAGCCGAACGAGCCGGGACACAAATCAATATCTCAGCAATCAAACACAAACCAGAACACCGCCGACGAGGACCTTGCGATGGACCGAACACATACCTGCAGAAATACGCCTTCAAGTCTATCGATACTTCTTCCATGGGTGTAAGACATGGATTCATGGATGTGTGGATGATAAAGACAAGGAGATGGACTTATGCCCACGTCATGCTACGAAGATGATGTCCAACAAGACCAATTTATTCTTGACATCGAAGTTCGTGTACTTGGAGGCACAGGAAGCCCACTTCTCTGAAGCGACTTTTCGTATGAAAGGATGTATGCATGAACTCGGCGACATGGCAGACGATGGATCTGTTTCCGAATTCAATGGCGAAGCGAATGATTCCTCAGAGCATAGCAGCGTCATGGCTCAGATATTGACCCGTGTTCGTCATCTTGAAACGGGCCTCGAAGAACTCTTTTATATGAGCGAAACCTGGATGGACTGCTTCTTGACGAACGAATCAGGCCAGCCGAGAACAATCATGGTCAGAAATTTCTGTGCCGACATTCCATTGAATGAAGGTGACTGGCAAAAGTTCTGCCACCACTATCGGCGCGGAGGTGCCACATACCAAGTCGTGTTTCAATGGAGGTGTTTAAATTCGGGCACAAAGCAGTACTTTCATGTCGTTCTGGATGCGCGAGAAGGAACGAAAGTGCATTCATCGACCGTGGTGGACTTTGAAAAAGTGAAGCATGAGATGTTTCGAGATGGTGTGATCGGACACAACGTGAAGATGGTGAAAGATCCTAGAGTTAGAACCAATAATGAGTTTCGGTGAAGTTGGTATGTGATCTGGCAGGTCAGTTGAGATTGGCGTATTTCGCTAAGTTGTTGACGAGGTATCCAGAAGGCTATTTGGACGACCTCAGAATTGAGGGATAGAATCTGGGCTAAGTTATGTTGAAGAGAGTCAGCTCATCGATCAACCAACTTTCCATAAATGCAGAAGTCTTCCTTCTTGTCCTTCCTGTAGGTTAATCGCTATGCGTCTATACTAACACCTTAGCATAGCACATGGTCCATATGTACATGGACAGCGTTCGTGAACATTTCAAGCAAGCTCCTGCAAAAATTGGATTCAAGCAACATATGTAAAGACAAAGAGTTGACAAGGTGTCTGAAGAAGACACAAAATCACGATGGAAACTAGAATACAGGACAAGAAGGTTTGCCGAAAGCCATATCATTCCCCTGACACGGGCGAACCCAAGTCAGCGTATTGCTTGGCGTTATAGATCGCATTGATAGATCTTCTTTCTGTTGAAGTACATCATAATATATGGTAAACATGTGTCTGATACATGCCCTTACATAGTCGTACATTTCGTCTAACGTTGCAGGAATATTCTATAACATCTAATCTAGCCCACCACTCTTGCATAACCTCCCTGTTCACCACTAGCCACTCTCCACGCCCGTAGAGGCAACGCTTGTAAAGCGAGCGCTTTCTTCTCAATATATAACCAGAAAGTTATCGCTCCGATAATAACGAAAACAATGTTAGTAATATAATATCCATCCCTATGCATCACACATGTTCCACCCCCATCAATGCATCGATGCTTCTCGGCTTCTAGCGCACAGCTGAAGGCAGAGGTCACCGGGGTGATGCCATCGGCAAGTGTGAGCTTGGCTAATTCGGCTGTTGTGGGAGGATTGCATGTTGCTGAAGTAAACATGTCGACGAATTTGAGGATGAAGAACTTGGGAAATGTCCCTCCAAGGTTCGATACAGTAGCAAGCAGTGTCATATATGTACCACCAATCGCTGGGTCGGCAATGCGAGCGTGGAAAGCTGAAACAGCGACAAACATGATCGTAGACATGAACGTGCTATAGACGTGCTCGACAATCACCGTGATCATGTACCATAGCGGAACTGCCTCGCCAACCGCGACGGGGTAGATCATGATTGTGAATTGTGCGAAGACTGCAGCAATCAGTCGCGCGACAAACGCCCAGCACCAAAGCCTTAATGGTGTGTATTTAGTTGACCATTGGCCAGCGTAGTATCCTAGACCAATCTCAAAAGGAAAGTCGATAAGCACAACAAGAGCCATATTCGCCTGACCGAAGCCTTTGTCGAGAAGTTTGAGGTTAGTAACTGCCTCATTTGTGACGAATCCAAGTTTTGCAATCAGGTGGATTATGCAGATTGTGATGATGTTTTTGAGCTTGAGGACCGCCCACATGGATCGGTAGACTTCGGCTATGCTGTCTCGCTCCCTGGTCTTCTCTTCTTTCTTTAAGATGGCAAGACCAAGAGTTACGACGAGATATATGTAACCCCAGAATTTCATGTAGCCGCCCAGTGTGACGAGGCCGTAGTCCTGGGGTATAGTGCGAAACCATGCATTTGGAAATTCGGGAGCTTGGAGAGCAAGGAACACGGTGTGACTCAAAAAGGAGCCTGCTGTAAGACCCACTGTCTGTGCAGTGGACGCGTAAGAGATGTTTTGAATGCTGAGAAGGGAAATGGCCCAGCCATCGACAGCGATGTCTTGAGTTGCGCAGAGGAAGACAAGAAGGAACCACCAGCCTGTAAAGGACCAGACACCAGAGTCACCACTGTTGCCAGCTGCTTCCATCATGTGGTCTATACGTCCACCGAGGTAGATCATTGAGAGGCCAGAAATCGTTTGAATAGGTGTAATCCAGCTTTTCCTTCGGCCAAACCTTTGCGACCAGACTGCATCGACTATAGGCGACCAGAGAAGTTTGAGAGAATATGGATAGATGGCCAGAGAGAAGACGCCAATCTGACCATAGGAGAGATACTTCTTGAGGAGAAAAGGTACCGAGCCAGCTGCCAGACCCATCGGTATACCCTGAAGGAAATAGAGCAGACACAGCAGCAAGAAATTCCTCTTGTCTTGTCGAGGCAAATCCGAAAAGCTAATCTCGACCATATGTGGCGTCGCAGGGGTTATGGTTGGAGGATCATTGTCCAAACTGAAGTCCTGCCTCGCGAGATATGCATCCTTGACCTCATTCTCCCCAGGCACATGCTTCTTCCTATGCTCAATCATGTTTCCGTTTCCCTCAGCGTGACCATTCAAATGTCCATTCTGGTGGCCTGTCTCAATGGACAAGTTCTTTAGTGATTTATTGCTTTTCTGCTTTTTCGTACTCCTCCTCATCTGGGATCGTGATGTTGCTCCTTCCACCAGAGGCACGTCCTCGGAATGCTCAGACCAGTCTGAGAAGTCGTCGTTCAATTCGAAGTCTTCGGGATTGGGACCTCTATCGGTAGTTGATGGAAGATGGCCGAGTTCGATGTTCGAAGTAGTATTAAGGAGTGACTTTTGACGATGGTGTTGGACCTCTTGTTTGTGCTGCGCAAGGTGTAATGGTAATACAGAACTTTCTGAATGAGAGGCGAAACGAGAAGCAATAAGAGGCGGGACGAAATTGTCACCGGTGTCAGGCATCCATGCGAGGAATGTTGAAGACAGAAACCGTGTCCTCTGTTAGGGCAGATTTTTGTTTAGCAAGACACAAAATGTAGCGCGCTGATTGGATGTTTGTTTCAGGTACCCGTAACTTTGATACAAATGTTGGTCATCAGGACGACATTAGGTGGTGATGCCAGAGGCAACATCAGGTGGCACTTGAAGGGTGAGCCACTGCTACTCGAAAGGCCACAGTCACAATGTTTGACACTGCGTCCATGCACGAGTCGACCAATACTCGACGCGTGGGTAACGTGTCTATTGGTTCATGCCAGACTATATCAGTCACGTGATACTAATGCTGATAAGCGATAGCTCCCTTGATTAAGGGGAGTATCATGGTTTCCCATCTGGTTCACCTTCACGAGGTCGAAATGAATGGTATCGTGCTTTCTGTCAGTCATATAGATTGCGACATCCTATCGTCTGTGGACACTGCCGCAAGCGCATGATATCTCAGCCATCACAGAGAAATTGGGAACGACTTTATGATATATCTGCATCATTCGCAAATGTTATACTAGACTAATATTCATCAACGGATGCTCAGCAGTCTACCGAATGCTTTCATCCCACTTGGTGGATGAAATGGTCGGTATTGAGGCTTGGATCACACAGTTCTTAGCCTGAGGCTATCTTCGAGCTATAATCTATGTTATGAAATGAAATAAAACCACCGGACTCGTGGACTGTTTCGACCGCTTCAGTGAGCACATCTGCACATACCTTGCTCAGAAACAAGCTGCCAATCTCACCACCTCCTATTCGTGGTGCCCAGTATGATGGTGTGTATGATGGTGATGATGATGCGCATGACCATGCCCATGAGCATGATTGTGACCACCATCTTCATCGTTGCTGCTGTTAGCGGCAGCCTTCTTACCATATTTGCAGCACGCTTCATGTCGCCTCAAGTTGTCGAGCCTCGGGAACTTCCGTCTGCAACCAAGATGCTGATGCTTGCATCTCATATGCTCGTTCTCTGGTCTGTGACTCGCCATATGACGACGAAAATTACTCCCTTCTGCATTCAACCACTGATGACATATCGGACAATGAGCACGATTGGAGCCTGTATGACTTGCGAGGTGGTCATCTCTGACCTGCTTGTACATGAAAGACTTAGTACATCCTGGGAAAGTGCATTTCCAGGGTAATTCTTCGGCTTGGCTACCATTTGAATCTGCTTGAGGAGACTTTGAATCGGCCTTTGATGCAGTTGCTGATCCGGCAGCGTAGAGCGGTGCAAGGTGTTTCTTGGAAATGTGTCCTGTCAGCGCTGCTTCGGTAGCGAAGGACGCTGTGCATGCTGAGCCCCACCGGCAGGTCACTGTGCCTTTCAGCGAAAGGTGACTGTTCTTGACATGCTTCTTGAGATCGTCAGTCCGTGCAAATATCTGACCACATATTGAGCCGCAAGGCATAAGCCATTGACATGACTTGCCGGTCTTGACTGCCGAAGGAATTGGTTTGATGGCTGACTGTTTTTCAGTACTGATCACATCACTGTCGGTGGATGGCTGAGTCAGTGGTGTGGAGATGGATGGTTCAACCAGGTTGGTGGCATCGAAGTGCTGCATTGGCTGTTGGTCAAGGCTGTTTAGGTTCAATAGATTGAATGCCTGCACAGTACAAGGCTGGTGTAACGCGTCATTTTGTTGCCAGGGATACTGGTTGCCTGGAGCGGTCGGGTCACAGCCAAATGTAAAACCAAAACCAGGATCAACGTGCTGTGGTAGGGGAAATTTAGGAGCCTGGTCTATCAGACATGGATCAGGCGCACAGTGGTGAGCTTGTTGGAATGTCTGCCAATGGTCGAGAGCAACATCAAAGGCTGATTGCATCGGTTGCTGCACGTTGAACTCGGCATACTCGTCGATTTGTGGAGGTGTACACGTTTCATCACATGGTGTAAGGTGCGGCACATATGTATTGAGACCGTAGAGTTGCACTTCAGCATCGAGATCAGGGAGTGGGAGAGGCGTTGGATCAACACATATGCCGCAAGTAGAAATACAACTGTCCCAACTGGTGTGGTGGTCTTGTGGACAATCCTTCTTGTCGTGTCCATTTTCTTCACATTCCTCCTCACATTGCATACAGTCGTCATCACACTTGACGGGTGTACCGTGATCAAGTATTTCATCAAATGCGTTGAGATGTGCTTGTTGGTGTTCCTCGAGGCATTCATCACAGTCGTCAAAGCATTCTTCACAATCTTCCGGCTCGGGAACGGCTTGGCAGCACAGAATGCCCGTACCACAACACTCCTCGCCATCGGCATGGTGACCATCACAGCACTTCTCGTAGTGGTCATAGTCAGTGAAGCGATCAAGAGACTTCTGTAGTTCCTTCAGTTGTTCAAAGTCGATGCAATCAGGATCATCACAGTCATCCATGTGGAGTAGTGGTTGCGATGACACAGCCGGTGGTCTTCCTGTGAGTTCGCAGTTGCAGGTGTCGCCTCGAGTGCGATTGTTTACCTTCAGTCTCGCTGCACCCATGGTGGCCATGGCTTTTGGTTGTCGTGCTTGCCTAGCAGTCATATTGACGCTCAGACAATGCAAGTTCTCGGTATCAGAGTCGCCGAAGTCGGGCGTGGGGTTTCTACCGTAGATGCGGGCTCGCAACTTTCAAGTTCAAGACCGAGTTGCGGACGTAATTCTGCGGAATTGGCTGCAAGTAATTTTTGTCACTTCTCAGCCATGACTTAGTGTAGCCGCGTTTGACAGGACATCAACAGACGTAGTGGACGAATGAGTGGTCCAGTACAAAGCGTGGAATTAGTGATGCCGAGGGGACGAAATCTTGGATCATCGAAATGCTTGGCAATCTAAAACGCCGATCACGAGTGACCAATCACATACAAGCTCAACTAAAATGATGAGAGCAGCCTAAACGATCCTGGTACTTCAATAGTCAACGACTATTGGTGCCCTCCTAAGGACGAGAAGTGCTACAAGTCAACGAAGAATGAATAATATGGCTGTATCAGCAGCGATGATGGTGTGGTCACTCACTATTACCAGGTAGTTTTACTTGATACTTATCTGAAGTACTCGTCAAGTCATACGTTGAAATGGGTCTTCCTTATTCCAAACAGATCAATGCGGCCTTTGACCAGGTCACACCTCTGGTCGCGGCAGGCTATCAAGTCCTTCAGACCACTAGAGACATATCCATCCTTCTTGCAGCAATTCAGGTTCTCACCGTCCTCCTGCTAGCTCTCATCCTTGTGGCACTTCTTGCGCTGCTCATCACCGTCAATCCAGATCTTGAACATGAGCGACAGGCAGTGGTCACGCCGGCTATCAAATGGATCGCTGGTGTCGCGGAGTGGATGAGTCAATTCAGTCTTGCCTTTGCCGTTATGCTCGGGGTTGTCGCTGCTGGATGTTTGATCGGAGGCTTGGCAGGCATGTGGTACACGTCAAGAGATCCTACGTTGCAAGTCCAAGAAGACACGGAAACAACAGGTGCAGATGTTGAAGAGCTAAAAGGTGACGATATCGAGGCCATTAAAAAAGGTGAAACAAAGCAGTGACTATGCCGTCTTTGAGCTAATCCGTTTGCGTTTATCTGATGTGCGTGTTTCCCTGATGATTGAGGTGATATTCATCTTGTGCAGCCCAGCTTGTTGCTGGACTCGGGCCGGCACTGGAAGCATACTCTTGGTACTGGGCTAGCAGTTAACCTGATGTATGAGTTGGTCTTGATGGCTATCTGATGATTACGAATTGACTCATTTGAGGAGGTCAAAAGATACTAGGAACTACATACTCGCGGCGGTGAAGCATCCACCAGTCGCATTGAATTTCACGCTGTTTTTTGCATATGGTGGTCGCATGCTATTTGAAAGTGCTCGAGGAGTTGTAAGGTCCTCAATCCTTTTCCCCTTGGGTTTTTCTCATATTAGCTCTACCTCTTGACCGATTCATCTCGAGACCGCAAAATTGTTCATGGGCCTACATGCTTATATGCATAGTGTCGGCGTCTGTTACAGCCTCAACCGCAAACACAATGTCGGGCAGATACACCACCAGTCATACATGGTACAATTTCGAATCGAACTACTCGCTCATATTCTCCATACACTTACACACTGCCGTGCAACAAGTCGCAAACGGCCAACAAATGGCATTCGGTATTAGAGTATGTAGTGGACATAATCTCCTTCAAACCTCGGGGCATCAGTCTGCCCATGATGATTGACTAGCACTCAGTATAGAAGTCTGCGTCTTCGCTTTCATGCAAAGAATGTGAAATCTTTCGCGCATAGGGGTAACCTTTCGGACCAGCAAAGCTGAATCCAGTGAACAATTCGATCGTGGAATAATGTGCCTGGCGTGTGATTATCCACAGGCTCGGCACGCTCCTCGCCTCACGTCCAGTAGATCGTTAAAACGTAGTGGAAGACGGCCTCAGGTTGGGTCTTAAGAATCCGCGCACTTGCAGTTGATTCTCAATCTATGCGGCCGCCTTGATCACTCCTCATGGTGCATAGAGAGCGTGATATACCACCCTTCAAGATGGCCAATGACGTAGCACATCAATCACACAGAAACTCACTCTGAGGCAGTGCTACAACAATGGCTGGTGCGTACAGAGCTACTACAAATTCGGATTTCAGGCTGCTCACTTTTCGAAACTTGCAGCAAGCCAATCATGTGGGAGCAGCGTAGGATTGCTCATGCATCCGCTGGCTCCATAACCAGAAGCTCAAGTGGGGCTTCTAGGGCATGCCTACCGATGGTTCTTTTGCTGTACGACGGTTAAAGGCTCCTACTACCTTGTTTCACGAACCTTGCTTCATCAATGTTGTTCGTCTCGGTGAACAAACGGAAGCTTACCTACTATCAAAACGTCACATTCTACAAGAGATAGTGCTTCCAATGATCTCGGCTCCCCACCAGGATATTGTTGCAAAGTCTGGGAGCTGTCTTGATAGAATGGATCTTGCAGCTTGGTGATCTGAGACCACCATATATCGCCTTAACAGCACAATCACATCCGTCTGCAATTTCCACCGCTGCTGCCTGTGACCACTGACTCATCATGCGCTCCATCATCCAGCTTGAGGGGGTATTTCCCCCTTCCCTTTCCTTCTCCTTTGTACCGATCTTTGTAGGTACTCTATCAGCATTTTTGAGATGGCTTCCGTATCTCTTTACCAATCCCCTACCTCAGTTTGCATACCACATTCCCACCTGTCATTCACGAAATCCGTGTTACTTACCGTACCTACCTACATAGGTCATGTTGTTTCGTCCGACGATGACTCGCCGTCTTGGTATGATGCGGTATTTGAAACTTACGTGATTGATTCATCGTGGGGTCAGACGTGGGAGCAGTCGTCGCACAGGGTGGCAGATCTTCATTCGCTTTACTATGTGAGGGTCTATGGGGTGGTTGCTATCAGTATGAATCAGTATGCCTCAGCGTCATTTGGTGCAGGTCGTAGTAGTTTCAAATTGCAGTATGAATGTATTACATTAGGTACGTAGTTAAGTGGATGCGCCAGCCTCATCGCGGTAGGTGTGGATGGTCTCAAATTACACCAATGCGCCACAGACATGAATATTCAAATTGGGGTATCATCCTCGCATCGCTAAAGCCAGAGTTCGGCAGGAGGTAGGATTTAGAACCAGACCAGACCAGAATCATACCTCCATCTCACTCATCCGGATCGAATACCTCGTAGGTATGGTGTAGGATGGTCTCCATGACCTTGGTCTGCCAACCCGCATCCTGGACATTGCCACCACCGAGAACAGTAGGACCGAAAACAATTCCTAGGTTTCTTATATCCATTTTGTTCAGACCACTTTGCAAGCTCACTCGATGCAGATGCAGTACGAGTACCCTCAGAGTTGCGTAGTTGGGATCAGGCAGAGAATTGATATATTGGTGCATGGCGTCGCGTCGCATGACAGGATCTTCATATTTTGCCGCTTGAATGAAAGACTGGTATGCAGTGGCAGTAAGTAGAGGGTCCGGAAGATCCCGGAGGAAGTTCTTCAAGAGTGTTGCTACAGCAGCGATGTCATGGTTGAAGGTCTGCGGATCTTTGAGATTGACCAGGTTCGAATCTGAATTGTGTTAGATATGCTAATGTATATACGTAGCTAGACTTACCATGATCAAATTCAGACTTGAGTTGCATGACAGTGGGAGATGAGCCTGAAATGCGATAGATGCCTTCGGCAGTCATTCCATGCATATCAACAGATTCAATGCACTGGAATACTATTGCTGGAACAGCAGTACCGTCACGGCGAAGGAGCTCGTCAAGATGCATGCCAAAGACTGGTTTGAGTGGTGGAAGGGTGGGTCTTGACGGTTGTGCTGGTTGCTGGCTTGGCAGTCCACCGCGTCCGGGAGGTTGTCCTCTACCAGTAGGGCTCGCAGCTGTGAGATCTTGTGAGCGATCATTGTACGGTGACGGTTGACCTCGGCCGAAGCCAGGGGATGGACCATAATTCGTCTGACTCTGGCCACGGCCCAGCCCAGAACCAGAAGGAGGAGCAGCCGGACCCAGTACCGGGTTAGAGAAAGACGAATATTGATCTCTTCCAAGACCTGGTCGATTGCTCGAATCAAGAGGCGGTTGTCCTCGACCATATTCTCCTACAGAAGGAAGACCTTGGACACGATCAACGTAGGGTGCTGACTGGTTACGCCCAAAACCTGGTTGCTGGCCGGAGCTAATCGGACTTTGGCCTCGTCCTAAGCCCTGATCATTGCTAAGATGCGAAGCTTCATACGGTGGTGCACCTTCGCCTCTGCCTGTATACGGACCTGGGGTGTTATGAGCAATGGGCTGGCTTCTGCCATCATTCCGAGGGAAAGCTCCGGGCATCGGTAATGCTGAAGGTGCACGCGAGAAAGGAGGAGACATCGTCGTGCCATTCGTGGAAGGCTGAGCGCGGTCAAAGGCAGGAATCGATGGATTAGAACCCAAGGGCGGCCGAATATCTGGCGCAAATGGGCTTTGTTGAGTTTGATTTGTAGGCGACTGGAGGGTGTTTGACTGCTGCCCTCCAGGATAAGAAGTCCTATCCGTAGCTCCCGATCTTTGCCCCTCGAAACTACTAGAGAAGCCGTCTGGGCCACCAATCCGAGGTAGCTGCGGAGCTGCCGAATCGACGTGGTTCTGAGGATTGTTGTATGCAACGCCAGAGGTCTGGACCGGCTGAACCGGACTATGAACTTGATCCGGCAGAGTACTTCGAGGGGAACGAGGATTGAAAGGCCTTGTGTTTTCAGTCCCATCAAGGATGTAGTCATTGAAATCTTTACGGTTGTCAATGGCTTGTGCTATTAGCCTTAGACCTCGAGGGTCTGGATCTGAAGTGTCTGTAGAGCCTTTGATGGGACTGATAGCCATACCGTTGCTGACAACATGTTTCTCGCTTATGGAAGCCAATTTTGCCATTTGCATAGCCAGATGTGCATCGCACTCGTCAATCAGATCCCTCAAAGCATGGACGATATTTGGCCGAAGACTACTCTCGTACTCGTACCTTTGAGTACGAGCAGATTCGGATTTGGTATTGTACTCTTGACCCAGCATGTCAGCTTTCTCCTTCAAAGCTTCCTCCTGTTGTTGAGGCGATTTGTTCTTGAGGCCGAACATGCCACCCGGCCTCTCGCCACCTGTCTTTAGTCGGTCATATTGTTCGGCAGCTGTATTGTACCTGTCCCTGGCCTTGAGCTGGGCACTTTCAGCATCAAAAACTCGTCTTTCAGCATCAGCAGTACTGTGCTTCCAATGCTTTCGGCCTTTATCGGCTGTTTCAGCCATATCTTTCAGCTCTTCAGACATGGTGTGTAGTTCACCGGCGAACGAAAGAGAATTGTCGGCTAGTCGATCGTTGATGCGCAGTGTCTCATCAAGGCTATTGAAGAACGAGCCTTGCCTTGCCTCCGACCGACGTATAGTGTCAGCGGCAGTTCTGACCAGTTTCTTGAAACCTTGTGCATAGCGATCTTCGAGAGCAGATCGTTCTTTGAGGAGGCTCGCAAAATCGCGCGCCGAGTAAATGCTCTGCCTCAATCTATTCTGTAGCTTTTCAACTCCCTGATCTGAGTGTAGGGCTATATCAAGTCTCCTCGATATGTCGGCGCCGACACCGTTGTCGCCACCGCTGTCGCCGGTGTTTGGACCTCGAAGGCCATTTCCTGCCCTTGTATCGATCGGTCGTGGTGGCAGGGGATTGGAATTTCTCGTGGAAGGATAGCCTGAACGTTCTTGCTCAAACGACATGGCTAAAGTCGCAGCACATTAACGATCTTAGCTTTGCTCAGCGTGACCGTGGTCAGAACTCAAGCTGCTAAAATGAGAGGAAGATGCGACAGAAGAAGTCGCAAGTAGGCGCAAAATCAAAGATAGGAAGTGGTAAGGATAGTTAGGCCAGATGTTAGCTAGCACAGCATTCTGCTCGTCCAACCCTGTTTGCTCGTATGCTGCGTCACCGAGGCCAGCAACTTGCATCCTTCGTAATTCTACAGCTAAGCCACATCGCGACCAGCCACAAGTGCAGATCTTGGATCTGCCGTGATCCACCCCAATTTGCAGGTTTCGATTCTCAACTCCGTTCAGTGGTTGTGAATGACAAGTGGCTCGTTGATCTTCACCATGGATCGAGCTGCAGCTAACCGAGACAGTCCCACTTGACATCTCACGAACAGGGAGCTGCCCACCAATTGCCCGAATCCGGTCATCGTCATCTATCTCGCCAGACAGCATGGCCGTTGCTTGACTGGACGACAGTAAGGAATAGTGGCCACATTGTTTTACGTGTAGCAAACCTCCACTACGCTCGTCTACCACACAATCTCTTGCTATGGGAATACTTGGTGAGTAGTCTTAACGCTGCTCGAGAAAGTGAAGCATATACAACCAGCCATGTGGAAGTGAGGACAAGGTCGAAGCATTTGCACACTTCACTTGTAGGAGGATGTCTTGCGGGGAAATCTGGAGACCATGTGGTGCAGGTTTAACCTCAAAAGTCTATTGACTCGGCGAGCTCCAACATCAATAGGTACTCAATGGTTGGCTTCGGAAGCAGTTGATATTGCCCGTTCTCCATTGTTTTCGGATTGCGAGGAGCGCGTCATCCGGTGCGCCGGTAACGTTGAGAGGCAGTCTCGGGTTCAAGCATTACTCATACAGTAGTCTCGAACTCGTGGCATTAATTGCGATGGACAGTCTTTGCCGACAATGATCCCGTGTCGTTGATCACCCCACATAGAGTAACACTACAAGATATCAGCTTCAAAACAGAACGCATTTAGCACGTCTCGGGCCTAGACAGAGTGTTTGGCCAATCTCTGAACCACCAGAGAGCCAGCATGGGCTCTGTTAGTGACGTCGACGACCATGTCGACGTACTCATCGTGGGAGCAGGTCCGGCAGGCCTGATGATGGCGAACTGGATGAGCCGCTGTGGCGTAAGAACGAGGATTGTAGACAAGCGTGGCACCAAGGTATACCGTCCGCATCACAGCCCTAGCCATTTGTTAATCGGATTCATGATATAGATCTTCAACGGTCAAGCTGATGGTCTTCAATGCCGCACTCTCGAGATATTTGATTCCTTCGACTTTGGCCATCGAGCATGGATCGAATCAAATCACATGCTAGAAATCTGCCTATGGAACCCAGACCCAAAGACAGGCAACCTCACTCGTTCAGATCGTATACCCGACACCATCCCTAACATCTCCCGTTTCCAGCAGGTCGTGCTACACCAAGGCAGAATAGAACGCTTCTTTCTCGACTCTATCAGAGAGAACAGCATTCGTACCGCTTGCAACGGACCTTCTTCCGACCCCGAAAAAGCTCAAATCCGTGTTGAGCATGGTGTATTGCCAACCTCTTTGAAAATCGAGGAGTCCCTTGTTGAAGATGCGGAAGCTTATCCACTCACCATTACCCTCCGTCATTTGACTGAAGAAGAAGCTACGCCCGCCCAGAAAGCAACTTCTGCGAACGGTCAGGCTGTTCAGGACGGGATCTTCCGAAGCAATCTCTCTGCCGACGACACAGCAGATGTCATTCGTCTGTCGAACTCTATTGCGGCCAAAGCTGGCCGCACAGAGACAGTCAAGGCGAAATACATGCTCGGCGCTGATGGTGCTCACTCCTGGACGCGCAATCAGCTTGGCTACAAGCTGGAGGGTGAGAGCACAGACTACATATGGGGGGTCCTAGACATAATCCCCATCACTGACTTCCCTGATATCCGTATGCGATGTGCCATTCACTCAGAATCATCTGGCAGCGTCATGGTTATTCCACGAGAAAACAAACTCGTCAGACTGTACATCCAGCTCACTACCACCAATCAAGATGGCCAGGGGGCACAAAAGTTCGACAGAAGTCAAATCACACCGGCAACCATCATTGCGTCTGCACAGAAAATAATGCAGCCATACAAAATTGAGTACAGGTATCTAGATTGGTGGACTGCATACCAAATCGGGCAACGAGTCGGCAGTTCATTCTCATCAAATGAGCGAGTCTTCCTTGCTGGTGACGCAGTACATACACACTCCCCAAAGGCAGGCCAGGGGATGAACGTGTCAATGCAAGATGCCTACAACCTAGGCTGGAAAGTCGCCAACGTGGTCAAAGGGGTGAGCAACCGCTCCATTCTCAAGACCTACCAATCCGAGCGACGTCGAATAGCGCAGGACTTGATCGATTTCGACCACCGGTTCAGCCGTCTTTTCAGCGGTCGACCAGCAAAAGACGTCATGGACGAAGAAGGAATCAGCATGGAAGCCTTCAAAGACGCCTTCGAAAAAGGCAATCTGTTTGCATCCGGCATTGCAGTCGATTATGGTGCAAGCATCATCGTCGCAAAATCGGGATCAGGCAAGGAGCAAGGCGATGGAACCGAAGTCCTCGGCGATGAAAAGTTACGAGTCGTGAGCAAAGACAACCTCGCCACAGGTCTCGAAGTCGGAAAACGTGTGCCGAGTTTCAAAGTCCTCAACCAAGCCGACGCTAGACCATGGCATTTCCAAGAATTACTCAAAAGCAACGGAACATGGCGCGTCGTCGTATTCACAGGTGACATCAGAGATCCAACGCAGAAGAAGCGACTCGACACTCTAGGCGAGAAACTCGGCAGTAAAGACTCATTCATGAAATGGGCAACGCCACAAGGTCAGAAATACGACAGCGTAATCCAACTTCTCAGTGTCCACAGCGCCCCGAGACAAGAGACGACAATCTTCGACCTCCCCGAAGTCTTCAGACCATGGGACGACCGCGAAGGATGGGATTACTGGAAAGTATACGTTGATGATCAGGTAAGACATCCCACATTCCTTTCCTTTATATAACACATTTTCCCATTCATGCGTGCCGCATCCAAGAAGGCACACAGCACTAACCTTTCCACAGAGCTACCACGAAGGCCACGGCCAAGCCTACAAAAACTACGGCATATCCCCCCAAACCGGCTGCGCCCTCATCCTCCGTCCAGACCAATATATATCCTGGATCGGCGAAATGGACGACTACGCCGCCATGCAATCTTTCTTCCAGGGCTTCATGATCGACCAGCGAACACGAGGAGGTGCGAAAGATACCGTTGAATCGTGTGCCGGTTGCTGAGGAGACGGATGTTGAGGATGGGGCGAGGAAAGCGAGTTATTCGGGAACTTTGGCGGGGACGAATGGGTTGAGACACGATGTTGTTGCTGGAGATGGAGCTGTGGAGGGGACGGCGGGGATGTAAAAGGGCTACCTTCCATGTATGCTCACTGTATGTACGATGTGTAGCGAAGGTGAATGAACCATACACACTGTAGTATCCTCAGACCTATAGTGCAGACCCAAGTATATGAATGTCTCTCGCTTCCAGTCCAGTCACCGCCTCGCATTCGAGTACTACAGGTTGTTGAACAGAGGGAGTAAGTGATGGCGGGTGGGGCTAGAGGCGAGATGAGGTGGAATGGTAAGGCGTTATTGCAAATGACTTTGTTGTGCCGAAGCTAGATGATGAACAGCAGCGAGATTGTGGCACAAGACAGAGTACCTTTTATAGTGGTCATTCTAGTCTGTTCATTGTTGAACTACAGTATGTATAGTCCTCCCCAACGAACCACAACAGTTCAGCCATCCATTCATTCAAAATTTTGTCTGTGTCGTTACTGCTTACCGCATCCATCCCATGTGCTTTCATTCTGCGATGGCGTTATTGATTGTCATTTCAGACTTGAGATCGCTCAAGCTTCTTCTTTTCGGACCAAGGTAAGTGCGAGACAGGAATGTTAAACCAGAAGTTTGTGTTGTCAGCCATACCCGCAAACATGTTGTACCAGGCGAGGAAGGCAGCCATTAATCCAAAGCTACCACCTGCCTTGGCGAATGCAGCAGTTGTTGATGGAGATGACACGGCATTCTGCTCACCAAGCGCCAAGCAGAGGAAAGCGAGATCCAAGACGATGAAGAGGGAGGCGAATGCGATGGTGGATCGGAGTGTAAGTAGCATGCAAAGCGTGGTGAAGATGAACCAGCCCCAGAGATAAAGAGCAAAGACGTCACTGAAGTTATTGACTCCATCCTCGCCGGTGTATGCTGCAACGATTCCAGTGCTCGGCGTTAGAACGACTGCAAAGCTGAGCCAGAAACCACCGTAGCTGGAGAGGGCGGTCGCACCGAAAGTATTGCCGATGGCCATCTCCCACATGCCTGCTAGGAGTTGCACTAGACCACCATAGCCATAAGCGAGCGCAACGACGAGGTTGGGTTCGCTGATTTTGCGGGTGTTGAGGTTGATGAGGGATAGGACGAATGTAGTAAGGGCGAAAGCTCCTAGGCCTAGAGGTGCTGGGTTTGCTATCTTCTTTTGCTGAGCAATGTTTTCATGGGGTGATGGTTGAAAATCACCGCCACTGGCAGAGACGATTTTGGCAGCGCCGATCTGGGAGACGTGGGCGGTCTTTTCGTGGTGCATGGATCCTTCTTTGGACATGTCTGATTGTTAAAAAGGTTGTCGTGAATTGAATGTTCAGAAAGTGGCTCGAGGCGAAAAGCGCGACAAGTGCTTCTGTACAATATCTTGTTATATTGATCTGCTTAGTTGATGCAATCTTCAAATCATTCGACGGGGTGATATCCTCAGCTTTATACACCATTTTACGAGGCACTGTCGACAATAGCGGAACGGTAGGTGCCATCGAAACTGCAAATGAACATACAGTCATGAGAGATTGAGGACAACAAACGTGAAATATCGGATCCAACCATCTTTCCTCTCCGAACAGGATACTGCTCATCCCGCCCGGAGTGTAGAATGAAAGAAGACTAACGCTTCCTACTCGGCTTCAATCTCATGCAGGGAGGGTGAAGGCTTGCATTGAAGAGCCGAGGACTTTTCGACATGGTGGTGGTCTGATCGCTCGGCAAAGTGGATGCATGAAGCAGGGAAAGGCGTCTTTCAAGGAGTGTGGTGAGCTTTTCAGTCGTTGAGGTGTTCATGTTCCTCCCAGTCTACAGCCTGGGGTCTCCGCCATCACCTGATGTGGCGTCCAAGCCATGTGGTTGGGAAAAGCTCTCCTTGGTGGATCATGTACCTATGTAGGTTGATGATGCATCCTGCATTTCATGAAGCAGGAGCAGAAGCAAGCACCTTCAAGTCCCGATATCGCAAGCGCTCGGCGAACTTCCTTTGCATCAAATCTCGTGGCAGTGGACACCTGCAGAGCTGCATAACGGACTGGTCATCTACAATAAGTACATTATCTTTGTAAGTCCGTCGGTATGTCGCACATGGGAGGATGAGGTTTTGATGAGTTGCTGCACTGTATCACTGCATAGTTACGCTTACCGAATAAGAGAAACACCGGCTCTGAGGTGTGTTCCGAACTTCAGATGTTCATGGTTGTTCGTGGTGCTGGTCCAGGATCAATGAATCGAGGAAGCAACCCTGTCTCGTAAACTACTTCGAAGTGAATCGATCAAATTCACAGTCCTACTCTATGCATGTGAGAGTATGCTAGTCTGCGTTGTTGTCATTCGTTCAGTCTTCGGAAGATGGCCTTCTTCAAAGATACCCAGCAAGTCAAGAACTGATAAACGATGGACAAATGGAAGGACAAATGGAAGCTCGGCAGTAACCGACTACCTGTATGGAGTGGTATTTCAGGCATAAAATAAGGCGATAACCACGTGACATGATCGGCATAATTACCTTCGTGTGACCCTTCTCCAATGAACAACTACCTCCCTAACACAGCGCATGCAACATTTTCGACACATCCAAGCCTTCTTCGCAAGGTAAAATGTCTTCGTACAGACAACGAGGCGGCTATCAACAGCCCACATACCGGCCGAACTTCTACGATGATCGATCACGGTCACGGTCACCAGTACGACGAAGAAGTCCTCCATATGGTAAACCTTGAGACATGATGGGAAGCTTCCATGGCTTGAGTCGAAGCTGATGATAATGTTCAAGATCCTTCAAGAGGCAGGAGTCCACCGAGATACAGCGATCAAAGCCGTGAACGACATAACAGTCGTAGCCGGAGCCATAGTTCTACAGAGGACAACAGGCCACAGAGCCGTGGTCAATCGAGTCGAGAAATAATGCTTGAAGACCTTGCACCTCATGTGTCTGAAAATGATGTTCGCTCTCTTCACTAGCCTTTTCAGCGTCAAGATGATGCTACCCCTTTTGCGTGTGCAGTCGTACTAAGATGCTGGGCGTTATTCGCAGATTCTTCACGAACTTCAACAACATTACCATGTTGGAAAATTAGACGATGTTCGCGTTATCAAAGACCGTCAAACAAGTACGTCCAAGTCTTTAACATGAGCACGAATCACTAACAACGTCTAGGGCAGTCGAGAGGCTTTGGCTTCGTACGATTCCCAACCTTGGAGGATGCGGAAGCCTTCATGGAGACGAACCATCCCACGATCTACATCTACGGCGACAGCTCGAAAGGAAACACTTCCGTTGATGCTAAGGTTCGATTGGCTTATGGCCGTGAACGAAAAGATGCAGATCGTGCGCAAGACACAGATTGGGTGTGCAAAGTCGTGAGTGAAGATTTAATGCCGTCAAGTCTTCAACTGACATGGTAATAGTGTAACATCAACAATTTTGCTACCAGACTACGATGTTTCCGGTGCCAAAACCTCAAACCAGGTATGAGAGGAATTTGGTCGAGTGGTTCAGTACTGACTTTGACAGATCCTGCCGTGGCAGCAAAAGCTGGTAATATTGGGGATAATGATGCTGCACCAGACAACGTTCCGTCACAGTTCCTTCTGCTTCGAGGCCTTGAAGCGACTGTATCAGAGGAGTTATTCGCCAAGGGTGTTGCAAAGCTGAACAAACCAACGGGACCGGCAGCACAATCCACGCAACAATCGCAGAAGAAAGGCAAGGTTGCCTCAACAACAGGAGATAGCAACCTCGGCGCAAAAGATGGCACACTACGGAGAGTCCTGCTCATTCGAGACCGGAAGACGAACGAGAGCTGGCGGTATGGTTTTGCAGAATATGCTACTATTGAGGAGGCTCAAGCTGCTTTGACCCGGTACAATTCTTTCGAACGCTTCACAATTGCTTCGAAGCAAGTACTAGTCAGCTACATTCATGCCGGTGTGTTCGTACCAGTTCACAACCCATCGGCAGCCACCGAACGCTTCACCTTCAGCCCACTCAGCAACCCCTCAATCAAACTCCAGTATTGGGACGAAGAAGCCTACGTGACCGAACTCGTAGTCAATGCTCCCGGAGTTCATGATCATAATCCGAAACAGCCCGCCACAAACCCAGCCGACATCGAGGGCCTCAAACCAATCCAAGAAGTTGACAAAAGCAAGAAACGTAAGCCGCAACCCGAGCCCTCCAACCCTTCCACGAAGAAAGCAACACCATCCCATCTTCAATTCTGGTCAAGCCGCCACGCCGAACTCCACGGCATCAACCAGAAAAGTGGTGAAAAGCCCGCTCCTAACTCAAGCAATACACCACCCGCCCCACCAACACGCAGCTTCGCCGACCAGAACCGTAACTGCTGCTACCTCTGCATGCGCCAATTCAACTCCACAGCCGAAGTCAACAAGCACGAGCGCCTCTCCGATCTCCACCAGACAAACCTAAAAGACGAAACCAAAATCAAACGTGCAGAACACAAACTTGGAAAACACAGAGTTGGCTCCGCATCGCACGCTGCCTCGTCGCCATCAAGTACCACCGACGCGGGCGCATCAGCAGTGAATACAACAGAATACCGAGACCGCGCCCGCGAACGCCGCAAAATCTACGGCGTCGTCAACAAAAAGGGCGAACAAATCGGTGCTTCCAACACGAAATCGCGCTCTCCATCTCCACCACCAGTGCAGACATCAAAAGGGGCGTCCTTGCTAAGTAAGATGGGCTACACGAGCGGCAGTGGCCTCGGTGCTACAGGCACGGGTATGACAGCGCCGATCAGTCAGGATGTGTATGTTGCGGGCGTGGGATTGGGTGCTCAGGGTGGAAAACTTGGGGATGCGGTGCAACAGGCGGAGAAGAATACGAAGGGTGATTATGGCGATTTTGTGAAGGAGAGTAGGGAGAAGGCGAGGGAACGGTATAGGAATTTGTGATGTCTACTAGGTGGTTGGGACTGGATCTTTCTGCTTGAGTGGATATTTGAACGATTCTGCTTTTACATGGTTAGAACGGTTACGGCTCTGTTGTATGGAGCGAATATACTGGATGCTACGAGGACTCGAAGTAGATGATGGCAATCTTGTGCCTGCTATGTCGCTGATACTAGCGCTCCATGTTCAACAGCCGTATTGTGTGCAGATAGTGTCATTCTTTGGTATCGCTCAGATGTACTTCGTTCTATCTTGCAGGCAACTGTCACGGTCTCTAACCTTCAGTGCTTTCCTTCTCGTGCAACGTGCGACTTGTTAAGATCTTGTCATGAGGCTTTGTGCTTCGTACTCTGTATCCCCGTGCTCGGTGATGAAAGTGACACACTAAACACTGACGTGCTCTCGGGTGATTGGATACGGTTGATCCATGTACCACTAGCTAACACAGCAGAAACAGATTCGTTCAAGAGCATCTCGTTCTTGCATAATGTTTGTTCCCTTGAGCTATAAGTGGTAGGCTCTGTCTCAAGTCGCACTCCTCCTATCTATTCTCCGTCCTAGAAATCCGATCAGAAAATGGCCGTTTCGTTGTGCTCGGGTTGTTCTCTCCACCACCACTTTGCTTTTGGTACTTTGAGGCTTCTGCCTTGGTCCTGATTCGCTCAGGTTCAGCTGCTTCATTTTTTCGATGGTTTCGTTTTGGGCTGTTGGTTGTATGTTTGTTACTGTTGCTGGGGCACTTTGAGGCTCGGGAGTGCTCACTAGGCGTCGTAGAAAACCGCCGCTTGTGAAAGGGCTTAGCGGTCGATTTCGCTTGCGTTCGAGGTCGAAGGTTGTGCCGTTGAGGGTGAGTGTCAGATTGAGCTTGTTGCGTTTGGCGCATTGTTGAGGGAGACGGGTTGGTGAGTCGGGAATTATCTCGAGAGGAGATGGCAGGTCGATGTGTGGGAGTTTGTGGGTAGGTGAAAGTAGCTGTGATGCCGCCGCTGGTCGGGAAAGGGTAGGGGATAGAGGAGCATCCTCACCACCACCGCTCCGTAGGCTGATTCTTTTACTGAATTCGTTTAGTTGTGGTGATCTCGGAACCATTGAAGGAAGATCTTCGATGCTGTCTTTGATCCTAGCGGCGACAGATGATATTGAGGCCGGTGCGAGAACGTGGACTTGTGGAGAAGCAGACACACTATCTTTGTTCGTAGTGCTCGAAGTGGACTTCATGACTTCTCTCAATTCCGTAGACGTCCCCTCTGCAACTGATTTAGAATTGACTGATTCTTGTGCATATTCGATTTTCCATGCTTTTGGCGAGTTATATGGCTCAAAGCAGTAACTACCAGAAGTCTCGGATGAAGTTGAAGATTGAGATCGACCAAGATCGAGGATTTGGTGTCGTTCCAGATAGTCTTTGGTGCGGCAGTAGAAGCGGAAAATCGCATAAGGCTCGTTCTTGGAATCAAGCAATTGGTATTGGTATCGTCTCGCAGGCCGGCCCTGTTCGATAAGACCGGCATCAATAAGTCTGTATGTTCACGTCAGTATTCGACGAATTGTCCTGTAGCTTCTGTCTCTACATACCTCAAAGCATTCGTTCCTTGCAGCTGTTTCGGAATGAATGGGTCTAGTGGCAGATCTCGAATACGTCGCCGATGTTGAATTCTGTGTATTCGTATCTCGATGCAGTCGTCCTTCATGCTTGGTGACTCTCTTCCGTTCGTAGTCGAGAACATGAAAGATTGCTGTGCCACAGCTCGCTCTCCGTAATTGCCGGCTTTCACAGTGTGAAGACTGTACGCTGCTTTTCCATGATATCCGTGCTTCTCAGTGCAGTCCTAGAATTTCGTCAATCCTTGGTCGAGAGCAGTACTGGCTCGACTTACCCAGTTTGTGACAAGGTGGCCGTCCATGAAAAGTTTGAAAAGATACATGGCGTTCTGCGGATGAGGTCCGTCGATAGAGTATTCGAACCAAATCTGTGAGCCCAGATAGATCGGTAGATAGCAAGCTGCCACACAACCAGAATTAGGAAAATCACTAGCAGTGCTGTACTCTGGCAGCGGACGTGCGTCGATCTGCGAGACTGCGCTGACATTAATTCCTCTGAATTGAACCATCTTGTCGGTGGCCAACTGCAATCTTTGTGTAAAAGGCAAGTGCGACCGATCTAGAGATCAAGCGCAAGGCACTGTGTGATAGAATAAAGAATGAAGACTGTCAATGACTAGTCTGTGAAGCGTAGGGGGTTGAGTGAAGACATTGCAAACGGTCACATTTTTCACACCTTCACGCCCCTTGTCAAATATTTTTTGAATGGACTTCAACCACCTGACCCAAACACCCTATCTTCCCATTTCTGAAGGGCAATTTTCACATGAGTCGGAATCTGGTCTTGATTCATCTGCATAACCTGTTCATCATTCAAGTCCTTCATCAAACTAGAGATGGCGAGTTCCTGCTTGGCTTGTGCATGCATTTTCCGTACTAAAACCTTCACTTCGTCTTCGAGATCTTTTGTAGCCAGAACACCTTCCAGGCAACCAAGCACTTTACCGACTCGAAGAGCGATTTTAACGCCAATAGGATAACCATCGTCAAATCCTTTTTGCATTACCTTGGCCTTCCCAATTGCTAAACCCTCTCGATAGCCGTCTGTCATATGCTGCCTGCGCATACTAGGCAAGTCTGAGAGCATGCCTTCCCGGTTGATATCACCAGCAGCAGCTTGGGGGTTTTCATTGTCATTGTCTGATGCCCAGATATCATCGTCATCAGGTTCTACGTCAGGTGTTGTCACGACGGTGGATGGTGATTCTCTAGGCGACGATCGTGTTGGCGAGTGATTGATATTCATGATCTCAGTTGACTAATGCTTGACACAAGTACATCACAGTGGTATATCGAGAACAAGGGACATGTGTAAGGAGGAGAAAGTCTTGTATGGTTTTTAGAGCCAAGAATTGTTAAGCCCAACGGACAGCGCCAACTAACGCCAACATCCGGAACTGAAAGCCGGAGCTTTCCCAAAGAGGGTCCGGATCCATTTCCAACCATCTCTATTGAACAACTTCTTCATTCTCCCTTACAGTCTTCTGATCTTCAACACGTACAAGCTTAAGCCGCATCCCCACCAACTGCTACCTTACTATCTACAATCAGTCAAAATAGACCGTCCATGAACTTCGGAAACCTCTGCAACAAACCCCCAATCTCATTATCACTAATCACAGCCTCCCAACACCCCTTATCCTGCCCCGGCAGCAAGCGAAACATATACACATTCACCCACTCCCACCCTTGCACAACCGCCGTCTCCGGCGGATAGATAGCCCAAGTCATAAAACAGATCGCACTACCACTGCTCACGACCTCGATCCGGTGACTGGCAAGCCTGATATCCAAGCCGATACCAGCTTCGATAAACTTGTCCAGATATCTTTTCGTGCCTAGTCGATCTGCATCGGTGCTGTTGTTGAGACTGGTGTGACCATGGGTGAAGGCGACGAAGTTCTTCTGAGCCCAATGGCTGTGGAGGGCTTCTGCTGTCTTTTCCGTTCCTTGGCTTGGGGCGGCAGCTAGCGCTTTTGCGTATGAGTGCACGTGTTGTTCGGCTTTTTCTTGGATGGTAATTGTTGCCATTTGTATTCAGAATCTTGGGCTCCTTCACGTTAACAGGAATAGTGTAGTGATGAAGTGAGAATGAACCGAGTAACGCAGAGTCTTGTACTGTCAGAGTTGATTCGTAGCAGCGGCTTGCGGATGATCTCCATATCCGTGCCACATGCAGCTCTTGCGCTATTCGCGGATGCTACTTTTCCAGTCCTCCACGCCATCCCAAAGCAGGAAAACACTCAGAGGAGACGGGGCACCTGCTATCCGTGACCGCTGGGCGAACACCACTAATTCTCGTGAGTAACTACCACCGTAATAACTGGCGTTTTGTCTACACCACGACCTAAAATAAAGATTGTTAAGCACTACAAGACTTTGTGATATCTTGTTATAAATCATGCCGCTCAAATGCCAAGGAGGCGTAAGTTCCTCGACAGTCGCAATGACATGAGAAATGGAGATGGTTGAGACAAAAACTACTTACTGCTGCTTGAACGTACCCCTATACAGACGAGAAATATCTACTGCTCATCACAGTAGTACAGACTCGGAGGTGCTCCAGTATTGCCGATCAGCATATCGAACGCTTCCTGGCCGAAAAATTCCAGCAGCTTCGTTTGCATCTTACACCGACACTCACACAACCGAGTTACATCTGATTTGAGATCTTGTATCAAAGTCGTGACTGGTGCCAGGCGCAAGCTGACTAACTTCTTCTCTGGGTGAAATTCTTGTGTATAAATGTAGTCGATACAATGTCTCGACGGCGCACCTTTCTCCTCTTGGATAACCTTCCAATCATCCCTAGTATATCGTGGATCCTCGCATAACATTGACCAATGTACTCTTGCGGTCCAGCAGCGCGAATGCAGTCTGGTGGGCCACAAAAGATGTAGAAGCTAGTGAAGAGACAAGCCGGACACCATGTGCGGCCTGTTGTTCTTGTCGCTTTTCGTTATATGATTCCATGGTGAAAATTCGCGGTTGACATGACTCCATCTCTGATAGCGAGTCGAGTGGTGCGACTTTTGTGCTGACAGTCTCAAGAATAGTAGCATGAGTGTGTACCAACTCCATGATCTGCAAAGCAGGAAGGAGGGTAGATTGTAGCAAGTTTCGCAGGATTGAGAGGTCGAGGCATGGAATGGTAAGGTGTATTACTTTATGCAGGAGAGCCGAGCGAGGAGCTATGCATAGAACGGTGTTCAGTCTTGTATGGGTGGGGGAGTGGTAGAAGGTGTTGGCGTACCTCACAACATTTGTGGATGGCCAACGGGAAGATCCAGACGGGAAGACGCTGCCTATCATATTGTCGAGGTTCATGACCAGGTGGTCGAAAGACGTCTCATAGAGTGGGCTTGCTTCGTCGCGGCATTGGCGGCAGGTAAGCAGGACGCTGCCTTGGTTCGAAGCTTTGTAGAACAGAGATTCGTAGGCCGAAACATCGATTCGTAGATGTGGGCGACTGTTTCCGAAAAGGTGCTTGTATATGAGAAGTCGCACTTCTATCGGGAGAGCAAGAAACGCCGATGGGTGTTCATAAGTTTCGCTCCTGGATGCATCTATGCTTGCACGGTGCACTGTCCGAAATGTCATATTGATTGTGCGATACAACTTACCGTTTGAACAGAATATAGGGCACGCACGAGCTTGATACACAAGGGGTGCAATAAGTACATAGGTCGAGCTCCAGGCAGAAGTCAGTGCCAGCTCAGGCAGCTCTGCCGTATTTGTCGTGGAAATAGTCGAATGTATATGACCTATATTGGGAAACCATTTTCTCACAATTCATTCAGCTAATTGCTACCGAAGTAGCCTCAGAATTTGCGAGCTCCTGCTGACGCCTGCCTTGGCACCCAAGATGCACAACACTGCCGTCTGGGAATGCACTAATCACACTCCCAGCCAGTCTCTTGTGACATACTCGACATACCCTCTCTTCGTCGATAACTATTCGTCGCCTTCTTCCCTTCGCAATAGCTTCACTTATGGTCTCTCCCGACAGATTCATATTTGCTCCGGGATCACCATCATATCCAGTGCCCAGCAATAGTCGCGCCTGCACACGAACAGCTTCCGCCTTTCGCAGGTTCACAACCACCCTTGTATCGTCCATTGCGGTATTTGCTGTGCGTATCCTTCCACGAAGATACGATTCGAGTTCTCTGACTAGGAGGCCTTTTGGGATGATGTTCAAGGTGTTTTCCGCTGGCAGTCGCGGGCCGTGCCGCGCGAGTAGAGACAACGCATCTGATATTCGTGGTCGCACTTGGTCATCTTTGGCTATCGTAGGTGGAGGAGACATATAGAGTGACAAAAGTTGTGTATAGATCGTGGAGGATTCGGAGGTTGGGTCCTCAGTCTGTGCTGTCAGAGTTGATGCCCTACGTGCTCTGCTGTCAATTGCCTGGGAGGATGTCACTGATTCTTGTAAGTAGACTTGATTGCAGTATTCTTCTGCCTTAGCTGTATCATTCAGCTTGAAAACATAAATCTGGAGTGCTTGTCTGTGCTGGCGCATCTTACTATAGATGATTGCTGTAGCCTCATAGAATAATGGGTTGTCTTGCGGTAACAATGTAAGAGTCCTCGCTGGATTGTATTGCGTCGATTGGCGGATGTGTGTGAGGAACTTTGCAAGTAACTCGTCTCTATGCGGACCTTCATCCATGGATTTCAGCTTCTCCAGGTATACCGCTGTCAACTTCTGGTGTAACTCAGGCGTAGTGTCTCCCAGTTCGTCAACGATATGCTCGAGATATCGGACAGCATAGGCCTTGTCAATCGACTCGAGGAATGCAAGAACTTTGTCACGTGGCAGTGCTTCTGCATTCTCTGTGTCGGCAATGAAAATATGCATACCAGCCTCAGGCTTTACCTCCATTGGCCATCTGGCGAATTCCAGAATCAAATCTATCATGTCTGGCGGCAAACTTTGTAGGTAACTAACTGTACGATCTGGACCATGAAGCTGAGGATCGATTACATCAGTCTTGTCAGACTTGCCAAATTTCTGCAGTCGTTCGAGTGCTTCTCTATGTAGTTTCTTACCATAGAGAAAATCTATGAGATCATGGTACCGTTCACTCTCCTCAAGCTTGTTCATAACAACTTCGGGATCGCAATGGTTTGTGATTCGGAACAACGAGCCAGCAAGAGATGGTGTGGCGAACATGTGTGCACGAAACAAAGTTGTGTCGACCAACTTGGCTGTTTCGAGCAACTTCGCCTCAAACTGGGCTTGGTCGTGGTCGTGAATGTTGAGTACATGATCAATGACATGTTGATTATCCTCTGCCTGCGGACCTTCTCTGAGCTCCTCTAGGCTTTTTACGTTGTGGTCCAAGTCGAAAAACCTTTGAAGTCGTCGTCGAATGTCTGCTAGGAAGCCCTGCAACTCTCGCACTGCGGGCTTCAATTCCTTCTCGTTGTCCTTTGCCGCTTCCGACGCTTGCTTCTTCAATTTCTCAATGCTGACTTTGCTTTTAATGGACTCCGGTCTTGTCTTGTGGAAATGAGACGTTTGTAATGGCGAACTAGGTCTTTCATTTGCCAAATCGCCAGCGATAAGTTCCGGGTAAAGCTTGATGACACGCTCGGGAGGTGCAGATACCTGGCCGAAAAGGTCCAGCGCATCACGATACTTTGACTCATCGAAGAGTTTTTGGGCTTTCTGCATTTTAATTTCTCTCAACCGGCCATCTTTGTCCTCAATTAGAGTGTCCTCCACCATGTCCAGTAGACTAATTGCCTCATCCAGCTGGTGGATCTCAATCAGAGCATCAACCTGGGCATCGTATTTCAAGCCCTTCATACGCCATATTGTCCTGTCACTTGCCACTAAGAATCCTTTACCTTGGTGTGCCAAACTGATGCTCGGATTGGGTACTTGTAACAAACTAGCGTTGGCAAGCTCAATGGACTGCAACAGCGTGAGAGTTTGAGGGTTTCGCACTTCCAGTACACCTGCTTTGGTTGACTCTTGTAGTGCCAGCAGGAAAGGATACGAGTAGCCAACGGCCTTGGGTGTTGATCTCCAGGGTATCTGTCTGCGCCCTAGTGGCTCACCATTCCGATCGATGAAGTGTGTGTTGACATCCTTCGCTAATAGCATCTCTTCAGGGCCCAACCCTGTAGCCAGTGGTGTAGGGACCATGCTGCCCATACCGATATAGCTCAATGTGCCAGATCCTCTTTCTTGCCCTGGTTGACCGCCGATGCTGCCTGGACCAACGATCGGCTTCTGCTCTCGGCTCTGAACGTCTAACATCACGTAATTGGGATTGAGGCCAACCACTATTTTCGTGCCGGAAGCCCATGTTAAGGACTTGATGCTATTGCTCAGGGCAATATCTTCCGCATCTCCAGCCAGCTCGCCATCGTGCCATGACCATAGTAGCAGCCTTCTCCTTACAGCGACGGCAAGTCTACTGACCAATGTGGGTATGTTCGTGGTAGGGTCTTTCACGATATTGCTCGTTGCTGCGAACACAGTCGTCCCTTTTGTCTTCATCAACTGTTCCTGTAGTTGGTACGTGCCTAGATCGTGTATCCAGATAAACCCTCCGCTTAGCGATATGAGAATATTCGCTTCCTTGAATATAGCCAGCTGCTCAATCTTATACTTCGAGAACTTTTCGTGTTCGCGCAGAAGCTCAGTTGGTCGAACAACCGGCTTGGTGTTCTTGCTGTCTTCATCTTCGTTATCTTGGTCAGATTGTTCTGTCTGCTGAGTGACTCGATATATGCGCAAACATCCTGTGTTCAGGCCTACTAGAAGATGATCACCATGGAGAAGTATTGACTCGATCTTTGATTTGTCTTTCTGCCTAAGCTCGATAATAGGCTCAGCTGTAAAAGCTGCCAGCATATTGCGCAGTCATGGGGATTGTTCAACTAGTGAATATGAATTGGTCTGACGTTGGAAAGCACCCTGCTGGGAGCTTGTCATCAGTCAGTGCTATACAAGACGCACTTTGAGTGCCTGCATCAAGTACAGTAGGGTTGTCTAAAAACGCGTTCAAGCACAATGACGTCCTGCTGGGCACAATTCCAATTGTTTCGTATCTATCTAGGTATCACATGCCTAGGCCATGCATAACTACATAGCTGGTGGTGTTCATGCAACGGCTTATCTTACCCCAGATGTATCTGACAAACTACCCCGTACACATAGGCAGTTAAATATCACACTGTCGGTCAAGATGTCAACATCATCCCACCCATCATCTGCGAGTGCGGCAGCAGCAGCTTCGCTCAGGCCGCAGCCTTCGCAAGCCGAGCGCACAGCAGACGCGCGAAAAGCGTTCCTTACATCTCTCGCTTATGCTTCTAGAGAAATAGACAATGAATTGCAGTCACGCGGAAAAATGATTCACGAGAATGCGACGGCATTAAAGAAGCAAGATAAAGATGTTCAGAATGAGACTAAAAAGCTAGTGAAGGACAATGAGAGTGTAGAGAAATGGGCCACGAAGAATGATAAGAAGATCGAAGAGCTTGGTAGTATTGGAGATGTTGACGCTTTGGAAGGCTTGGAGGATGACCTGAACGATATCGAGGCAATGTTAGATCTACTAGAAAAGAAGGATAAATAGAACGAAACCAATCCTACTGCAGGCGTACCCGGATGAAGAGAGCGGCCTACCATCAGCTGAGGTGAGGAATACGATTTTGAATATTTATTGTTTCTCTGTTGGAAGGGAGACCATTGCCTGTCCCACAACACAATACTAGGTGTACAACCGGCATACGTACCATGAACCGCGAGACCTTGTAGATGAGCTGGGGTTATCTTTCGCCCGACGTCTCCCTCTCTCCTCTCCACAATCTACTCTGGAGGTGTCCGGAGGTACCTAAGCTCATCTGGCCTTGGATCGATGTTGTGATAAAAACGCTAAATCGACAAACATAGTTCGTTGTTCGCGTAGCCTGCGTCGAAGAGCAAGAATTCGTAGCCGACTGATGGAGTATGCCGAATCACTACTCTTGAATGATGACTGATCACTTTCAGTATCATAGACCTTCTTCAGCAATTGCCGGAAACTCCAAGCAGGGTGGTATCTATTCAACCTTGCCAGTGGATCGAGTTGTTCTCTTGTTAGCTTCAGTCTTAGCAGCGTCAGTAGCTGTGGTGGCAGCATCGACGACCTGATCCTTAGCTTCAACAGCTTTCTCCTTGACTTGTTGAGCAGTCCTCTTGATGTCTTCTTTGCTTGGGGCAGCGGCACTCCCGCCACCAGCAATAAGCGCAACGAGGGCGATGAGAAGAGCAACAGCACCACCAATACCGCCCGCAACCTCAGGCATGAATTTGATAGCCTCAATCGGGTCTTTCTTGGCCAAGGTGATGAAGAGATCGAGCTTCTCTTTGATATATGTGATTGGATCATCGGCAAATTTGAGGTTGCTTGGGGACTTCGGAATGTCAGATGCCTTAGGCTTGGATGCGGCATCCTCAGCCTCTTCGACTGGACTCTTGACACTATAGGTTTCGGTGCGGAAAGCAGCTGCATCATCAGCAGAGTGTCCAATGTAGATGTTGTCAAAAGTGATGTCGGATTGCATAGTCCAGATCTCGAAACCGATTGCGCCCATAGGCTCGAAGCTGGCTGGAGTCTTGTCCTCGAAGTAGTCTGGGTTCTTGATAACTTGTGGCTTCCATACACCCTTGTAGGCAGGGTTCTCAATGAATGGCGCAGTCCACTTGCCCTTGTATGCTGGGTTTTTCTTCATTGGTGGTGTCCATTTACCACAACCAGAAGCTTCCTCACATTTAGGGTTGGGAACCTGAGGTGGGATCCAGTCACCATCTTCTTCATCGTCCCAGTCCTCTGGCTTCTCAGCCTCCGGGTCGGGAATAGTCAATGGTTCATCCTCGAGCCAGTCATCGGGTTTCTCGGCTTCTTCGTCAACAACTTCAAACGCAGCCTCCTCGTCCCAGTCTTCTGGCTTAACAGCGGTAGGATCTGCGATTCGAGCCTCATCGATCCAGTCCGCTGGTTTTGTGTCATTCGGGTCGTCAATCTCGGCGGGCGGATTGACAGCAGGAGTGAAATCTTCGAGTAGAGATCCGGTCTTCACGGACTTGCCATCGATCAAGAGGTCGAAGGTGTTATCCTTTCTGACAACGAGAGTGTAAACATGGGTAAGCTTGTCGTTCTTGATGGCAGGCGGGCCATTGAGATGTTTCTCTTCGTACTCGCCAGTCTTGGGGTTCTTGTGCTTGAAGATGAAATGAACCTGCCATAGTCAGTTCGCGCTCGTCATGAAGTTTGTGTACCATGTGCATACCTTGTTAGTGGAACCGCATTTGTCAGGACCAAACATGATAACATAGGGTGATGCGTTGGAGAACTCGTCCGAGGCCAACTTGCTGTTGTCTTGTAACAACTTCATGTAGGCACCACCACATTCAAGACCCTTCTGCAGCTTGACCTCATATTGGACGACAAGGTCTTTGCCCTTGTTGTCGACAGGCTTGGCGAATTTGGCAGAGATGGCATGGTGAGCGGCGGGGTTCTTGACGACAAGACCCTTGTCACCGACAATACCAGGCAATACTGTTGGCTCTTCCACAGACCATTCGCCAACATATGCCCAGTCCTCATCAGACTTGGAGTCCTCCTTCTTAGCATGCGACGGCTTCCATCGTGTTTCCCAGTCATCTGTGAATTGTTCGAGGAAGGGCGCCTTTAGTTTTGATGGCTATAGAGGTCAGCGATGGATACAGTCATGTGTTTGCTGTGGAACATACTGTAAACTTAGGCCTCGCTACAACGCTTGTTTCTGTACCGGCAGCATCTTCAGCAGCATCTTGGGCATATGCTGTGCTGGCAAGGAGCGCACACAATGCAGTACCGAAATACTTCATCGTTCAAGACCTCTAAGGCACGTAGAAGGCTTAAGAGAAACGACAGCTAGTTGCTGCGAAAAGGACAAAATTAGAAAAATGTAAGTGTGCTTTTATGAAGGTGTTTGGGTTATTTTAGAAATGGTCTACTTGTCCTTTCCTGCGGCCGATCGTACGGTGATACTGCACTAAAGCTTGGGAACTCAAACGCGGTGCGGAGTTGTCAATGACAAGAGAGAAGGCCAAAGAACATCACTCCCCTGCACTGCAGCTGTTGCCAGGATCAACAATTGTCCTTTCTTCTGCTCTTGCTTCATCTGCTCACACAGACTAGTCTACGCTACTGTCTCAGCTTGCACATGAATGTTCAAAGTTCTGCTCAAGCAAGATTCTCGTAGTTGCTTCTCAAAAGTGTTGCTGGAAGTTTGGAGGCTACCATGGATAATGACAGTACTCGACAATTGTCCAGTTTCGAGTCCAACTTCCACGTGCTAGCGTGTGACATGCTCATGTTTATGGCAGGTTATTTTTGCTGATGTCGTCCGTTGAGTTGTATCAATTTTCTTGTCTTCTCTTTAAAAAGCTCCCCAGTCATCAAAACGAGAGCGTATCGGTTTGCAGCCAAGGCCTCACCATGGCAGGAAACAATGATCACCTCGTGCAATCTGAGGATCCTGACCATCCAGCTAACCTGATCCCCGACCTCTGTAGGCGCTTCTTCCACAATGGCTGGTGCACAGGTACAGGTGGGGGAACCAGTATCAAGAGGGACAACCATATCTTCATCGCACCCTCTGGAGTTCAAAAGGAGATGATGAAGAGTGAAAACATCTTTGTTGTGGAATTTCCAACTCCAAAATACCCTCCATCTGACAGGAAATATATTCGCAAACCTCTGAACCTGAAACCATCGGCTTGTACGCCTCTTTTCCTTGCTGCTTTTGAAAGAGGTGCGGGCTGCTGTATTCACACTCATTCTCAGTGGTGTGTGCTCGTGACTTTGCTTGTCGAGAAAATGTACGGCAAGGATGCTTGTTTTGAGATAAGCAATATTGAGCAGATCAAAGGCATACCCAAAGGGCCGGGCAAGGGGATGCTCGGCTACCATGACACTCTCAGAGTTCCTATTATTGAGAATACCGCTTTTGAGGAGGACCTCACTGGTGCGCTAGAGGCGGCCATGGAAAAGTACCCCGACACCTATGCTGTCCTGGTGAGACGGCATGGCATGTAGGGAAACCACATCCCTGGTCTAAACGTTATGCTGACAGTCATTAGTTATGTCTGGGGTGACACCGTCGCGAAAGCCAAAACCCAATGTGAATGTCTTGACTACCTGTTTCAATTGGCCGTGGAGATGCACAAGCTCGGGCTGCCTTGGCTGAAGGAGTAAGAAGACGGATTTCGCGGTTTCAAAGCCTGATGGTAACAAAAAACAACGAATCTCGCGTTCTATCGTCGAAAGCTCTGTCATCGAAGCTTCATCTCGGAAGTCACTCATGACCAGTTTTGCGTCATGTTTTACGTTATGCTGAGCGTTATGCTTTACGTTATGTTGAGGATACATATATATCCCTCGTCAGATAAACCCCTCGCTTGGAGACATCCGGTGCATGAAGCTAAGAAATTACAGCCTTTGTTATTCACTTCCAACACATTACTATGCCTTACGTTTCATCCCCCATTGACGGCGCAGTGCTCTACTATGCAGACTATCGACCATCAACCAAATCATTGTTTCGAGCGAATCAAGACGCTATTGCCAAGTACAAGACTACTACTCTGTTCTTCATTCATGGGTGGCCCATGTCAGGCCGCATGTACGACCATTTGATGCTGCCTCTCAGTCAATCCTACGGGATTCGCTGCATAGCAAACGATCGACGAGGATTTGGCAGAAGTGAATGGAGCGGCCTGCACTCCGAACATGAAGTCACTTATGATACCTTTGCTCGAGACACCCTTGCAATAATCAAGACGGTTCCTGATTTGGGATCGTTCACGATTGTCGGTGCAAGCATGGGTTGTGGTGAGAGTTTACTGGTATACGAACTCATGTGCCAGGAAGGCCTCGACAAACAATGCAATGGCTTCATTTGGATAGGACCTAGCCTCCCATATCCAATGAAGACTGAGCATAATCCTCACGCACCTTCGCAAGAACTGTGGGATATGATTGCAGGTGGATTTCGCAGTGACCGTGTTGCTTTCGTCAAAGCGAGCATGGGAGGCGTGTTCGGCACGCAGCATGGAATTGAAATGAGTGACACTGCGCTGGAGTTCTTTGCGAGCTTAGTGCATCAAGCAGACTCTGTCGCCATTGAGAGATGCATGCAAATCTTGAGCAACTACGATTTCACAGAGAAGTTAACCGACTTTGGACGCATCAAACCAGACAACTTTAAATTGATGATCCTGCACGGCGACAAAGATCAAAGTGAGTAACAATCAGGTCGCAAAGGACTGGCGTTAATGATTTTGTTTAGGCATGCCTGTTGAAGCCAGTGCTGGTTTGATCAAAGCCCACATCCCGGGAACAGGAGTGAAAATCTACGAGAATGCTGCTCATGGATTGTACTACACCGCCGCTGATACGGTTGTAGAAGATATTCTCTCCCAGCTGGGCTAATGGGCGTTTGCCTGGCCATGCAAGCATAACGTTGAATGACACTGTCTGGAGGCATCGTAAAGCACAAGTCGGGGAAAGCAAGTGGTGTAGGGTACTAAACGTGTGGAGAAGTGAGGATTGTGCGCGTCTTAACGCATCTCAGGACTTCCAAGGTTCGTAAATATGTTGCACGACACGTATATAGCTCAGCGACCAATCATATTGTAGTGTTCTTTCGAGTCAAACATCAGAGCTTTACGTTATGTTGCTGACTCGCTGCACGTATACAATACGAGTATTCTCCATCTCTGCAAGTCCAGAACGATTTTCTCCCAGATCACAGACATTCAGGACATCAACAGGTTATCATGCTCCGTCATGAATGTCGAAAACAGTAAGAAAAAACCTATTCAACTTGATCTACCCGCACTGGACGATGACCGTGCTGAACGCAAGAGAGTTCTGAATGTCCTTGCTCAAAGGCGGTACCGACGTAGGAAAAAAGAGGAGATTCAGGACCTGGAGCGGGAAGTGCGCAGAAACAAGCGGACACCACGTCCCGCGGGGGGGACGCCCAAATCTACTACTCTATGTCAGCCGGGGGATGTGTCACTAGCCGTTGCGAGCGATACCCACGAATGGGCACCGTCTCTCGAATCTACTGACTTCATTATCGACCCGAACAATACCTATCCAGACCATTATCAAGCTGCCTGCTTTGATTCCATGCTTCTCAACATGTCTAATATGAACCCAGCTTTCTCGCTTCCGTCATTGACATCCTCACCCTCTCCAGTATCTTCAAGCGACTCCTGGCGCCAATCCAATGGGCTGCCGCATCCAGATTTCCCGATCTTCGACGAAGTGTTCGACTTTCCGGATGAGACCCATTTGCCTATGTTGGAACTCAATTTGCTTCGGGGGGCGATGTCAGTAGCACAACGACTCAACGTGGATTCGGTGATATGGTCACTGGACGCCAATTCACCGTTCCATAATTCAAGCCCCGAGCTATACGTCCATTTGCCACCTAATCTTCAGCCGACTCCATTACAGCTGGCTAAAGCCCATCATCCTGTCTTGGACATATTACCTTGGCCCAGCGTACGCGAGAGATTGATCATGGTATTTGCGCAACCGATGGCTTTGCGACCACCTGCAGCGAAGTCACCAACAGCTCTGGTCGACCTTGTTTATGACCTAGAGGATTCCGCCGAGGGGATACGAATATGGGGGGATGATCCGTATCTCGATCACAACTGGGAGGTAGGCAAAAAATTCTTTTCCAATTGGTGGTGGGCGCTCGACAGTCAGGTTGTGAACAGAAGTAACCAGTTGCGCAAAGAACGTGGCGCAACTCTTCTCGGAGCAGACCAGGGTCGAGACATAGAGGAAATTGAATAACTCAACGTCCCAAACACCACCATGCAAGCGAGCGTCATTGGCGTGACCACACTGGTCGGAAGAGTACATTTCCTGATAGCCCCAACAAGACCCTTACAGCACGTACATGCTGGGGCCCGTAGTCCAGGGCAGTATGTCGATCTGAGATTCACTTATTCTGTGAGAAAGTGCAGCCGTCTCGACCCTCATCTGCGAAGCTCGTTTTGAAATGTCGACAGACAGCTATTCCTCGTGATCTTGCAGAAGACGCAGCAAATGACTTGCCCACGACCTTGTTCATACTTGAAGTTGATTAGTCCTCAAAAGCTGCTAATCCGAGCCTTGGCTCGACTTTTGGGAAACTCGAGAACATCCGAGTGAAATCCAAGATGTTCCTCCGTCATAAGCCTCAAAACCATTGATGTCTAATTCAGTTTGGCGCATTCTTGGTGCCTTCTGCTTTCGACAATCGTGGGAAAGTTTGAGTGCCTGGACCAATCATCTCATACTGACAGTAAGCAGCCTCCTGCACGTCCACTCGTTATCCTTGTTCACCTTCGCTTCACCTTCGCTAAACCACATACACCATAACAAAAACAGGACAAGCTGACCAGTGTTCGATCCTTGGCCGAGTACCCCCTCGAATCCAAGTCTTGTCCCGGCTCGGCAGAAGGGGCACTGTCATGGCTATGGACAGGCAAGAAGGAGATGATATAGAAGAGTCTCGTGTGTTGGTGTATTCTCGCGACTTCTTGCAGAATACAGCATCTGCAGTGGAACTTGGAGACCTAGCACATTACTTCTTCATTGTATCTCGACACATCAATCTTTGATACTTCTCGCTTTACCAACTACAAACCACTATCAGACTAATTCATAAGCAGCTTGAAATGCAATTCTTTGGAGCTTTGATAGCCTTCACAGTGGCAGCTACTGCGCAAGGGACCACCTCAATATATGCCCAGACTTCAACAATTGCATCGGCACCAACATCACAGTTCACGGCACCGACGACAGCTACCAGTACAAAGTCAAATCCATTCACATATACCATTCTTGCAGGGAAGGCAGGAAACTTGTTCTCACCCAATGTGACGACTGCGGAAGTCGGCGACATAATTGGTACTTGTTCAATCTGACCCTCTTCCGCCTTATCCTAATGCATACAGAATTTGACTTCTATCCTACTAATCACTCCGTAATCAGAGCTGCCTATGGCTATCCATGCATACCATATGAGATGGTGTTGGGTGCAGGCCATCACGGATTCTGGTCCGGTTGGGAGCCAGTCGATGTTATTCTCAACAGTCCCCCGAAATGGTCTGTTCGAATAAACGATACTGATCCAATATTTTTCTATTGTGGCGCACCTGGCAGCTGTATCGGCTACGGAATGATTGGTGTGATCAATCCCAATGCCAGCACAAGCTTGGATCGTCAGAGAGAACTTGCGTTAGGAAGTACATTCGCACTGGTACCAGGTGAAGATTGGCCCAGCGAGGATCCAATACCAAGCGGTGTAGCAACAAGAACTGTGACAGCTACGACAAGTGCTCAGCCAACAGTCGCCTCGACGTCAGCGGCAAGAACTACGTCTGCTCCTACTGCTAGTGCTGCTGCTGCATCTACTGGAGCATCGGGGTTGAGTGCAGGAGCAATTGCAGGTATTGCGATTGGTGCAGCAGCGGTCCTCCTCGCAGCCAGCATGGCTCTCTGGTTTTGCGGAAGACAGTCACGTCGATCATCGCCGCCACCAGCAGTGGCACCAGCTCGAGAAGTCATGACTGGCTATGATGCAGCTAGTCAACCCCCGTACGCTAAGCACGCGTCGATGGTGTCAGGATATACCATGCCCCCAGGCTACGAGCCACTGCGGTCACCTATGTCACAAGCCGGCCACAGTTCGATCGATCCTTCGATGGAACAGCATGTCATGCTTAGCAGTGGCGTTCCGAGTCCTCCTATTAGACATACAAGTCCTGCACCCGTCTATGGTCAACCATATAATGCTAATATGTGAGTGATGCTAGGCCCATTTGCAGGTTGTTACTAACTATCATAGGTATGCACCTGGCACCCAACACATAGCACCAGTTGAGATGCCAGGATTTCTCCCAGTGGATGGGAGAAACTCGATAGCAGAGGCCAGTGTAGAAAGGCATGCATAGTCATCACGAACTTGGGAGGAAAAATTTGGAATGCTTCCAAGCCGGTCAATGATGTGAGCTCCGAGGTCCATATTGCACCAAGCATAGGTATAACGAGAGTCCGTACTGAATAGTTTTGTTTACAAGCTTGATATTCCTATTTTGGTCACACAAGATTTGGTGTTTGTGGTGGTTCAAAACCTGTCAGGCACACTTCAAACGCATAACGCTTGAATCCAACTTTGAATAAATTCTGTAGAAATTCAGAGTCCATCGTCGATCTGATTACTGCGTTCGCCAATCCACAGCACCAACATCAGGACTTCTTAGCAGTGCTGAGTAGCGACAAGACTTAACATGCGAACATTTAGTCATTTACTATCAATTCTGATAAAATACAAACAAATAACCGCTCACTCTCGATCAACTATAATACCAACTTATCACTACGTACTTAAAGGAACCCTAAGACGACTGCTACATTCATTTCAAGCTTCACAAAGACTTGCAATCCAGCTCTGTTAGATAGTAAAGTCAGAAAAACAAGCCCGCAGCGCGACACGAGCTCAGACTTACGAAGTGTTTGATTCTCCAGCTCTCGACTTATTAGGTCCGACAGCACCCAGACTCCCAGCCAGCCAGTCGTGTTGTGCTTGACCATTTATTAATAAAGCTACAGCTTGGTAACAACACACGGCCTGTCATATACGACCACCACTCAGACTATAACTGTGAGCTAACGATCATAATCCGCTCATCATGCCCGGCAACGATATTCCAATGCCCACCCCAACAATCAACCCCCCACCCCCGCTCGCTTCCTACAAAATCATTTCCTTCGACGTCTACGGCACTCTAATCCGCTACAAATCCCACATCCTATCCTCCTTCACACCCCTCCTCTCTCGCCTGCCCTCAGACTCTCAATACCTAGTCTCAACCCCCCTCTCAACCACAATCCCCAACTCTGCCACAACCGGCCAAATCACCTTCCTCAAACTCTTCCAACAGAAAGAAGACGAAATCAAACTCGAAACCCCACCCCGACGCTTCGACCAAATTCTCTCCGAAATTTGGACCCGTATCGCGGCAGAAATTAACGTGTCGACTACCGCCGCTGAAGCCAGCGACTTCGGCAGCAAAGCCAACATCGCAAGCTGGCCGACTTTCACCGGCACAGTTACTGCTTTACAGACCCTTCATTCGCGGGGGTACAAGTTAGTCGCACTATCTAACATCGACAAATTCGCATGGGACATCACAGCCCCCGCATCCGGTCTAGATCAAGTATCCTGGCACAAAGTCTTTACGGCTGAGGACTTCGGGACTGATCTGCATAAAGCGGATGAAGCCAAACTCGAGACCCTGATTCAATTCGCACGGGACGAAGGTGTGGCAAAGGAAGAGATTCTGCATGTCGCACAGAGTTTGGGGCATGATCATGCGCCGGCGAAGAAGTTGGGGTTGAGCAGTGTGTTTTTGGTGGGTGATGGTCCTGTTTGGGGGAAGGAGGGGGAGTCGAGAATGGCGGTTGAGAAGGGGCTTGTTGGGTATGGGTGGCGCTGTGAGGATTTGAAGGCTTTTGTGGATGTTGTTACCCGTCTGGATGGATAGGGTAGGGAGGGCCAATGAGTTGTGCTGGTTTGTGTTTCGTGTTTGGTGGAGAGGACATCGAATACATACCAGCCATAGTCTGCGTAGGCGGAGTAGGGAAGTACTACTGTTTGCTAACTGCGATCGTTATGGACAGCATGTATAAATGACTGGGAGAAAGAGATTCATCATTGCATGCTACAGTACCAGGGTATCAAACTCGCTGCCATATCGCCTCAACGCCGCTACCTCGAAACATTCAAACCAAAAGTCATCGTCGAATCTTTCCCAATCTCGTTTCCATTCAGCCTTGCATAGTCTGCCAAAAATAATCCGCATAAAAGTGTTTCGAAAACTTCGGATCAATATTCACAACATGCACATCTCCCTTCTTCATATTGCCGATCGTCGCCTTATTATAATTCCCTGCCTCGTCCTGTTCAAGCGTTATACCCAGCGACCGATAAAGCCATAATCTCAACCTACATTCTCATCGTTAGCAACCCACACACTCCCGCCAAACCATGCGATCAATAACTTACACAGTCGGATCATCCGCCCCCCTCGCCCTCCTAGCCGCATCATCCCCCTCCACACCCTGCGCCTCCAACTCCTCCAACCTCCTCCTCAACCTCCCCAATTCCACCTCCAATCTCTCACCCTCAACCTCCAGCTCATTCGCCTGCTTCGCGACCCGAAATTTCTTAGTATCCAATTCGACTATTTCAGATGCATGTCTGCCGCTGTCGTGGCTGGATAGTGCGTCGCGGTGGTGCGATGAGACGGTGGCGAGTTGGCGGCTGAGTTTGCGGAGGGGGATGATGCGGCTAGGAGGGCGAGGGGGGCGGATGATCCGACTGTGTA
>Ga0181458_100004_pt1 | contig 23140 bp, 20 predicted proteins | sample InSIn1SAF170_FD_119059 | JGI IMG/M metagenome (GOLD analysis project Ga0181458, IMG submission 119059) | Clean room microbial communities from NASA Spacecraft Assembly Facility at Jet Propulsion Laboratory, Pasadena, California, USA -... ...
GGAATTACCATCTTCATCAACAAGGTCTATGTCATAACTGGGAGAGGGCTTACCCATTGAACCCGGTTTGGGACTCATCCACGGGTAAGTTCCAAGGGCAACAGTGAGTTCGGTCTGTCCATAGGCTCTCCATAAGCTGGGCGCTGTTTGCATTCCGGCAACTCATATGCTTACCACAAAAGATCTTGTATATCGAAATAATGCTGCAGATATCAAAATGATAGTGTGTGTGGCCGAGCCGGAGGTAATCAAACATGTGGAAGAAGCTCTGGAGAAATCTCCAACACTTGCCGTTAAAGCACTTGTCGGAGGCAGTAAAGAGGGCTGGCTTGATTTCAACTATGAACTTGAAGCAGCCTCTGGTGAGTTTTCGAGACCTGTTGGCGTTGAAGCTTCAGAAAACAAGGATATTTCACTCCTGTACTTTACTTCAGGAACTACAGGAATGCCAAAAATGGTTCAGCATAACTTCAGTTATCCTCTTGGACATATTTGTACGGCAAAGTACTGGCAGAACGTTCAGGACGACGGCCTCCATCTTACAGTAGCCGACACAGGCTGGGCCAAGGCTGTATGGGGTAAAATATATGGACAGTGGATTTGCGGTAGTGCCGTATTTGTATATGACTATGATAAATTTGTACCCAGGGATATGCTCAATGTAATAATCAAACATGGAGTTACAACCTTTTGTGCACCCCCTACTATCTACAGGTTCTTTATAAAGGAGGACCTCACCAAATATGATCTCAGCAAGCTGAAATATTGCGTTGTTGCAGGAGAACCGTTAAATCCTGAAGTATATAACCAGTTTCTTAAAATGACAGGCATCCATCTTATGGAAGCCTATGGACAGACCGAACTCACTGTTGCCCTTGGAACTTACCCGTGGATGAGTCCCAAACCGGGTTCAATGGGTAAGCCCTCTCCCAGTTATGACATAGACCTTGTTGATGAAGATGGTAATTCCTGCGATGTCGGCGAAGAAGGCCAGATAGTATTAAGGACAGACAAAAGGTCACCTGTGGGCATGTTTGACGGATATTACAGAGATGTAAATCTCACTCGTAAAGTGTGGCATGATGATGTATACTATACCGGTGATATGGCGTGGCGGGATGAGGACGGCTATTTCTGGTTCGTTGGTAGAGCTGATGATGTAATCAAGAGTTCAGGCTATCGCATAGGTCCCTTTGAGGTAGAAAGTGCCCTAGTGGAGCATCCTGCTGTTCTTGAATGTGCAATCACCGCAGTCCCCGATCCGGACAGAGGGCAGATTGTCAAAGCAACAGTAGTGCTCACCAAAAATTATACTGCCAGCGATGAACTTGTGAAAGACTTGCAGGAGCATGTCAAGAGGGTTACTGCTCCCTATAAATACCCAAGGATTATCGAATTTGTGACTGAACTTCCTAAGACTATCAGCGGTAAAATAAGAAGGGTTGAAATAAGGGAAAAAGATAAGGAATGATTTTCTCAGACTTAAAAAAAGAGGGCTTGCATTTTATAGCAAACCCTCTTTTTTTTATGCACCTATTTCAGCCAGCCTTGAAAGTATTCTGTTGCTTCTTTCAAGGAACCTGGTCATCGCCTCAGGCTCAAGCTGCCTGTGACTCATCATGGCAAGGTCATATACATGCTCGCATATCAATTTCACATCATCCTTTTTGTCTTCCTTGTCCATCAATCCAAGCACTGACTGTATCAAAGAATTCTTTCTGTTCAGCACCAGGGTCTCTTCCCTGGGGAACATATGACCCATGTCCATACCACCGAACATCCTGCTCATCTCCTGCATCCTTCTTGACTGTTCGGATAGGAGAATCATTCCTGGAACAGATGCTGCTTTTAAGGCTTCTACCTTTATTATAAGCTTGTCATCTCCCAGAGTATCCTTGAATAACTTCTCCAGATTCTTTTGAACATCATTGTCTTCCCCATCATCAGATTCTTTCATGTTCTCTGACAGGTCAGAGTCAACACGGCTGTATTTAACGCTGTTCTCTTTCATCTCAAGGAACTGTATGAAATGTGAATCTATCATGGAAGATAGAATAATCGCTTCCATTCCCTGCTCTTTGAACATTCTGATGTATTGTGCCTGCTGCTTTTCATCAGTAACATAAAATACCTTGTTTTCGTGTTTTTCCTTGTTACGTTCCAGATAATCCTTCAGTGTTACATAATCGTCATTTGTAGTTTTGTATATTACGATATCCTTTACCTTGTCAAAGAATTTGTTTTCTTTCATGCAGCCATACTTAACAAAGGGGTTGATATCGTCCCAGTACTTATTATAGTTTTCCCTTTCATTTTCAAAGAGCGAAGTAAGCTTATCGGCAACCTTCTTGGTAATGTGGGTGGATATTTTGCTGATATAACCGTCATTCTGTAGAAAGCTCCTTGATACATTAAGCGGAAGGTCCGGGCAATCAATCGTTCCCTTAAGCAGCATAAGGAATTCTGGTATGACTTCCTTTATGTTGTTGGCAACAAATACTTGATTGTAATAAAGCTTTATCTGACCTTCTGAAGTTTCAAACTCGTGCTTGAGTTTCGGGAAGTACAGTATACCTTTCAGATTGAACGGATAATCCATGTTCAAATGTATCCAGAACAATGGTTCATTAAAATCATGGAAAACCTTGCTGTAAAATTCTTTATATTCTACTTCTGTACAATCTTTAGGATTCTTAAGCCACAGTGGATTGGTGTCGTTTATCGGCTTGGGCTCCTCAGGTTCCTTCTTGCTTTCTTCTTCAGTATTGCTTTCTTTATTTGCGTTCTCCAGATAGATCTCGAAAGGCAGGAAAGAGAAATATTTCTCAAGTACCTCCCTCATCTTCCACTCATCCAGGAACTCAACACTGTCTTCAGCAATATACAGGGTTACTGTTGTACCGATCTCTGTGCGATCGGAACCTTCCATCTCATATTCGGTACCTCCCGAGCTTACCCATCTGACTGCCTTAGTATCTTTCTGGTAGGAAAGGGTATCAATCTGAACTTTTTCAGAAACCATAAAAGCTGAATAAAAGCCTAAGCCGAAGTGACCGATGATCTGACCTTCATCAGCTTTATCCTTGTATTTTTCAATAAAATCCTTTGCACCGGAGAAAGCAATCTGATTTATGTATTTCTTGACTTCCTCCTCGGTCATGCCAATACCGTTATCAATGATTTTTAATGTCTTTTTTTCTTTGTCTGCAATTACTTTTATCAAGAATTTCGTATCATTACCGATGTCGGCTTCTCCTATGACAGCCAGCTTTTTTAGCTTGCTGATGGCATCGCTTGCATTAGAAACCAGCTCTCTGACAAAGATGTCCTTTTCAGAGTAAAGCCATTTTTTAATTATAGGAAAAATATTTTCGGTGTTGATGGAAATACTACCGTTTTCACGATTCATCCCAAAACCCTCCTGATTTTATTTTAATTTTAGTTTTGATAATATATGATATAGTGGCGATCCAGGGCTGTAAGGCTTACAACCTACTGCTCATTGCCTGTTTACCATCTACTATAATATATATTACTGCTTGTACACAAAAATTGTCAAGAGAAAATTAGCACTCTTGTTATGCGAGTGCTAACTACAAAAGAAACAAACGCGACGGTTCAAAATGACTCTGTTATGGGTCAGTTGGAAACATCGCCCTAACTCCACTATAACGTGCTTACTTTTATTGCATTCTTCAACAGCAGCTTCTTTACCATGTTCTTATATAAAATAACAATCAGAAGCATCAGCACACTCACCAGTACAATAGTACCTCCCGGTCTAAAATCAGCATAATAGGAAAGGTAGAGCCCTGATACCGTGGCTACCAGTGCAAAAATTATAGAGTAAGTAAAAGTCTGTCTATAGCTTTTGGCTACCTGAAGGGCTGCTGCTACCGGCAGAACCATCATTGAAGATACGACCAGTGTACCGACAGTCCTGGATGAAATCGATATGGCAACCGCAGTGAGCAGAGTGAACAAGAAGTTGATTGCTTTTATCGGAATTCCTGCAAGCTTTGCTGATACCTCATCAAAGGTTATATAAAACAGTTCCTTGTATAAAAGCAGCATGACCAGGAAAACTACGACGCTTAATATCACAACAAACAGGAGCTCGAAATTACCTATTGCGACTATGCTTCCGAACAGGAAGCTGTTGAAAGTAGCACTGTTCTTTACAAACCCCGATAGAATACCTGCCAGCCCTATACCAGTGGACATTATGACAGCTATAGCTATTTCCGAATACTGGGAAAAGGATCTTCTTACCCTTTCTATACCGAAAGCTGCCAAAATTGAAAAGACTACCGCTCCTACTACCGGATTGACCCCCGCTACCAAGCCTGCAGCCACACCTGCCAGGGAATTATGGGAAAGGGCATCTCCTATCATGGATAATCTTCTTAACACTATGACAACTCCGATAATCGGAGTTATCAAGGCAATCAATATGCCTGTGATAAAGGCTCTTTGCATAAAATCATACTGGAATATTTCGAACATTATTCAACCTCTCCCCCCTGCACGTTTTCACAGTTGTGTTCATGAATATGCAGGTTGACTTCATATCCATACAGCTTTGATATGTATTCCCTTGCATCTTCCTCTCTGGGATTGTGTATGAGAAGGCTTTTGTTACCCATGCAGGCCAGCTTGTTGGCATGGACGGTTATGGCACTTATATCATGAGTCACCATGGCCATCGTTATTCCCAAATCTTTGTTCAATCCAGCCAGCATACAATAAAGCGCATCTTCCGATTTGGCATCTATACCCACAGTTGGCTCATCAAGGAACATTATTTCCGGCTCACTTACGAGCACTCTTGCTATGAATACTCTCTGCTGCTGTCCTCCCGACATATTTCCTATAAGCCTGTGACGGTAATCCTGCATACCGACAAGCTTCAGGGCATGATATATCTGCTCCTTGTGTTGTTGTCCCAGGCGTTTGAAAAGTCCCACCTTGGAATACAGGTTTGCTCCCACCACCTCTTCGACTGTCGCAGGAAAGCTTGTATTGTAGGCATTTGCCTTTTGAGATATATATCCTACCTTGTCCCACTTGTGAAACTTATCTATCGTCTCTCCCAATATTCGTATTTCACCACCTGTAGGAGGTAGAATTTTAAGAATCAATTTAACAAGGGTACTTTTCCCCGAACCGTTTGGGCCTATAATGCCAAGAAAATCACCTTTATCAATAGCAAAACTGATATTTTCAATTATTAGCCTGTTCTCATAACCAAAGCTGAGGTTATTCACCTCAATTACCTTAGACATCTTTTTGTTCCTCCTGATCAGATTGAAGAGTATCCGGTCTATTACGCAGAGCGCTTATTTTAAAGCTTCCGCCAATGCTTTCAGATTGATCTCCATTACAGAAAAGTATTCTTTCCCGGCTTTAATATCTTCATCCTTTAAACCTTCAACAGGGTTCAGCACCATTGTTTTCGCTCCCACCTCTTCGGCTATAACCTGTGCGACCCTGGGGTTTATCAGTTCCTCAAAAAAAATGACCTTTACATTGTTTTCTTTTGCAAACTTCGTTATTTCAGCCATCCTTGCCGGAGTGGGTTCAGCTTCAGCTCCCAGCCCCTCTATGGCAACCTGCTTTAACCCGTAAGCATCACAAAGATAGCCAAACGCCTGATGTGCAACAACTATATCTTTTCTTTCAAATTGGGCTAAAGTATCTCTATATTCCTTATCAAGAGCATCAAATTTTTGGGAATAGGTTTTGTAGTTAGCTTCGTAAAAACTTCCATTGGCGGGGTCTGCCTTTACCAGAGCATTTTTTATTGCTTCCATCTGCTTTTTTGCGTTCATTGGATTTAACCATACATGCGGGTCATATGCCAGGTTTTCTTGCTTATCCTGGTTTTCCAGCAGCTGCAGGCCTTTTGCAGTCTCTATTAAAAGCAGCTTCTTGTTAGTGAGCGAACCTAGTATTCTGTTCAGCCAACTTTCCATTCCTGCTCCGTTATATATCAGAACATCGGCTTCTTCAAGCCTGGCTATGTCTCTGGGTGTTGGCTCCCAATCATGGGGCTCGGTACCGGACGGAACAAGGTTGTGCAAGTTTATCCTGTCACCGCCAATCTTTTTTGTAAAGTCGAACATGGGATAAACGGTAGTGTATACGAAAATTCTTCCACTCTTGTCCGGTGCTTCTCCTGCATTATTTTTATTGGTACATGCGATAAGCAGAGATAGAGTAATAACCGGCAGTACTATACATATAAGCTTTAATAATATCTTATTCATCTAAAAGAATTCCTCCTGATTGCATCTAATTATATCCATTTTAACAGTTGCTTATTCGTTCAAATGCAAACCATTCGCATTTGACTATACCATTATAATTGTATATTGAAGTCGATGTCAATATTCTGTGAAAAGTTTACCCCATAATAACAAAGTCTCTGAAGAGATGATATAAGGAAGACTTTGTTGAAATGCTTTTAACGGAAATTGCAACATTAAGGTAGAACCATAATTTCCTAAGCATTATAAATAATACCCCTGAATCAGGGGTATTAAAAAATCTAGCATGAATTTATTATTTATTATTTTTACATTCAGGACATACACCATAAAGTTCAAGCTTATGACCGGTAATATCGAACTTTGTCTTTGAGCAAACATCCTTTTCCAATGATTCCATCGGACAGATATCAAGCGGCACCATCTTGTGGCAGTTGGTGCAGATAAGATGGTGTCTGTGTCCAACGCCTGTCATTTCATATCTCGCTCTGCTGTCGTTCATAATGCTTTTTTCAACCAATCCCTTGCTTTCCATAAGTTCAAGGGTTCTGTAAATAGTCGAAAGATTGACAGAGGCTCCAGCTTCTTTGATACGCAGGAATATCTCTTCTGCTGAAAGTGGAGTTTCAGCTTTTTCCAACACATCAATAACGGCTTTCCTGGACCTTGTATTCTTACAACCCTGCCTGCTTAATATATTTTCCTTTCCTTGTTTTTTAATCATCGATTACATCCTTACTCATTGTTTTTCATCACTGTTAAGTTTATTTTACTTTAACAGCTTCAATTATTCAATATAAAATCAAAAACCGTCAGCACCCCAGAAAAGAAAGTCCGTATGCGAGGTTGATATATTGTCTCCCTTTACTACATCAATTATTTGTTGGGTCGTTTCAATTCTCACACCTTTGATATTAAAGGGAGTTACAAGCCTGAACATCATATACGGTTCCTCTTCCACCCTTTTAGGCTTCAATCCTGTCTTCGCTATTCCCTTATATCTTACCTCACAGCCTGTCTTACCCATGACTGCCGCCATATGTGCTGCCAGGGAATCAAATATATCTTCGCAGCCCGGCAGTGCACCAAACTCTTTTATTTCCAAATAGTCATTTCCAACATCAACACAAATATATGAAACGATTTCCCCATGTTCATTTTCAATCACGTAGAAATTTTTACATTCAGTTTCAATCCACCTTTGCCAGTATGCATCATTGTCTCTGACGATAGGTCCGTTGTACCTGCTTGAATATTGGGAATAAATGAATTTAATAGCTTCAAGATCAGTAGTCAGATTAACATCACGGATTTTATAAGCCAGCTCGTTTTGATTGCCTAAATCTGATACGCATGAGTACATCATACACTGCTCCCAGCCAAACTTCCTATAATAGCCATATAATGAAGCTCCAAGCATTGAAACCTTGATATTCTGTTCCTCCATTTTTCTAACGGCAGCAAGGAGCAAACTGCCTGAAAGACCTTTTCCACGATACTCGGGTTTAGTACTGACTTCACCTATTCCCCCCATGCTCACCTTTTCACCAAGAATGTAAATATTTCGATAGAATATACGTATAGTACTCAAAATCTTGCCATCTTCAACAGCAATCAAAATGCCGTCCAGGTCCTTCCAGGGATCATTATACCAGTGGTTCATAAAATACTGCCTGTACCCGCTTGAGTATTCACCGTTATTAAACACATACATACAGTGATCAAACCACTGCTCTATCTCTTCCAAACGTAATGTCCGGATTTCAATCATGTGTATCTCTCCTTAATAAATAATACTACATTTCCCAGGCTTTCGACCTTTCGACCGCTCTTATCCAGTTCATATATTTTTCTGATCGTACGTTTTCATCCATTTCAGGTGTGAAAATCCTATCCGATACCCATTTCCTCCTGATTTCATCCTTATCGCTCCAGAAGCCTGTTCCAAGTCCTGCAAGGTATGCTGCACCCAAAGCGGTTGTCTCAACAATCACCGGACGATTAACAGCCACATTCAATATATCTGATTGAAATTGCATTAGAAACCTATTCATACTGGCTCCCCCATCAACCTTCAGCTCAGTCAGCCTGATACCTGAGTCCGACTCCATTGCCTCAAGCACATCACGGCTCTGATATGCTATTGCTTCCAGGGTTGCCCTTATAATATGCTCCTTTTTAGTACCTCTGGTTATACCAACAATAGTACCACGGGCGTACATATCCCAGTAAGGTGCACCAAGCCCTGTGAAAGCCGGGACAACATAAACTCCACCCGTATCAGGAACCCTTAAAGCCTCAGCTTCGCTTTGAGGTGCACTTTCGATAAGTCCCATCTCATCTCTAAGCCATTGGACTGATGAGCCTGCGTTGAACACACTTCCTTCCAGTGCATATTCAACTCCATCTCCAATATCCCATGCAATTGTAGTCAGCAGGTTGTTATTGGATTCAACCGGTATTTTTCCTGTGTTCATAAGTATGAAGCAGCCTGTGCCATATGTATTTTTGGCAGAACCCTTATCAAAACATGCCTGACCGAACAGGGCTGCTTGCTGGTCTCCTGCTATTCCGCTTATTGGTATTCCGGCACCCAGTATTTCCTTGGAAATCTCCCCCAGAACGCCTGAAGACGGCACTACTTCAGGTAGCATACCTACCGGTATATCCAGCTCATCAAGAAGCTCTCCGTCCCAATCCAAGCTTTTTATATTATACAGCATGGTCCTCGATGCATTTGAATAATCAGTGACATGCACCTTACCGCCTGTAAGGTTCCACACAAGCCAGGAATCTATAGTGCCGGCAAGAAGCTCACCTGCTCTTGCACGCTCTCTAGCACCGGCAACATTATCCAGAATCCATTTTATCTTTGTACCCGAAAAGTAGGCATCTATAACAAGCCCGGTTTTCTCCTTTATTATACCGATAAGTCCCTTGCTTTTCAAATCATCACAAATCGCAGCTGTTCTCCGACACTGCCATACAATCCCGTTGTATATTGGAATTCCCGTTTTCCTGTCCCATATGACAACCGTTTCCCTTTGATTTGTGATGCCGATGCAGTCAACTTCCTCCGGCGTTATTCCAGAGCTTTTCACAACATCGCGCAGAACCTCGAGCTGATCTTTCCAAATCTCCAGCCCATTATGTTCAACCCATCCGGGCAAAGGGTATATCTGATTCAATGACTTGCTTTTTATGGCTACGATTTCACTGTTTCTATTGAAAACTACAGCCCGGGAGCTTGTGGTACCCTGGTCCAGGGCTATAACATATTTCTTTGCATACATTTCGCACCCCTGTAATTTAAACTTCTACATTAATTTGGCTCTTATTCATTAGCTTGATTTCGTCTTAATCTTATTTCTGTACTTTATCATAATCTCATTTTCAACATCTATATTTGCCTGACAAATGGAAACTCATATTCCTCAAGCCCGAGCTCATCCCTCATTTGCAGCAGTTCTTTCTGAAGCGCTTTATTTATTGGCACTCCGACATCCTTACGCTCAAGCCAGGTACAATATTCCTTTTCCCCAGCTGTATAAATCCTGTTCTGACCAGGCATTTTTTTTGAGGCCCGGAGATCGCGGAGAATTTCACCAGTAGTATGTTTAAACGAGTCTAGCTCAGTGAAAGCTGAAACATCAATAGCTATGAAGAAATGGCCCAGATGATAGGGTACCTTTTTACCATTCTCAATTCCGGAAAGCATCTTAAGAAAGCTTCCACCCTGAAGAGCCGCCGATAATATCTCAACCACTGTCGCATAGCCATAGCCCTTATAGCCTGCATTTTCCTCACCAACACCACCTAACGGTGTGAGGGCGGCAGATCCCTTTATCAGGTCATCCAGTACCTGGTGTGTATCGGTTCTGGTTCTTCCGAGTTCATCTATGACCCAACCCTCAGGAATATCCTTCCCTAGCCTGTCATAGGCCTCAATCTTGCCCCTCTGAGTAATGGAGGTGGCGCAGTCAAGTACAAATGGAAACTCTTCATCACTAGGAATTCCGAAAGTCAAAGGATTGGTACCCAGCATGTTTTCCACTCCGAAGGTCGGAGCTATTGACGGCCTTGCATTGGTACCTGTAATTCCGATCATGCCCTGTTCGACAGCCATAAGCGGATAATATCCGGCAATTCCATAATGGGTGGAATTCCTCACAGCAACCATTCCCAACCCGAACTTCCGCGCTTTTTCCATAGCCATTTCCATAGCCCTTTTCGCGATTACCTGGCCCATACCGTCATGACCATCAACTACAGCTGTTGCCGGTCCTTCCTTTATCACCTCGAACCGGGTTACCGGGGATTGTATACCTGCTTTGATCCTATCATAATAAATGGGTTTCAGTCTATTGACGCCATGAGAATCTATACCTCTTTTATCAGAAGTTATTAAAACATCGGCACATATGCCGGCATCATCCTCAGGGACTCCCAATCCCCTGAAAACATCCACCATGAACCTTTCCATAGTATCGAAGCCAACCCATACAACATTTTCCTGCATTTTTCACCCCTCCATGATAACACTTACCTCAAACGGCCATTATGACCTTTCTTACAATTATATGCCTGGTTATAGTCTTTAGTCCTTAGTTGCCAGTTCTTAGTTTGTGGTTCGTGGTTGGTGGACTTTAGCCGTTAGCTGTAAGATTTTTCACTTTAAGGTTAAGGACTGGATTACAGCCTGTTTCCCTCATTGTGATCAAACAATACAGTCCTGGAAATGGCCCCACTTACCTTACAGTCGGTCGGACAGGGTCGTCCGACCCTACATAAAAGCAAGGTATCACCCGGGCGGGCACGGCGACCCGCCCCTACAATGAGCCTCAATCACTTGATATCCGGCACCCGGCACCCAGCAGCCTTAATCTTAACCTTAGCCTTAATCTCACCCTTAGCCTCAACCTTAACCTTTACCCTAATCTCCCGCTCCGTAAAACCTTTCCGTAAGTATATCGGCAAACTGCTCCAGCAGGCCGGCTTTTGCTATCGGGTGATATATGGTATACCTCGGTCTCACTTCCATTGCATGCAAAACACTTCTTTTAAACAATTCCCTGCTGATTCCAAGCCCGGCAGGGTTGTCATTTGCGCCCGCCATCCGCAAAAGATTCCTGATTTCTTCTGGTCGGGACACCTCCACGTTAATCGCTTGTCTTTCATTCATCAGTTCATATAATGATGAAACAACAACTGCTGCAGCACCTACCGAATTCCCATGGAGCGGGTGCTCTTCCCCCTTTGCCAGGGCATCCATCTCCCAATAATGAGCCATATGATGCTCCGCCCCCGATGCCGGTCTGGAATTTCCTACAAGACCCATGGCCACTCCCGAAAGTATCAGGGCTTCAACAATACTCTCAACTGCCCGCGGATCACGGCTTTCAATTTCATGAGCATTATCAATACATTTTCCCAATGCATTTCTGACCAGCTTCACACTGGTTTGACAATAGTATTCACCATTTGTTTGTGCAGCCAACTCCCAGTCAGCCAGAGCTGTCAATTTACCAATAATATCGCCAAAGCCTGCATGTAGCATCTCTATCGGTGCTTCCTTTAACACATTGATATCGGCAAAAATGGCATATGGATATACAGCTTCGTATGTCGTCTTGAAGCCGTCAATTATAAGCGGTGAAACCACAGATGCATAACCATCCATAGACGGAGCAGTACAGACAATCATATATGGAATACTTAATTTGCAGCTCAGTATACGGGCCAAGTCGTTTATTGATCCGGAACCTACGGCAACTATAACGGAGGTATCCTTCCCAATCTCCACCAGCAATCTCCCTAGTGCTCGTTCATCAGGCACAAGGGGATGATCTGTTTTAAAAACGAAAGTCTTAAGTTTTAATCCACCATTCAGCAAAAGCTTTTCTATGGTACTTCCATAGACCCTGTATGTATTATCGTCAGCCATCAAAAATACACTGCCATTCTTAAAATCAGCAGCAGCTTTAAATACTTCGCTGCTTAAGTCATATCCAACTATTATCCTGTTGATATCTACCGAATGAGTCCGACCACAGCTGCATTCAAAAGTTCTTCCCGGCATTTCAGCTATGCTTAAGTTTAATATATCGTCCATATAAATTCCCCTGTATGAATGCTTTTTATTTTGTCCATATTCTAATATGAAAGCGCTGACTTGCTATAAATACGTTTTTATTCTATATTAATATTTTGGGTATTCCGGTTTTTAATATCATTACTATTATAATATTTATATTATAGATACACAAACAAATCATATGGTAAATTCCAACTAACATTAGACTATTGGCCTTTTTTATGTTATAATGGGCAAATGTTTGACGTTAACACAGAACTATAGGTACTAAATAATAAATACAATTATACCATTTTTAAACATGAAAGGAAGGTAAAACAAATGATAAGCACAAATGGCGTAACCTTAAGATACGGCGGCCGTACATTATTTGAAAATGTTAATATAAAGTTTACCCCGGGGAACTGCTATGGTTTAATTGGTGCTAACGGCGCCGGTAAATCAACCTTTTTAAAAATCCTCTCCGGTGAAATCGAACCCAGTAAGGGAGAGGTTATAGTATCTCCAAATGAACGGGTTGCCGTTTTAAAGCAGAATCATTTTGAATTTGATGAATTTGAAGTATTGAAGACAGTAATGCAGGGACACTCCAGACTGTTTGAAATCATGGAGGAAAAAGAAAAGCTGTATGTAAAACCGGATTTTTCTGAAGAAGACGGCATAAAGCTGTCCGAATTAGAAGGCGAGTTTGCAGAGCTTAACGGATGGGAAGCGGAGTCGGAAGCAGCAACTCTGCTGAATGGCTTGGGTATTAAAGAGGAGCATCACAGCAAAAGAATGAAGGAACTTGAGGGAAACGAGAAGGTCAGGGTTCTTTTAGCTCAGGCATTATTCGGGAATCCTCACATACTGCTGCTGGATGAGCCTACAAATCACTTGGACATGGCATCCGTTGCATGGCTTGAAAACTTTCTCTACAATTTTGAAAACACTGTAATTGTAGTGTCCCATGACAGACACTTTTTAAACAAGGTTTGCACACATATTGCGGATATAGATTTCGGCAAAATCCAACTGTATGTAGGCAACTACGATTTCTGGTATGAGTCCAGCCAGCTGGCTTTAAGGCAGGCTAAGGAGCAAAACAAGAAAACAGAATCAAAGATCAGTGAGCTTCAGGAATTTATACAAAGGTTCAGTGCCAATGCGTCAAAGTCCAAGCAGGCAACCTCTAGAAAGAAGCTGCTGGAAAGCCTCACTCTTGAGGATATAAGACCGTCCTCGAGGAAGTACCCCTTTGTTGACTTCAAGCCTGACAGAGAGGCAGGAAATGATCTTCTCTTTGTAAGGAATATAAGCAAAACAATCGATGGTCAGAAAATACTGGATAATATCAGCTTTAATATCAGCAAAGGTGATAAGGTGGCTTTTGTAGGACCTGATGGATTGGCAAAAACCACTCTCTTTAAAATATTGACGGGTGAGCTAGAGCCTGACAGCGGAAGCTTCAGCTGGGGTATTACTACATCACAGGCCTATTTCCCGAAGGATAACTCGGAATACTTTGACAAGATTGATTTGACACTGGTTGATTGGCTGCGTCAGTACACAAACGATCAGACCGAGACTTTTATAAGAGGTTGGTTGGGAAGAATGCTTTTTTCCGGTGATGAAGCACTTAAAAAGGCAAGTGTACTTTCCGGTGGGGAAAAGGTACGCTGTATGCTGGCACGAATGATGCTGGGCGGTGCTAATGTTATAATTCTGGATGAACCGACAAACCACCTTGACCTTGAATCTATTACTGCTCTTAATAACGGTTTGATCAATTTTAAAGGTACAGCTTTATTTACATCCCATGACCATCAGCTTGTCCAGACAATAGCCAGCAGGATAATCGAAATAACACCTAATGGTCTGATAGACAGGCAGATGACATATGATGAATACCTGGAAAATCAGGATATTACCAAGATGCGCGAAAGCATGTACGAGCAAAAGTCCGCATAAATAAAGGAGAGTTTATACTCTCCTTTTATTTACCAATGAATTCATCGGTTCTGTAAAAATTATATCTATTACTTTTTACCTGTCTTTTCAACATATCGCTTGATTTTTTTAGTTGTAGTCTTTACAAACTCAGTCTCACGTATATTAAATCCACGGATACGCTTGTATAGTGGCATATCTCTGTTAACACCCTTTACAACATCACTAATTACTCTCATTATTTCATCTCCTGAAATATGAATATCTTTCAGCTTTTCTTTAATTGCTATAAAGTTAGGGATAATTTGGGCATTAACATGAGTCTCTCCCGAAATTTCGTCATACCTGCCCCATACAAGGGATTCCTGTACATAAGGGCTTTTATTTATATAAGATTCTACCTCTTCCGGATAGATGTTCTTACCATTCTTTGTTACAATCACATTTTTGATTCTACCGGTGATATAATAAAAGCCTGCTTTATCTTTATATCCAAGGTCTCCTGTATAAAACCAGCCGTTTTTCATGCATTTTTCTGTGACTTCCTCATTTTTATAATACCCAAGCATTACATTATCGCCTTTTGTTATTATCTCCCCTACTCCTTTTTGATTGGGATCGACAATTTTCACTTCTACCCCAGGTATGGGCAAACCTACAGAAGCATCTCTGTAAACATTGTCCCGGTTCCCTATTACCAATGGTGAGCACTCAGTGAGTCCATACCCCTGTAGAACCTTTATACCCATCATGCTGAATCCCTTTGATACATCGGGGTCTATTGCCGCCGCTCCCGAAATTATCAGCCTTACTCTACCCCCAATATTGTCATGAATAGCTTTGAATAGTTTCTTCCTGATATCAATCCTGAAAATTTTATTCAGAGTATTACTTATTAAAAGAGCTGTTTTCAGCTTTGTTTTCATACCTTTCTTTTTAGCTGCCTGCTCCCATATCTTTTTATACATGCTTTCAAGTATCAGAGGTACTGCAATAAGTACTGTAGGCCGAATCTCCTTAAGGTTTTTAGCAATGTGTTTCAAGCCTTCATTGAACGCTATCGTGCCTCCGCTATAAATCATGGTCAGGAAGCCCAGAGTACATTCGTAGGTGTGGTGTAAAGGCAAAATTGATAAGGAGGAATCATTACTGCCGATATATACAGTTTTACTTACTGAAACAATATTTGAGCAAATATTCTTATGACTTAGCATTACTCCCTTCGCAAGGTCGGTTGTTCCAGATGTAAAAAGAAGAATACTCATTTTCTCATCATTGATCTCTGCATCAGAAAAAGAACCGCAGCCTGAGTTCATCAGCCCTTTTCCATATTCAACAAGCTTCCTGAAAGAAAGAATTCCATACTCCTCCTGATCAGCATCCATGCTTATAAAATATTTGACTGTCGGCAGCTTTTTTGAAAGCTCACCCATCTCGCTGGAAAACTTGCCTGAAAACACCACAGCAGCCGCATTAGACCTTATAAGTAGATTTTCTATCTCCGGTAAAGGTAATTCCTTATCCAAAGGTACAATAATGCCTGTCCCATTAACGACAGACAGATAGGTCACACACCATTCATAACGGTTTTCACCGATAACTGCAATAAATTTATCTTTTAAGCCCAGATCTATCAAAGCTGATCCAAAAGCATCAATATCATCCTTAAACTTCGAATAGGTTATCCCCTCATAGATCTCCTGTTTGTTCCTGACAAGGAAAGCGTTTTTGCTGCCAAACAGCTTCACACTTTGCGTTATAAGATCTTTCATATTATTTATAGTTCGTACGCTATAAAGGGATTCATTTGTCATAAATAAACACTCCTCGTTATTAATGAGTTTGTATCTGAAATATAAATAAGGTGTTCTTGCATCAGTACTTAGAACCTTACAAATCCAAAGCAAATAACACCGTAAAAAGCGATAAGCAATAATATTATAGCATAATATTTCCCTAATGACTAAACCATATTTAATATCATATTTGTTTACGAGTGGTACTATGTACCTGACTCGATATAGGTGAGTCACTTCATTTATTTTTATTTCTTTAGAGTGACTAGTCTATAGTATATATTGTTGATTTTTATTTATATATTTATTATACTAACACTATATAAAGTAAATTTTTATGAGTAAAGGTGTTAATATCATGGATTTGATAAATGTTAAAGATAACTATAAAATACTGGTTTCCGGTGATTCAATATCAAAAGGTGTAATTTATAATGAGCAGGCAGGAAAGTATACTATCCTTGATAACAACTACGTGTCCTTGCTCCAGGGAAAGATGAAAGGTATCGTCTGCAATGCAGCCAAATTTGGCAATACTATTATGAAAGGCATGGGCAGACTGCAAAACGATATATCCAAAAATAATCCTGATATTGTACTCATGGAGTTTGGTGGAAATGACTGTGATTTTAACTGGGATGAAATTGCTAACCATCCCATGGCAAATCATAGCCCCAAAACTGATATAAATATATTCAGAGATAAATTGAATGAAGGAATTAAAACACTTAAAAGCAATAACATAATACCTGTTCTTATGACTCTTCCTCCACTTGATGCCGACAGATACTTTAAATGGATCAGTAAGAATAGTTCGGCTGCGGCCAGCAATATCCTCGAATGGTTGGGAAGTGTGACTAAAATTTACTGGTGGCATGAGATGTATAATTCAACAATCGTCAGCATAGCAGAAGAGACAAAAACAAGATGGATAGATATCAGGGGAGCCTTTCTGCAAACCTCTGATTATACTAACCTGATCTGTATTGATGGAATCCATCCGAACGAAAAAGGTCATAAAGTTATTGCATCAGCTCTTTTCGATTATTTAAACAATAATTATCGTTTCCTGCTTAAAGATGATACAGTACTTACCTTTGAATAGCTGTTATACAGGTCCTTGTTAATTTAATTGATACCTTAGAATAAATGGTATTAATTTTGAAGTTAAATAAATTCTGATTATATTTATGTATTACTTTATTTAATAATAAGGGAGATCTCAATGCGAGCTACTATTCTTGATAACATTCCTTTTGATATTGATTTAAATCACCTTTTTGATATCTTGCATGTTGATGATGAAGATGACGATGCAGAAAGAGTTAAGCAGCTCGTAAATGCTGCAAAAATCGCAGGTAATCCGAAAGGTATGTACCGACCTGCCTATATAGAAACAAGAGGTGATGATTATATAGTCATAGAAGGCGTAACCCTCACCAGTCGTGCTCTTTGCGTGAATCTGGAAAGTATACACAAGGTATTCCCATATGTGGTAACCTGTGGAAAGGAGCTGGAAGACTGGTCAAGTTCTATCAGCGATATGTTTGAACTCTTTTGGGCCGACAGTATCAAGGAACAGATTCTCTATTCGGCAATAGAAAATCTGTTTACAAGCTTCTCAAAGGAACATCCTATCGGCAACACCTCTATAGTAAATCCCGGCTCACTTGACGATTGGCCTGTAAGCGAGCAACTAAACCTCTTCAGAATTCTTGGGAATGTACAGGATGCAGTCGGGGTGGAATTGACAGACAGTTACCTGATGCTTCCGTTTAAATCGGTCTCCGGAATAATCTACTCTACCGAATCGAGATTTGATAACTTCCAGTTATAAGTACATATCCCTATATTATTTTCAGCACGGCAAAAGTTATAAAGCAGGTACAAGATTTATTCAAACAGCCTTTGTTCTTAACCTTTCAACAACTCTTGCGATATGTTCTTCTGCTGCACTTTGTGACAGAAGCCTATCCTCCTCGGATTCTGCTTCATCCCCCATGATACCGATAAACTGACTTACTTTTAATCCAAGGGCTTCCTGGATATCCTGATCCGATCCCCTTGAGCTTACCAGATAATAACAAAGTATGGAATCCTGCTGCCCTATACGGTGGGCCCGGTCTTCAGCCTGGCTGTGGACCGCAGGAGACCAGTCAAGTTCCCCAAATACCACACAAGTTGCCCTCTGAAGATTAAGACCTGATGCAGCCCTTAACGATACACAGCATATATTGGTCCTACCTTCCATAAAAGAGCCTAATGCTGCATCCTTTTGTTTTTCATTTTCCCTTCCCGTAATAAATGCAGGCTTGAAATGTTTAAGCTCTCTTTTATATATATCCATCACACTATGGTGGTGGGCAAAAAGAAGAACTTTCTCTTCAGCTTCAAGCAATGCTTTGATAAATGCGCAAACATAAGGTGCTTTTGCAATACCTGCTGCCTGCCGTTCTTCCTGCGAAATCTGCTGTATCAGACTCACTTTCTCAAAGCCATCCTCAAGAAAATCCAACTTTTTGGCTTTCTCAATGGTATTTTGTATAAGGTTGTCATAAACACCTTCATCTGAATCAATATCCTGCACCAGGCGTCTTTTCGGCGGCAGTTCCTTTAAAACAGCATCTTTTGTTCTTCTGAAAAGTAAACCTTCCCTTTTAAGATGTTCTCCAAGAAGTGTCGGGTTGATAACTACCTCATTACCATATCCATAACACCATTCCCGGGTAAAGCTATCCCAGTCACCAAGACAATGATAATCGAGAATATTCATCACATTCCAGATTTCACCGCCTTTATTGTAAATAGGTGTACCTGATAACCCGATTACATTCTCGCAGCTATCGGCTAGCAGACTTGCCGAACTGTATTTCTCAGTTCCTGCATGTCTCAATTCCTGTATTTCATCGAGTATAACCGTTCGAAACCCCATCTCTGGAAGTTCGTTCTTCCAGCCTCTCAAAAGCAGGTAGTGAATTATGTAGATATGCGCTTCAGGCAGCTTATAGGGCTTCAAACCTCTTATCACATGGACTTTTGCTTTAGATGCATCTTCTGCTCTTATATCATTTTCCATATCACTTTCAGGTACTCTTAAGAATCTATCAATTTCCTTTTCCCAATTCCTGATAAGATGAGGTGGGACAATTAAAAGCACAGGATAAGTCCGGCTTTCAGATATATAAGCCAGAGCTTGGACTGTTTTTCCCAAACCCATCTCATCTGCTAATAAGCTCCTGCTGTTTTGTATAAGGAATCCCACGCCTTCTTTCTGGAATTCCATAAGCTCTCCTTTGAAATAGCTTTTTGCAGGAGTAATTATCAATGGGTATTTACTAGCTCTTTCCCTTTTTAATACATGGTTTCTTGCCTCATCTATATCTTTCTCCCATTTATCCCTATTAACTATGTCCAGGGGATAGCGGAGCATTAACCAGTTCAAATCACCTATGACTCTTCTGTTGGCAGAAAACTTTGCAGTTCCACGTCTTTTGGCATCACAGCCGGGGAAGAGTTTTTTGGCCATCTGACAAACACATGGATCTCCTTTTATAACCCATTTATTAGTACGTTTTTCATATTTCAAAGTACCATAGTAATAGTTGGCAGGACCCGGTTCCCTCATATAGTCTGGTAAAAAAACATCTCCCTGATTATAATACAAATCTTTTTCATTAATCATCCTAAAGCCACTCCCCATAGGCGATTCAAGCCAAATAGTATGCACTTCTTCCCATTTACATCGCTGGAAATATTGACGCTTCTTTCAACGACAAGAATAACTGCTTTCACCTCACTGAAAGCTGCGTATCTTTCTAATTGTCTACTTACCTGTGCACGATTCGGCTTGCCCTTTTTAACCTCTATTCCTATACCGCCCTCAACAAGAAAATCTATTCTATTTCTGGCTGCCAGCTTGTACTCTTTCTTAAAGTGTATATTTGATTTTTCGAGCAGCTCAGCAATCAAATGCTGCAGTTCATATTCATCAAAGGTTATTCCAACTCTTATATTTCTAAGTATTCTTAAAACTTCTCCAACTGTTTTATCAATATCACTTATAGTACATTTTGAAAGTTTTTCGCCATTTTCAAGTACCTTTTCATCTTTTGATGAGATCAACCTGAATCATCCTTTCGGATTGTAATCACTTCATCTATTCATTTTAACATATTTCATTGAATATATCGTCACAAGAAAATATTTTGATGATAAACAAAAACAGATGTTCAACAATATTCAGGTGTTGCCCAAAAGACTCTTTAAGTTCATCAAGCTTGACTTTCTTGCTTCTTTTACGCATACCGACGATCACTGTATGCCCCTCATTAAAAAAACAATCTGTAAACTTCATTAATTATAACGACAACAAGACCCTGTGGTATAAACCACAGGGTCTTGATATAAATCTGGCGGCGACCTACTTTTCCGGGACGCTTCCGTCCAAGTATCATCGGCACTGAGAAGCTTAACTGCCGTGTTCGGAATGGGAACGGGTGTGACCTTCTCGTAATAACCACCAGAAAATTCAATTGACAATTTACAATGGATAATTGACAATTATTAAAACCATCAATTACTACCATGCAAGCCTATCAACTTGTTAACATATTAAATTTATGAAGTCTTTGCTTTTAAACTCCTGACTCGTGACCCTGACTTAATTGTCAATTGTCATCTGTCCATTGTCAATTGCGCTTTCGCGCTTTGCACTTTCAAAACTATATAATGTAAGTTTCTAAGAAGACACTGTCTTCACTAAGACTTTGTAAAAGACCTTCAATTTTTGTTTAACTCTTAACTCATGACATTACTGCCACCTGTTATTCGTTAATTTTTTTTGGTCAAGCCCTCGACCTATTAGTACCAGTCAGCTGAGTGCATTACTGCACTTACACACCTGGCCTATCTACCATGTAGTCTACATGGGGTCTTACTTCTTCCGAATGGGATATCTCATCTTGGGGTGGGTTTCACGCTTAGATGCCTTCAGCGTTTATCCCTGCCGAACTTGGCTACCCAGCTATGCACTTGGTAGTACAACTGGTACACCAGCGGTTCGTCCATCCCGGTCCTCTCGTACTAAGGACAGATCCCCTCAAATATCCTGCGCCCGCGACAGATAGGGACCGAACTGTCTCACGACGTTCTGAACCCAGCTCGCGTACCGCTTTAATTGGCGAACAGCCAAACCCTTGGAACCTGCTACAGCTCCAGGATGCGATGAGCCGACATCGAGGTGCCAAACCTCCCCGTCGATGTGGACTCTTGGGGGAGATAAGCCTGTTATCCCCAGGGTAGCTTTTATCCGTTGAGCGATGGCAATTCCACTTTCATACCACCGGATCACTAAGCCCTACTTTCGTACCTGCTCGAGATGTACCTCTCGCAGTCAGGCTACCTTATGCCTTTGCACTCGTTGCGCGATTTCCAACCGCGCTGAGGTAACCTTTGGACGCCTCCGTTACTCTTTGGGAGGCGACCGCCCCAGTCAAACTGCCCACCTGACAGTGTTCCAAGACCAGTTTATGGCCTATGGTTAGAGTTCCAGTACTCTTAGAGTGGTATTCCAACGTCGGCTCCATAATGGCTAGCGCCACTACTTCTTAGCCTCCCACCTATCCTATACAAAGAATACCGAAACCCAGTATCAGGCTACAGTAAAGCTCCATGGGGTCTTTCCGTCTAGTCGCGGGTAACTTGCATCTTCACAAGTACTACAATTTCGCCGGGTACGTTGTTGAGACAGTGCCCAAGTCATTACGCCATTCGTGCGGGTCAGAACTTACCTGACAAGGAATTTCGCTACCTTAGGACCGTTATAGTTACGGCCGCCGTTTACTGGGGCTTAAGTTCATACCTTCGCTTTCGCTTAGTAATCCCCGTAACCTTCCAGCACCGGGCAGGCGTCAGCCCCTATACGTCATCTTTCGATTTAGCAGAGACCTGTGTTTTTGATAAACAGTTGCTTGGGCCTATTCTCTGCGGCCTCCATTTCTGGAGGCACCCCTTATTGCGAACTTACGGGGTCAATTTGCCGAGTTCCTTAACAACGCTTCTCCCGTTCGTCTTAGGATTCTCTCCTCACCTACCTGTGTCGGTTTGCGGTACGGGTACCTTCACTCTCGATAGTGGCTTTTCTTGTCAGTGTGGAATCTGTCACTTCGGTACTTAATTTCCCTCCCCATCAGGTCTTCGAATCACCCGGCGTTCTTTACTACCGGGCTGTCTATCTCCCTTGGACGAGCTTTTCCAGTTGCTCGCTTGACTTATCCTCCTGCGTCCCCACCTCTCTCATACAAGTGACGGTAGTACAGGAATTTCAACCTGTTGTCCATCGCCTACGCCTCTCGGCCTCGGCTTAGGTCCCGACTTACCCTGGGCGGACGAACCTTCCCCAGGAAACCTTAGGTTTTCGACGGTAAAGATTCTCACTTCACTCTCGCTACTTATTCCGGCATTCTCACTACTGCCTCGTCCACACGTCCTTTCGGTCGTGCTTCTGCCTACTACAGTAAGCTCCCCTACCCAAGGAGTATGTTCAATGCTATCCTCTAACACAGTTTTAGCTTATGGAATTTAACGAAAAACTTGTTTTAATTTGTTTTAATCAAGGTAGTTTTTCGTGAAATTACCTTCCACTTTTCTACTCATTAGAATATACCATTGAACACACTCCATGCCGCAGCTTCGGTACACAGTTTTAGCCCCGGTAATTTTCGGCGCGGGCTCACTCGACTAGTGAGCTATTACGCACTCTTTGAATGAGTGGCTGCTTCTAAGCCAACATCCTAGTTGTCTTAGCAAGCCCACATCCTTTTCCACTTAACTGTGATTTTGGGACCTTGGCTGGCGATCTGGGCTGTTTCCCTTTTGACTACGAAACTTATCTCCCGCAGTCTGACTCCCAAACATCATCTGTACGGCATTCAGAGTTTGATAGGGTTCGGTAACCCGGTAAGGCCCCTAGCCCATTCAGTGCTTTACCTCCGTAAGATTAATTTGAGGCTAGCCCTAAAGCTATTTCGGGGAGAACCAGCTATCTCCGAGTT
>Ga0181458_100007_pt2 | contig 17965 bp, 15 predicted proteins | sample InSIn1SAF170_FD_119059 | JGI IMG/M metagenome (GOLD analysis project Ga0181458, IMG submission 119059) | Clean room microbial communities from NASA Spacecraft Assembly Facility at Jet Propulsion Laboratory, Pasadena, California, USA -... ...
TAGTAATACATTACAATAGAACCTTGAAGTTCTATCTCTTTCGAGACCCTTTAGAGTATACCTTAAACACAAAACTTTTTTGTGTCAATTGCCGTCTACTCGTTGCTCTTTTACAGGATAAATTAAAGATAAATTATATTCTGATTTAGATCCGCGATTACCCATTTCTCTTTCGACAAAAAAACCTAAATTGGTTTTTCAGCCCAGCTTATTAATTAATTTAAGTAAGCGAAGGGTTATCCTTTGACTTGTTACCATCTCTGAGTAATTAGTTCAGCCACTATTAATCTTTCGATTATACTTTGGTATCAAAGGCTTTAGGGGTTCCCCGGAGTTTGGCAATTTATCCCCACCCCCTCCTAAGAGGGGTTCGTGCTTTCCCCTAGCACGACATCAAGGATCGTGACTCATATATCCTATAGAATATACATGTACTAAAGAAGAAATAATTAATACAGGTATAAGCATAGCCACTGTTAAAGAATCAAAATTAAACCCTCAAGAAATATTTAACGATTCTGAGTCAATTCATTTAAATAAATGGATTGATACCGGTATGTTGTTTAAACCTACTTCAAAGAAAGCAAGTATTGCGAATGTTGTTGTAGTTATTACAGAAGAACATGTTATTATTTGTGCTCCGCTAACTCCGACTTTCCTACCAAAGAAACCAGATACTATTGATCCTAATAAAGGTAATATTATTAAAGCTAGATACATTATTTAAATTCTATTGCAACACTTCCTCTTAATCTGTAGTATGCTACTAGAATTCCTAAACCAATTGCACTTTCTGCACCAGCTATCGCTATTATGTAAATTGCGTAAGTTTGGCCTAATATATCATCAAAGCTAAGTGAACTTACTATTATTAAAAATGTAATAGCTAATAACATAATTTCAATACTAATAAGCATTAAAATTATATTTTTTCTATTTAATACGAATCCTAAGATTCCGATTAAAAAAAGTATTAGTGATAAATTCATTTTTTTTTTTTTTATGTTTAACATGATTAATTATATAACTTTTTTTTAACTTTTTTTTTCTCTATTTGGTTTTTTTTACATTAACTTCCATTTAAAGGATTATATCTACTTAATTCCAATATAAGACTTTTACCATGAGTATGGTTATTCACAGGGGTAGCCAACTTGTGCATATCTTCAGTTTTATTTATATTACGATAAAATGAAGGAAATCTATCTTTTATATCATTTGATTTTGAAAATCTACGAAGAAAATCCAGTACATCTTTATCTTGCTCTGTAAAACCTATGTTACTCAATGAAATACTACCTGAGCTACGTTTTGGCTTCAATATCTTCCACTCTTCTGGAGACATGCTTGCCGGCTCTCGAGTAACAAATCAATTAACCCTCCTTTCAATTTCATAAGCTAAAGCTTGTGGGTAACCAGGTGAACGAATATCCATATTTGTGTAATGAACGTTAACTGGTGCAACAAGTGTAGTTGTGTAGTTTCTAAATACTTGATTTATCACATCACGAGATAATTTATTAGATTGGCCAGGGTTAGGATTTCTAGACTCGGTATGAGAACTATTAGGCTGAATATGCCGGTTATCAACCTGACTTGTATTTATTGGATTAGCATTATTCACTCTAGGATCTTCAGTATTATTTTGTGAATAATCGTTATTATTATGCTGATTAGAACCTCCAGCTGGCTGGAAAGGTCCTAAATGGGGAGGTGGACCATTTGGTCCTGGATTAGGACTAGGACTAGGACTAGGACTTGGCGAATTAAGCAAATTTCTAATAGACATAGGGTTAAATCCTCCTCCCGTAGCTCAAACCATAAAGCTATCTACATAAATTGTGAAAAAACTAGTAATAACTAAACCATTTTTGATTTCAAAATAAATAAAGGCTAAAAAAAAAGATAACAATAACAACCTGATAAATAAGAATACTACTACATCATTTAAATTAATTTTTTTTAACCTATTCAAAGTAAAGAAAAGCAAAAAAATAAAGCCAGGAAAAAAACAAAAGAGAGATAAAATAAAGTAAATTGGATGTCTAGATATTAAATCGAAAAACACGGCTAGATTAGGCAAGTATACCAAAGAAATAATTTTAATTAAGAGATATATAATTATAGCTTTAAAAGTAAGAGTTTTTTTTATATTTACTGCTACATACTCTATATCCAGTTTAAACATTACAAAACTGAACTTTGTAAAGGTAAACTTACAAATGCATGAGGTTTAGGTGGACTGTTTAAACATCACTCTAGACTGTTGTAAGCTCTATTTAATAAGCTTTGCAGTAAATCAGTATAAAATTGTGGAGTTAATCAAGGGTATCTTGAAACTGGTTTTCCTTCTACTAATTGTTGGTATACTAGTTGTAAGAATACAAATGTTGCTACGACTGATATCAGAGATCCAAAACTACTGATTAGATTTCAACCTGCAAATGCGTCAGGGTAATCACTAATTCTTCTAGGCATACCTTGTAAACCTAAAAAGTGTTGAGGGAAAAATGTAACATTTACCCCAATGAAGAAGATTCAGAAGTGTACTTTAGCTAACATCATATTGTAATCTAATCCTAATATTTTGGGTATTCAGAAGTATCATGCACTAAATAATGCAAATACTGCTCCCATACTTAACACATAATGAAAATGCGCCACGACGTAGTAAGTCTTAAACGGCACAATTTTTTATATATATAATATAAACATACGGCACTGCTCACGCAATGGATCGGACTATAACTTATCTAATTATTTAACTTAATAAACTTTCGATTGTCACGTTTAGTCTCTACGGATCCTACTTGCTAATAACGTTAATATAAAAAAATAATTTAACATTATAAGCTTTGGTTTCCACGGTATTATCTTATACTTTTTACTTATATTTTCCGCATTTAGAAAACATATAAGACTTCACCGTTAGCAATAACTAAGATTTAATTAATTATTACCGAAAAATGTATGAAATTTTTCATGGTGACAAGACAACACGACACTTACTAAAAAAGCTTTTGTTTAAATTTGTTTAATGACTCTAATTTTTCACCTAATAAAGGATACTTAGTACAATGACTGATAATATTTAATAATATTTCTTTCTTGTATACTTCTAAGAAAAAGAAGTTATCATAAGGCTTTCTAATATTGTTACTTATTTCGAAATACTGTTTAATAGCTTCTATTAAGTAAATATCATCGTTTTGCCCTATTGAGAAAGAATGATTATTAGCTTTTCTAATTGAAAAGCAACCTTCTGCTTCAATAAAGCCAGATAATCATGCTTTAAAGTAAATAGGTATATTTAAATTAATATTAGATTTTATAATTGTTAACTGTTTATGGTATTTAAGATTTCTATTTAATAAATATCTTTGTACGGAGGTTTCATTTAAACAAGTTTTTAAAAATGAAAGCTGACAGATTTTTCTTGAAGTTAAAGGAGGGTAAGTACGATAAATTTTTATAATCTCTATTATTTCTTGTTTATTATTAACTACTCAAATAACATCTGCACCTTTACCTGTGACTCTCACTGTTCCGCCTATTACCTTGGCAATTTCAATTAACATATTATAATTAGATTTAATGTTAGATAATTTAATAATTAGTCTATATTGAAGAGATTGTTTACGTCAATGGTTTACTTGTATGCTACCATCACCGTCCATTAAACCAACTCAAAACATTTTGACATATTCATCATAATTACTATGTAATATATTACTAACATTGATATCATTATCATTATCATTAGAGCTAAAATTTCGAGCTAGGCTCGAATACGAGAGTGTAATAGCTATAATTAAGAAATTTGGTATAAATATACCAAATAAAACAAACAAAACCGTATCGTGGAATGCGATATCTAAAGAAGCGTTCGCTAAAACAACTCCCGATAATCCACCAATAGTGAACATAAACACAAACCCTAATGCAAATAGCATAGAAGGTGTTAAATGTAATGATCCACCGTAACATGTGGCTAATCAACTGAATATTTTAATACCAGTTGGAACTGCGATTATTAATGTTGCAGCTGTGAAATAGGCTCTTGTCAAAAAGCTAACGAAAAATTGGATTTTTTTCGTGTGGACAGTATCTTGATTTAATGATAACATTAAACCTCTTGCGTGCTTGTCTCTGAGGATCCTTTAGTTGCAATACTCCTAATTTTGTTAATACCTTTTTCTTCCAAATGTTTTCCTTCAGTAATCATAATATATACTTTTCTGAATTTAAGGTAACTTATATATTTACCTGCAAATAGATTAAAAGTATCAAAGTAATTAATCAAATTTAATGCGGTTTTAAAACCTGTACTTTTATAACATCAAATACCTGTACCATATTGAGAAAGATTACCCAACTTTAACTCATTATAAAGCAGTCTTAACGGTAAGCTATCATTCTGTTTTAAAGAGTATTCCAATCTTACACTAAACCCTGTTTTATGTGTTTTACTATTTGCAATGCTGATATGAAAACAACCATCCGCTTGAGTAAAACCAGCTAGTCAGTAATTATCTAGACTTAGCCTTTTTAAAGGTGGTAAGATGGTTAGGTTAAAATATTCAGTATACTTATAATTAATTAATTGATCATACTTAAAATTACTTAACAATTTACCATTTATTAATGATAAGATAATAGATAGACCAGTGCTATTTTTACAAATATATCTAACAGCTTTTTTGTTTTTAATCTTGTATACATTACCGTATCCGATCCGCTTTTTTATATGATAAGCTAGTGATACATCTTGCTCAGCAAAAATGATATGTAGCACCTTATGTCCAAATCAACCATCTCCTTCAATTAATCCAGCTAAAAACCAGCCGAATTCATTGTCTGTAAGATTGCTTTTATGATTAGGTACATGTTCAGATATTATAGGTAAATTTTTAGAATTAGTATAAGTATTCTTAGTAACTGCCGTAGCTTTTGTACTAAAACCAAAGTTTCCTGCTGATTGTCTTTGAAATAAATAGATTATTCCGAGCATAATAAATATGAGTGGACTATTTATAGAAGAGTTTCCAGCATATAGCAAGATTTTTACCGTGAACACAAGTTTATCCACGTCTAATCCAACTGTGTACATGTGATGGCTTCAAACAACAAAACCTAATACACCAATTGACATCATAGCGTAAACCATTCCTAAGTAACCAAAAACGGCTTTATTAGAACTGGCTGAAATAGTAGTACTAATTATACCAAATCCTGGGATAATTAATATGTAACATTTGTTTTGATTAAGCGAATAGTAGACGAGCTATCTATTCTTAATTAATACTCAAGAACTTTATGTTTAAAAGAGTTTTTTTTATTTCTTAATAAAGAATAAAAAAAAACTCTAATGATAGCACTATATTCTTGTTAGGACTATATCTTAAGTTGGAAAAGTATCGTTGTATCTATTAAGAGTGTTTTTAAATTTAATTATTGCATGTATACCTGAACAAGTTAAATGCTTTCTATCTTGAATTAAAATATAAGCTTTTCTTCACTAAAAGTACTTAATATGTTTACTACTTAATAAATGATAATGATTATTAAGCGAAACTAGTAGAAGCATAATAATAATTATCTTTACTACTTATGTAAGCAATGTTCCCACCTAAAAACCCTTTACTTATTTGTTTAAAAAAAATTATAAGATAAATTTCCAACTTCGTTGCGTAGAGTCTCTGAGGTTCCAATAAAATTGTTACCTGCTGATTTACTTATCATGTTTAAAATTTTTACTTTGTAACTTATTGCTATGGAGTATTTAAACACTAATATATAAGTGGTCCCAGCATACAGCAACGTTATGAGGCCTACATATTTAATGAATTTTTATTCTTTATATTTAACGAAAAAAGGGTTATATAATTAACACCCCGGGTTTTTTCTTTTACTTTATTCTTAGTTATAAATCTAGAGTTTGTTTTGAATAACTCTTCATAGAAGATTTTATTTTTAGTATTCTAGCTTGTTCTTCTGGTGTAAGGTGGTTTTTACCTTGAATCAAATGATAAACTTTTCTCCATTTAAGATAGTTAATATGCTTACTACTTAGCATATGATATTTATCTAAATATTCTATAACTTTTTTAGCAGAACCAAAACTAGTTGAAGAATAATAATAAGTCTCTTCATTATCTCTATAAGCAATGTTACCTCCAAATTTGTCTTTAATAACATCAAGTAATAAACGTTGTTTTTGATCAAGTTGTAAATTTAATCTTACTTCCATACGTTTAACTTCTGAAGATTTAACCGTTTCCAAGCATTTTACTTTAAAACTAGCCTCCGCATCTAGAAAGCCAGCCAATCAATGGTTGGATAGGTCTTTTGAAGTATTAATCTTAAATTCTTCTTTTAAATTTAAGTGTTCTACATAAACATTTAATATATATTTAAAAACAGCATTACATTTAGATTGTGATCTAAGCTTACCATTAACCAAATTTAAAAGAATTTTTAAACCTTCTCGCTTAGTTATAGTTAGAATATAGTCATTTTTGGATTTTACTTTAGAAACAGATCCATATCCTATACGTTTCTTAATATAATAAGCCAGTGAAGCATCTAATTCGTGGAATACGATATGTGCTGCATATTTTGAGAAAGAACCGTTACCATCTATTAAACCGGCTAAATAATAACCAAATTTTTCATCAGTATCCGGCTTTAAATGTGTAGGAACATGGTCAGATATTAATTTTAGATTTTCCTCTTTAACTAAGAAAATATCTGATTTACTAGAAAGCACTAAGAAAAAACCGTAAATTTGGTTTAAAACCACTATAATAAGTAAAATTTTAAGTATAAAGAATAAAAATTCTAATCAAACCTCTGGGTGACCAAAAAATCAGAAAAGATGCTGGTATAAGATAGGATCTCCTCCACCTGCAACTTCAAAGAATGATGTGTTAAAGTTTCTATCTGTTAACACCATTGTAATTCCACCCGCTAGTACAGGTAGAGATAATAATAATAAAACAGCTGTAACTACAACTGCTCATCCAAATAAAGCTAATTTGTGTAATCTAATACCTGGACTTCTCATATTTAATATTGTTGTAATGAAATTCATAGCTCCTAATAAACTACTTATTCCAGATAAGTGTAAAGCAAAAATTGCTAAATCTACACTAGGTCCACTGTGACTCTGTATACCTGATAAAGGTGGATATCAATTATGTTGGTAACCTCATTTAAAATAAACTATCGTTACACTCAATAAATTTCTTTATTGTTCGGACTATACCATTATCTTGAAAACAATTTAAACGTTTTTTATTACTTAAAATCATTAATTTCCATTAATTTAGTTTTAAGTTTTCTTATTATATTTCTGATATTAGATAATCGACTAAAATCACCTTTGTGTTTAGCATAAGATCTAGCTCATATTCTATATTCTACTGATTTCATACCCTTGAACGTGCGATTAAAGTATTGTATGATATTTTCAATAGCTCTTGAATTAGTAGTATCTAACCTATTTTGTATACTAAATTCCATTTACCATTTTGATAAGATATATGAAATGTAATCTCCATCGGTTATACCTACTAGTCATTGTTCAAATCAAATCTTATTGTTTTTATTGTTTTCAAGATCCTCTTCGTTAAGTCTCTGATGGCTAGTAAATAAACGCTTATTTACTAACCAGGCGTATTGTCCCCTTGATATTCACATTTTTACATACGTATAATTTAATAATAAATAGGCGGTTTGCGCTAGAATTAAAAATATACATGAGTAGTGAATTACGTGTAATACTGTTGTTATATAGTATACTTGAGGCAAAATAATATAGATATTTAATAACAATGAAAAAAACCCAAAATAGAAGGGCATAAACTTATTTATTTCGTAATTTATAAAAAATTTCTCGGATTTTTATTACCTTATCTCTTCTGGTGTTTTTATAGTAATTAGCTTTGCTTCATAATTTAAATTCTAGAGATTTCATTCCTTTGAATTTACCAGAAAATAATGATATAATAGAAGAAATAGCCCTAGAATTCTTGGTGGCTAAAACATGAACATTACTTGAACTATTATATCTAACATTACTTGGAATATGTAAAAACCGTTTTATAAGTTCTAATAATGACTTGTCTAATTTTTGCACTAGAGTGAATTCTAGATTAAATCATTCTCTGTCGGGATATATACCAAAATTACCTTCTGCTTCAACAAAACCAATCAGCCAATAAATATTTATGACCTGGGCTATTTCTTCATAGCTAGTTTTTAGAGTTAAATGTTTAATAGCTGGAGAAATATAATCACTAGGCATATGTTTTAGGAGTAATTCTTCTACCATTCTATTTTTCTCTGGCGTACTTAGATTTTTGTCTTCTAGTATAGAGTGTGCATTTTTAAACTTAAGGTAATTATAGTATTTGCTAGTTAATAAAGGATATTTATCAAAAATAGGAAATATCACTTCATTTAACACTTTTCTATCTGTAATTCTAAAATTACCTCAACTTTGTTTTACACTCTTGGTAACACTACCATAACCCAACATAGTTTTTATATAATAAAGTATCCTTAAGTTATATATAGATTGGCTTAAATTATATTGAAGTCTATAATAACCTCCCGACTTAGTTATGACAAAACTTCCATCTCCGTCAGTAAAGCCTACAAGTCACAATTTAAATTTTTCATTGTCATTTAGTTTAAATTTTTCATCGTCATTTAAATTAGATTTTTCATCATTATCTATAATATCTATTTCTTTATTACGTTCACGCATCGAGAAGAGTTTACTTATTTCTATGTCACCATAAAAAAACTCCCTAATTCCTTTAAGAGTTCAACCTGTTCCAGCTCCATTTTCAATTGTAGCAGCGAATAAGAATAATATTAAGCTAGGTGGTAACATTCAGAAACTAATATTATTAAGTCTAGGGAATGCCATATCTGGACCACCTACTAAAAGCGGTAATAAGAAATTACCAAATCCACCGATCATTGCGGGCATAACCATAAAGAATATCATTAATATAGCGTGTGCTGTTATAACACTGTTATATAATTGATTATCTGCTATGTATTGTACACCAGGACCACTTAATTCTAATCTTATAAGTACAGAAAATGCTGTACCTAGTAGTCCTGAGAATAATGCAAAGATTAAGTACAACGTTCCTATATCTTTAGCATTTGAAGATAAAAATCAACGTTCTCATCACATTGAAATAGCTGACTCTCTTATTTCGGTTTCTATCGGGTTTTCTTGGCTTTCTATATGATCTATTACCTCTAATTCGAAGGGTTTATACTGCTGACAAGGTTTAGTCATAAAAAAAAAACTGGGGGAAGGGTAATATATGTTTTAGTAATGAAATACATATCTTTTTATTTTATTAAAAAGGTTATTTTGCCCATGTAAAGGACAATATGAATTTTATCTAAGACATACTGTTCTATCCTTATATTATATTAATTTAATGAAATAGTCTAGTTTTGTATTTTTTTTTTCTAATTCTACGTGTAAGAGCTATGAGATTTGAACTCATATTGGAGTGATTAAAAGTCACATACTTTACCGTTAAGTTAAGCTCTCTCTATTTTTCCTTTTTTATGTTTACTATTTACTTTACTATTATTATTTAAACTGTTGACTTCTACAGCTTTTTTCTATATATATTTCTCTTTTAGCTTTAAACCTGAAAAAACTTTCGTAATATTTAAACGATTCCTTAATAGAATAGGGGAAACAATCATCTTATTAAACTTATAGCCTTTAGGGCTATTTCTTTTAGGATGCGGATGGGTATTTCTTTTAGCATCTGTATTATTACTAGGATTTCTTTTAGCTTTACTAGATTTTGACCAAGTTTGTGCGATATTATATAGCTATGAAAAAGCTAAAAGAACTTTTAAACCAATAAAAGTTAAATAATAAACCCGGTAAAAAAGGAGATAAAACAAATTAGCGAATGAATAAAAAATAAAAATAATAATAAAAAGATTGAGGTAATGTATAGCGTTTTAATAAATAAATAAAGAAAGATTTTTCTAAAATAAAAATTAAGCTTTAAAATAGAAATAAAAGAAAAAGATCTTTCTCAATAGTAATATGTAAAAAACTAAAGCTACATTCCAATTGTCAAGTCGTATAGATAGTAAGACATAGTGTGATTACAAAAAAATTTTTTTATTTAAAAGTGAAAAGAAATAAAAGAAAATTAACAATAGAGTAATAAATAGCTAAAAAACGCGGAAAAAAACCCATTAAATATGCAGATCTCTGTAATAAAAATAATACAAGTCATTAATAAAGCCATTAAAAACCCTACCTCAAAAAAAAAATGAGATAAAGGCTAATATAAAGAAATAAGCTATTATTACATGTGGTACGATAACTTAGAGTGAACGGTTATGCGCTGGTTTTTAGCGTCCTTCATTGGTTTTTTTTTTTCATAAAGCTAAACCTAAACAAGTCTAACTACATTTTGAGAATAAGATATATCTACATTATATATTAAAGCTGAAACCGCGTAATTTAATCCATCTAATATAGGACTAGGGTATATACCTAGTACAACTGTAAACACAACTAATATTAGTAATATAGTAAATTCTCTTTTATTAAGGTCTGAGATGTTATTTAAAAAATATTTAGATAAAGAACCACCGAAAACTATTCTATTAAACATGTACATAGTATATGCTGCACTTAATACTATAGATGAACTTGCGAAAGCTCCAAGTAAAGGCATTCTTTCAAATCCTCCATATAAACACATAAACTCACCTATAAAGTTTAGTGTTAAAGGAGTACCTGCATTACCTAAACACAGTATAAAGAACAGGATAGAAAATAAAGGCATAATTTGCGCTACTCCCCTGTAATAAGTAATTAATCTTGTATGAGATCTATCATACAATACTCCACCTACACAAATGAATAAACCACTAGATACAAATCCGTGAGCTAAACCTAAACAAACCGCACCATTAATACCTATAACTGTATTACTGAAACTACCCATTAAGTATACAGCTGCGTGTGCTACAGAACTGTAAGCTATTAATTCTTTAACATCTATAGTCCTTAATGTACTAAAACTAGCGTATACTATAGTAATTACACATATAACATAGACAAGTGGTGTGAAATAAAGAGAAGCTTTAGGCAATATAGGTAAAATTAATCTAAATATACCGTAAAGACTTAATTTTAAAACTATAGCCGCTAAAATAATACTACCTCCTAAAGGAGACTCAACGTGAGCTTTTAATAATCAAGTATTCAAAAAATATATCGGAGTTTTAACAGCAAAAGCTATAAAAATACCAATAAATAAAAAGATTTGAGTATAAAAGTTGAAATTTGTTTTATATAATGCATCAAAATCAGTAGTTCCCATAATAGATGACATAGTAAGAATAGATAATAATAAAAAAAGAGAACCTAATACGTATGCAAAATAATACCTGTAAATTTTTTAACCATTTTAACAGAAAAGTTACAATATAACCATTCCCTTAAAATTAATAGGGCATTATAATAGTTATCTTTAAATTTAGCTTACTTTAATTTATTGACTTATTAATTAATTTATGCTTAAGTCAATGTTAATTAGTCTGTAAATTAATCCGTTGTTTTAGAGCTTTTGCTTGGGTTTATTTGCATCGGTCTAAAAAACGTTAAACGTTTACATATACGTGTGGCCTTGGCCAGGCTAAGGCCAGGCTAAGGGCTGGCCAAGACTACACAAAGTTTGGTCAATTAAATTAATATTTCAGCTAAATACCAGTTTCCCGGCGACTAGAGTACACCTTACAGTATAATTAAAACTATTAATATATTTGCTTATACTGAAGAACCGTCTACTCGTTGCTCTTTTACAGACAGGGTCTAATTTAGATCCGCGATCACCCATTTCAGTTTTCTTCATCCTTAATGATATTACCGTACCCTGTATTATTAGACAGGCCGTATGTAAAGTTTCCCTTACATATTTGGTTACTAAGGCTTTAGGGCTTTTCCGGAGTTTGGCTCTTTTACACTTTTTAAAAGGGTATTATATCCCTTTGCTTGGTTAAAAAACCGTCAAATGTATATAAAAATAGGTAAAAACTCGCTCTAACTCTATTACTACTTCCAAACAATCCAATTAATATAAATAACGGTGGTAATATACTTTCAAAAAAGATATAGAATAGTAATACATCTAATACTAAGAAAACTGCTAATAATAAAGTTTCAAGTAATAAAATAATTACTACATAAGATTGTACATTCTCTGAAATAGAACTTCAATTAGATAAAAGTGCAATAGGTATAATTATAGTGGTTAAAATTACAAAATATATTGACAGACCATCTACACCTAGATAAAAATCAAAACTACTTATTTTATGATATTCTTGCACAAATTGAAATTGGTTACTACTAAAATTAAAAAAGATAAATACAATTAATGAAACGAATAAATTAATTAGAGATGTAAGTAAACCGGTTAGTTTAATTTGTCTTAAATTAGAATATGAATTGTCATGACTCATTGTTGTAGTGATTAAAAAGATACCAGCTAGAGGTATTAATAATAAAAGCATAAGTAACATTAGATATATATATTAATTAAAAGAAATTTACCGGATTTATATACCGTTATTTTTCTAGCCATTTTTTGAAAATGGTTAAAAATAGATACGTGTAAAAGAAAAAAAAACAATAAATGTAATTCCCTACATATCTGTAGGGATTAAAAGCTATTAAACATAAAAGATTGACGTATAGATCATGATATTTATCTTATACTTGCAGAAGCAACTAGCCCCAACTTAATTTAGCTCTTGTTCTAGTGCTAGGTACCTAATACGAGTTAAATTTGTTATTTAACAAATATTGGTATAAAAGATAAAGATTCTCACCCAAGAGTCGAACTTGGACACAGACATTAGGAATATCTTGTTCTACCTTTAAACTAGTAAGAGGAATTTTTCACAGGGGGGTTACATAAAATAATATTGTTTTATAATAACATTATTTTAGAGTTTAAAAATAATACTCTGGGGTCAGCTAGCGAGGGGGCCAGCCCCGCTAGTGATAGTAATACTCGGATTTTTAGTCGTAAAGTAAGTACTGTTTACCTTGTCTGATTCCTGGGAGTTAACAGAGTATAAAACAGAGCGGTGGCCGAGCCCGCTAATCTCAAGAATGGAGTTACCTCCAAAGCAGTATCTAGATTTGCACCTCCATTCATTAAACGTGTTTCAACTCGTTCCAACAGACTATTGTGTTGCAGCAGGATATGCATATTAGAACGTATATTATTATACAATCCTCTTACTCTCTGTCTAATTCTACTGAGCTGAAGAGGATCCATATTAGACGGTCCTTCCACAGTTATCCTGCCAAATCTATCTTCTTGAAGTGGACCTTCATATATAGTTATCTGATTTTCTCTAAGTAAACTTGCCAAGTTATTTACATAACCATTAATCCTCCGAGAAGTCCTACGTATATTTGAGTAGGTGTGTTCCCTTTGTCTAATCAGAGCATCTAGAGCAGCGTTACTTATCTGTTCTTGATTTACATAAACAATTCTCCTCATAGAATAGACTGTATAATTTCTTAAGTGTTCACTAACATAGTTAAACTTAAGATTACGCATAAAATCTTGTAAGGGGTGTTTAAATTTTTCATTTAAACGATATACAGGTTTAAATAAGTAATCTACCACCAAAGCCAAACCTTTGGCTTTACAAGGTTTAGCGTTAATTATTAAATTATATAATAAATTATAGAGATGTGTAAGTAATAATAAGCTAGGGGCTAGAATCAGCGGAACATTGTTTAATAATTCATGATAGGGTATGATAAATAGATTAGGTCTACGACCTATATTATTAATAATATCATTACTCCTTTCATACAAAGGTATTAAATAATTATGATTATTAATAAAATTAACCAATGTAGTAGGAGGAAGGTTTAAAGTAGGGTAACCAAGTGTGAAAGGGGTACAATTAGGGAAAGAATAACAGTGTATATTGTTAATCTGTGTATTTAAGGTATAATGTAATTGTGAAAAATCAAAAGCTTTTTCAGCAATATAAATCGATACGTAACCATCCAAATATGTTAATGTGAATAAAGAAGTTGTTAATATAAAGTATTTTATCATCTGTTTTTATTTAATTCTTTATTAATGTAACTCTAAAGCATCCTTTACATATGAACAAGACAGTATTACAAATACTTGAGCTTGTATGAAAGCAATTGCTAACTCTAAACCTGAAAACACTATAATGAATGCTAATGGGAATATACCTAGGATAAGGAATATAAATCCGGAATTCATTATGTTGTATGTGAAACCACTCAATATAGCTAAAAGAAGGTGACCTGAAAGCCGATGCACAACTTTATCCTTAAACTGACTATGTAAACGAATAATAAGAAAAGTTTTCTTATTATTTTCTATATGGCTACATGTATATTTAAACCAAAATATAGTAAAAAAAATAATACATAAGTAAATACAACCTTGTAAAGTTGGTGTGATTAAGCTTAATATTAAACCAGTTTAAATAAGAGTATACCTTTAAAAGGCTTAGTCCTATTTTCTTTTAAATATGTAGATATACTGGTTTGACGAGAACCTAATGTTCTAGCTGCAGCCCCAATAGAAGGGTTACCTGGTTAGTTTCAACATTAGTAACTTGCAATTTAACACTAGTTTTTTAAACCTTAATTTCTTTAAGCAATTCCGTATTTTCCTCATAAATTTGGAATTATTTCGTGTAAAATTTCTTTTAAAAATTAAACCCAATTTAAAAAAGTCGATCGTAGTGTTAAACAAATTTTCCCTGTACAACATAAATCGTACACAACTTTATCCTTGGTTTAAAGGAGTTTATAATATAAACTTTATCCTTTGTTTAAAGGTGTTTACAAGGTTACTCTATTGTTAAAGATATAAAACAGTAGAGTGTTTAAGTATATGTAAGCTTTTTACATAAATTTGCGAATATTTCCAATCTTCCTTTAGCCTAGCAGTGTGGAATAAGAAGATGGTTTAAAAAAGGAAAGGCTGTTATGCTAACTTTAATCTTGAATTACTTAATTTCTTCAAAGAACCAGTTTCCTGGCGACTAGAGTATACCTTATCACTAGACTAAAAATAATGTTTTATCATTAAGATTAATATAATGAAAGAACCGTCTACTCGTTGCTCTTTTACAGTAATCACTAAATTTGTAGCGTATCTGCTTACATATAGGTATTACTGATTTAGATCCGCGATCACCCATTTCTATTGCTAGAATCTCTAATGATGTTACTATACTCCCAGCCATTAATGGGACCGGATAAAAAGTTTCCTTAATATCTTTAGTTATTAGAGCTTTAGGGCTTTTCCGGAGTTTGGCTCTTTTACGCATGAAAAAATAGTAAGCCCACAACTATTTATATACGTTAGCTGCTAATCTTAAACCTAATGAAATATTTCTGGCTAGGTATGATATAAATTCGATTATTACTAGTAGAGGTAATAAAGCCAGAGGTGTTCCTGCTGGTACAAATAATGAAAAGAATTCTAATCCGTGTTTATTTAAACCTAATAATGTAGCACCTAATACTAGTGTAAAACTAAGTGAGAATGTAAGTACAAAATGACTAGTTGAAGCAAAACTATAAGGTATCATACCGATTAAATTGTTAAATAAGATGAATACGAATAATGTATACATTAAAGGAAAGTAAACTTGACCATTTTTTGAGTTTATTTGGCTTACAACTATTCCATGTACAGTGGCATAGATAGTTTCTTGGCTGATGGATCAATTATTAGATAAAATTTTATTTTCGTTTGTCGCCATTAAATTTAAAATTAATACTAAGTATCCTCCTATTGTTAAATATAATGCTATATTGGTTAAAGAAAAAGATAAATTACCTAAAACAGGTGCATTTAAGCTGACTAAGTTTCTTAATTCGAATTGATCAAGAGGGCTTATTATGTTATTAAAAAAGTTCATATTATGATTAGAAAAGTTATGTATTAAAACTAGAAAAAAAGTGGAAATGTATTAGTTAAACAAAGCGGAAAAACCCTTTATCCTAGGTATGACTAAAGTTTACTTATAAATAAACGAGTTGTAAATAAACGAACAAATCTTGGTAATACGTATTTTGAAAAAATGTATATTACAGTAACAAGTATAGCAAAAGCGAAGGATACTTCGTTAATAAAATAAAAAGGAACTAATTGAGGCATGATTTAGATAAAAAAAATGATTTGTGAATATAAAATAATAGAAACTCATAATGTAATTAAACCTATTAAATCCTGAGTAATTAAACCAAACACTACTCATTTAATTTAGTCGTGGTTGGAGGGGATAACCCCTTTAATAAAAAGATAATATCTATAAAATATAAAATAAAAAATAAAAGGTTAGATATAGCACCAGTATATCTTTGGCTTTTTTCTACGGAAAAAAGTCAGAAAAAAAATTTACAATCAGCCCTTAAGATGATTTGAACATCTATTAGAATATTAAAAATATTTTGCTCTACCATTGAGCTACAAAGGCTTATTAAGGTGTAAGGTTTAACGATTTAAATACAAATCTGTAAAAGTACAATGAGTAGGAGAGAAGAGATTCGAACTCTCAAAAGCATAGAGCTACTGAGTTTACAGCTCAGCCCGTCTTACCTAAGAGGATGGAACTCCAATAAAGAGCTACACTCTACTTTACCCATGAATACCTGCTCTGGTTTTTAATCTTATATTACGTGTAAACAAAAAAAAATAAAACCCTTTAAATATATTCTATTTATACCCCTAAAGCTATATGCTATACTAATGTTAATATCTTAAATAAGCCATGAGTAAACCATCTTATTTCTTAATAAAACTAGTTTGTTTACTTTGTATACTTAACGCGTTTTTCCCTATTCAAACGCGAAACCAAGTGTTAAAACTAAAAAGAAGATCAGCATGATAATTAAACCAAATACTCCATTCACATAGTTGGTTACTACGTAAGGGTAAACTAATATCTCAAGGTCAAACAGTAAAAACTCTGTGGAATAAGAAGAGGAACCCTACCCCCCCTAGATATGTAATTATACTTGTAAGGTAAATTCAATTTAAAGTAAAGTATTTCTAACCGTAGAATGCTCTATACTCAATGCTCTAGCTGCAGCCCGTATGGAAGGATATACTTGAGAAATATCCGTTTTAACATTTAAAACCTCTATTTTCACACCTATAAGTAAAAATTTTGACGTTTTAACAGGTAAATGTGAAACAAGTTTTTCAAGAATTTAGAGTCTAAATTTTGGTTTCAAATGCTTTACTTTATTTCTCTTAAAATAATTCTCTATTACACCATGACCAGCTTGTAAATCTTTACCTGTTAAATAAAAAAAAATCGAAACTTTGTTCAGTATTAGTAGTAATAGCTTTAAACTTTACCATACGTCTTTTAGGTTTATTACTGGCTATTTTCAATTTCGAGGAATTTTTATGTACATATCCTGATCTATGCCGCATACTATTACATAGTTTAATTACATTATACTCTGGCTTATAAAGATTTATATTATAAATTTGCCTTACAATACGAGTATTTCCTTCACAATACTCTAAAATTTCTAAATTAAAGCTAGAGTAACCAGATTTAACTAAAGCCCTGCATATAAGCATATTACGCTTATGAAGAACCTGATTAATATTGAAATAAGAAATAAATCTATGCCTTAGGTTTAAAGCTGAACCTTTGTAACTTTTACCATTAATTGTATTAACTCATCTGTAAATACCGGTTTTACTCTTATTTTCCGCAAGTATCCTTACTTTACATGTATCTGGATTAGAATAAACTTTAACAACATTATGTGCAGAGTTAGACTTTAAAAAGTATTTACCGTACAAGTATAATTACATATCTAGGGGGGGTAGGGTTCCTCTTCTTATTC
>Ga0181458_100010_pt1 | contig 17780 bp, 13 predicted proteins | sample InSIn1SAF170_FD_119059 | JGI IMG/M metagenome (GOLD analysis project Ga0181458, IMG submission 119059) | Clean room microbial communities from NASA Spacecraft Assembly Facility at Jet Propulsion Laboratory, Pasadena, California, USA -... ...
GCTGGGTTTGCAATCCGGCAAGGGATGTATTGGGTTTCAGTAAAATATAGGTGATATAGTTGGCTGACCACCACTGTTCGGTTTTTGACGCATTGGCCGAGGAAAAAGAAGCGACGAAGTCAAATTTGATCTGGGAGTTTTCCGGTGCATCGGCGATGACACCCGTAATCTCAAAATCTTTCCTGTTTTCAATATTGATTGATTTGCCGATCGGGTCGACGGTACCGAAATACTTACGGGCAGTAGACCGGGTCAGTAATACTTTGTTGGGCGCATCCAGCGCAGTGGATTTGTTGCCGGCAAGTAATTGAAAGCTGAAAACATCCAGGAAGCTGGAGTCTGCATAAAGAAATCTTTTTTCCCTGAACACCTGCCCGTCGGCTTTCACTACAGGGGAGGTATTGTATACGCGGACAAATGACTGGATCTGCGGGAACGTGCGTTGCAGTTGTGGTCCGCCAACTATATCACCTATATTTTACTGAAACCCAATACATCCCTTGCCGGATTGCAAACCCAGCTAAATGCTTATATGGACGGGGTCAGCAAAAACGAATTGAAGATGGAAGAAGGTAAACTGGAGTACACGCTGCAGCCGATGGCTGACGTACACCTCAGGTCAGACCTGAGCGGTCTCGAAGCCAATGGCAACCTGAACACCATTTATATTATCAGCATCATTTCCATACTCATTCTCGTTATTGCCTGCATCAACTACACCAACCTTTCCACCGTTCAGTCGAGTTCACGTGCTTCCGAGATCGGCATCCGTAAAGTACTCGGTGCGCAGCGCAGTCAGTTGTTCGGCCAGTTTATCGGTGAATCCATGCTGCTTACCTTTATCTCCCTGCTGTTTGCCTGCCTGCTGGCAACTGTCCTGATGCCCTCATTCAATGAGCTGACGGGCAAACAACTTTTCCTGCAGACACTGCTCAAACCCCTGCCGGTTACAGTCGCAATCCTGTTCTGCATACTTATCGGTTTTGTATCGGGCAGCTATCCTGCTTTACTTTTGTCCAATGCAAAACTGATCAATACACTGAAATCGGGCATTAGGCTCACCTCTTCGGGTGGGCTGTTCCGTAAATCGCTCATCGTGTTCCAGTTCGCCGTGTCGGTATGCCTGATTGTGTGCACCATGGTTATTGTTCAGCAACTGGATTATATGCGGAGTAAAGACATCGGGTATAACCGTGATCATGTAATTGAGATCCCGATGAGTTACCAGATACTGGAAAAATATCCATCGATGGCAGAGGCCATGCGGCGCAACCCGAATGTGGTAAGTGTTACCGGAGGGAATTCAAGCCCTTCGTATGCGCAGTGGGGTGATGGTCTTAGCTCTGATCCCGGAACCGGTACAAAAAATATTGTCATCACCGCCATTCCATCCGACCTGGGTTACCTGAAAACAATGGGCATGAAACTGGTTGCCGGAACTGATTTCGCGGAATCCGATTTGTCGCTGATGGATACCACCGATAACGGTAAAAACTGGAAATATTCCTTTATCATTAATGAAACCGCCGCTAAAAGCCTCGGTTATGCATCAGTGGAGCAGGCTGTTGGTAAACCAGCCTTCAAAGGCAGTACCGGCGGCATTATAAAAGGGGTTGTGCAGGACTTCAATTTTTCTTCCCTGCATGATCCGATTGGCCCGTTGATGTTGTTCCTTGACAGGGAAAATGTGAATGGCATATTTGTGCGCACCAATGGCCAGAACACGGAGGCAACGATCGACTTCCTTCAAAAGACCTGGAAAGAGCGCGTGCCGGATCGTCCGTTCGAATACCAGTTCCTGGATGAAGAATATAACAAGCTCTACATTGCCGAACAGAAATCGGTCAGCATATTTACTACCTTTTCCAGTCTGGCCATTATACTCGCCTGTCTCGGACTTTTCGGTCTGGCCGCATTCTCTACATTGCAGCGCATTAAGGAAATCGGTATCCGGAAGGTACTCGGTTCAAGCGTCAGCGGCATTGTATTGCTGATTTCAAAGGACTTTATCAAACTTACCCTGATCGCAATTGTAGTGGCGACCCCTGTTGCGTGGTATCTCATGAACAGCTGGCTGAAGGATTTTGCATTCCGGGTCAACCTGCAGTGGTGGGTATTTGTGGCCGCAGGCTCGCTGGCTATCGTAATCGCATTTATTACGGTCGGGTTGCAGTCCATCAAGGCAGCCACTATGAACCCGGTAAAAAGTTTGAAGGGGGAATAATTCCGTAATTTCACAAGGGTTGTGGTCCCTTTTGAACTATGGAATATAAACACTTATCCAGGCTCGTCTACCTCGCTGCCGGACTTTTTATCAGTATCTGGTTTGTGCACCAGGTGATCGACGTGTTGCTTCTGATCTTTTTTGCAATCGTTATTACTATCGTCCTGAACGCGCCCGTTACGAGGCTGCAACAGAAGGGTATGTCACGAACCGTTGCCTCCCTCATCGTCTTCTTCGGGATGCTTGTAATGTTTGCCCTGATTGGCTGGATGGTGGTACCCAAGATGATCACACAGGTAAAACTGCTGATCACCAATTTACCTTCCTACCTGAGCACACTGAATGCGCGACTGACCGAATGGATCGGCAGTCACAGCGACGACTCCGGCACGGCAGCACCCATTTCACCGGGCGCATCACAAATCTCATCGCTGATCAACCAGGTTGGCCAATACTCGCTCAACCTTTTCAGCAATGTACTTTTGGTGATTTTCTTTTTCTGCCTGGTGGCTTATATGCTGATTAATCCAAGACCGCTGCTGCAATTATACCTCTCCTGGTTCCCTGAGCAGAAACAGGAACGGGCATCAGAGGCCTTCGCTTATGCTTCTACCATGACCATCGGCTGGATGTGGTCGAATGTAGTGGCGGGTCTGATCCGCGCAGTCATTGTGTGGATCTTCCTTTACTTTATGGGCATACCCGGGGTGTGGGTATGGGCCGGGGTTACATTCTTTGCGGAACTGATTCCCAAAATCGGTTTCTACATCATGGCCGTTCCACCCATCCTGATTGCCTTTACCGTCTCCCCAACGCTCGGGCTATGGACAGCGGGTTTTTATATTGTGCTCGATGAAATCATTGGCGATTTCCTGATCCCGCGGATCCGGTCAAAGACAATGAAAATACACCCGGTGTCGCTGTTGATCATGTTATTGCTGATGACTGCCGCGTTCGGTGTCATGGGCGCATTCATTGCTACACCACTCGCGGCCTTTATAAAGGCCCACTATGAAATCTTTTTTGAAAAGAAAAAAGAAATGGCAGCATACGACCGCAATATTGATCGTATGCTGACGAGGAAATGATACCGGCCTTGTCGGCGGCTATTGCCCGGCCATCAGTGATGATTTCCCGGTATGTTTTATTTTCCCAGGAAATTGGTTTCAATTGTTTGCCATACTTCAGCGCCTTCCCCGTTAAAAATCTGTTTCAATGCATATACACCAAAACCCCTGGCCTGTGAAATGTCAATTTTGGGAGGCATTGTCAGTTCCGACGGATTAACCACCGCATCAATCAATACCGGGCCGTCGTGCATGAACGCCTTGTCCAATGCGGGTTGTATGGCATCAGGTGTTTCCACCCGGATGCCCATTATACCGATGGCTTCCGCCATTTTTGCAAAGTCGGGGTTTTTTAAATCGGTCCCGAACGGTGGCAGTCCGGCTACCTTCATCTCCATGGCTACAAATCCCAGCGAGCTGTTATTGTAAATAATGATCTTGACCGGCAGGTTGTATTGGTAAATTGTAAGCAGGTCACCCATCATCATTGCAAATCCACCATCGCCCGAAAGCGAGATCACCTGCCTGCCAGGGTATTCAATCTGCGCACCAATGGCCTGTGGCATGGCACTGGCCATGGAGCCATGGTTGAACGAGCCAATAAGCCTGCGCTCCTTGGTCATCTTCAGGTACCGTGCAGCCCACACCGTCGGTTCGCCTACATCCGCAGTAAAGATTGCATCGGCTGCCGCCCTTGCGTTGACCAGGCTGGTCAGGTATTCCGGATGGATCAGCTTAACGCCAGCTTTACCTGTGGCATGTGAGTCCAGGTTCTTCCGGCTCTTATGGTACCGCTCCACGCATTTGTCCAGGTGTGTAGAATCCGTTTTGGTTTCGAGCATACCCAGCAACACCGTCAGAGTTTCTTTGACTTCGCCAACGAGTCCCTGCTGAATATTGGCCCGGCGTCCCAGGCGCTCCGCGCGGACGTCAACCTGCACAATCGTCGTTTTTTTCGGGTACCAGTCAGGGTAAGGGAAATCGGTACCCAGCATGATCACCAGGTCGGCCTCTTCCATGGCATGGTAACCCGATGCAAAACCAATGAGACCAGTCATACCCACATCATACGGATTATCGTATTCCACATGTTCCTTGCCACGCAAGGCATGTACCATGGGTGATTTCAGTTTTGCCCCAATGGCTAACAGTTCGTCGTGCGCCCCGGCACAGCCGCTACCGCAGAGCAGGGTAACCTTTGACGATTGAGCAATAGTGGCCGCCAGCATTTTCAATTCCGCATCCGATGGGCGGATGACCGGCTTGTTGATAAATAAGGGCTGGTCGGTATTTTCTTCGATTTTTTCCATTGCTACGTCACCGGAAATTCCAATCACCGCTACACCTTTTAATCCAAGTGCGTTACGGATGGCAATATGTGGTATACGGGGAACCTGTTTCCCCGAAAAGATCATTTCACAATAATGGCTGCACTCCTGGAACAGGAGTTCAGGATGGGTTTCCTGGAAGTATCCTGTACCGATCTCGCTGCTTGGAATATGGGCGGCAATGGCAAGCACGGGTGCCATGCTGCGATGGCAATCGTACAACCCATTAATGAGGTGCAGGTTTCCCGGGCCGCAACTTCCGGCACAGACGGCAAGCCGCCCTGTCAGCTGCGCCTCGGCACCAGCTGCAAACGCAGCCGCCTCTTCATGGCGGTAGTGCACCCACTCAATATTTTTGTTCCGCCGGATCTCGTCCACAATACCGTTCAGCGAATCACCCACCACACCATGTACCCGTTTTACGCCGGCATCCACCAGTATTTCCACCAGTTTTGCCGCAATAGTCTTTGCCATTTTCTGAATTTTTTTTTGGGATGTTGCAAGGCGCAGCGATTCCGGTAACACCTGCGCATGCTGTCGGCCAAAGTTAATACTATGAGGTTGCATGGTTAAAGAAATATGAAATGAGTTCCCATTAACATCTCCTGCCTGGAATTTTGAGTTGTTTTAGTTCCAAATCAATTTGCCATGAAGAAATTTTACCTCATTGCCTTTATCATTTTTTTTAGTGTACCGGTCCTGCAGGCCCAGACGGAGGACGCGGTTGCATACAAAGGAATAATTGAAGTACCGGGTATCACAAAAGAAGAACTTTTTATCAGGAGCCGTCAATGGCTGACCGAAACCTTCAACAGCGCGAGGTTCTTTGTGTACATCGAAGACAAGGAAACCGGGGAGCTGACAGGAAGGGGGAACATATGGGTAAACCTTAAATTTGGGATTTTTAAAAACCACCATGCCCTTACATTCTGTCCCATGACCTACAACATCTGGGTTAAGGATGGAAAACTCAAGTTCAGTTTCACGGATTTCCAGGTTGACCTGGATACGCTGCCTGCCACCTTTCCGTTCCGGTTAACAAACAGTAAAGAAAAGTCGCCCGACTACTATGGTGGTGGGTTAAGATTCCGCCGGCTTTATACCGAATTGGACGAGCTGGTGGAACAGCAGATGCAGAAATTGATCAGCTCGCTGGAGGCAAAAGTCAAGGGGCCCGCAAGTAATGACTTTTAGACTTATCCTGACCGCAGTGCAACAGAAGGGCGACCCATGGCCGATTCCGGAATCATGGGTAGTGCCGCCGAAGTGATGTCCGGTCGGCCTTTGCCTGTTAAAGGAATTCGATGTGCTACTCAGGCATGTTTCCAGATCGATTGAACCGGTGGCTGGTACTCAACCAGGTCTTCATCAAGATCTGTTTCGACCACGTTATTGAAAATATTACTTGCGATCATCTGCCCCGTGAATGCAACGATAGTGACCAGGTCTTTTTTGGAATACCGGGAAGCAATGGGGTTATACACATGGTCGGCAATATGACCCTGCCGTTTCGAAATGCAGGAGCCAAACGCGAGTAATTGTTTATCGGTTTCTGAAAGTCCGGATACGACAGGATCTTCACCCGCTTCAATAATCATCTTGCGGAAAAAAGTGGAACAAACGGGGCAGTCGCTGCCACTGGAAACAGCGTACGCATAATGACGGGCCAGTTGTTTTCCCAACAGTTGCTCCAGCTCCTCGTACAGCGGGTACCACTGCATATAAGCGAGCAACGCCGGAATCGAATGGGCCAGCGTTGCTTTCGTATTGGTAATACGTTGGTCATATTCCCGCTGGTGCTCGTCAAATGCCTCCCTTACCGGGACGGTCAGCGTTGACAGGTTGACTGGACTGATTCTCGCCATAAAATATTCACAATATTTGATGAAGGTATTTACCCTGAAAAAAGAATGTGGTACGTTTGTCTACAAATCTAGTAGACTGAACTCTAACCAGCAAATTTCATTTTATGTTTCCACTTTTATTCCTGATTGTACTTGGTACCGGTGCGGGCATTCACTCACCATCTTTCACTCCGAAGCAAATCAGCATGCAGCGCCAGCAAACAAAGCCAACCGTTGTGGAAGGCCATGTATACGCTGGAAAGAATTCAGCCCCTGCTGCAAAACTGTATGTATATATAGTAGAAGGGGAAGAAGAATGCCTGACAGATAAGAATGGTTACTTCCGGATTGAAACATGGCAGCAGCTGCCAGTGCATATAACCGTGCAGGAACCGGGCAAACAAACTGTGCGTCATCAGGTAAAAGATCCTTCGGTAAAACAGGTGATCCGGATCAGGTAGGAGGTTATGAAGACCACCGGCCGGGTGAAGGGTCGTACAGACACCTGGCACCGGCACGGGTTATGAAAACAACTGGCCAAGCGCCGGGTCATTGTAATCGGCTACCACACACAGCACATTATCGTTCTGCAATTCTTCGGCAGTATGGAAACTGCTGATGCCAACGGCTTTCATACCCGCCCTTTTTGCTGCTTCAATACCTTTAGGTGCATCTTCAAAAACCACGCAGTCAGCAGGATGCACCCCCAGCCTTTCGGCCGCTTTCAGGAAAACCTCCGGATCAGGTTTGCTGACCTTCACATCTTCGGGTCCGATGATAACGGGGAAAAAATGCCGGAGTCCGAGCCGGTCCAGGACATAGTCCACATTGAAGGTGATGGCTGCGGTTCCGATAGCCAAACCGATATTTTCCCGCTGTGCTTTCTGAAGCAGTTCTTCCAGACCATATATCAGTTTCAGGTGAGGCAGGAAGTCGGCCTGGTATTGTTTTTCTTTTCGCATGGATAGTTCCCGGACCTGTTCGGCAGTATATTTACCTGCGCCAAAGACCCGTTCAAACAACTCTTCATTTTTTCCATACATCTGCAGCTTCAGTTGCTCCGCGGTCAGCGGGGCCTGCAGTTCGTTAACGATGATCTCATACCATGCCTTCTCGTGGAAATGCATGTCGTCAACCATAGTACCATTCATGTCAAATATAAACGCAGAGTAACGGGCCATGCAGGAAATGTTTTTATGATAGCTTGAATGAGCCGCGAAAATAACCCACCTGTCCCGGTTTCTAAAGGGAAATTCGTAGTTCTACTACATCGTGACAGGAAATTTTACAGATTTCTTTGCGTAACACTTGCAAGGTTCGGTTAGGGAATATATCTTGCCCTCGAATTCGAACAATCCCTAAGAAACTTACTTAATCCAACTAAAACTATGAGGCAAGCTAACCATCCATACCTGAACCTGTCCGGCTTGTCTTTGCGTTGATCAAAGTAACTACTGAGGGGATTGCCAGAATATCAAACCCTAATCAGTACGTTATGAACACAGTTTTACAAACTACCCGCCGGTTTTACCTCTCACTTTCTGCCGCGATCCTCGTCACGGTTTCTTTCAACCACACAGTCAATGCCCAAAACCTCCTGAACAACGGAAGTTTTGAGTCGCCCGTTGTAAGCATCCTCAACCTGAATAATATAATCGGTGCCGGCCACAGCTGGGGCGGATGGAATTGCACCAATGGTGGATTCAACATCCTGCGTTTGCTGGGTTCGGGTTATAACTCCGGTGCCAACCATGCATCTGATGGCAGCCAGTATGTGGATGTCGCCAGTTCGGATGGCTTTATTTCACAGGAGTTTGTTCTTGATCACGCCAGTCCACTGTCATTCAGCGGCGATTATTCCAACCGTGAAGCAGGCTGGAGCAACTTTGTAAACTGGACGGCAAAAATTGACATACTTGACTCAACAGGCGCAATCGTTGCAAGTTCTGTCACACGCAACTTCGTAACGACCGATAACATGGAAACATGGTACACCCTTGCCGGTGCCACTTCTACCCTTCCGGCAGGAAAGTATACTTACCGTGCTTATGCCGGTAACTCTGGTCACTTTGATAATGCCATGGTTTCAGCACTTTCCGGCCAGGTGCTGGCGGTGAAACTGGTGAACTTTAACACCACCGAGAAGAACAACCAGCTAATCTCCAGCTGGACCGTCAGCTACGAAGAAAATGTACAGGGGTATGAGCTGCAGGGCAGCGCAGACGGCGTTAATTTCAAAGGCATCCGTTTTGTGACAGCAAAGAAAAGCGGTTCATACACTGTGGTTAACCGCCGGCCTTCCAACAAAACAGATTACTACCGCCTGAAACTGATCGACGAAGATGGTAAGTTTTCTTACAGCAAGGTGATCGCCCTGAACAGCGACCCGAACGCGCGGCTGGCCATTTTCCCAAATCCGGCAACCAAACATTTTTCGATCAGCGTCGATGCGGGTATGATCAACAGTGAAGGATCGATGAGTGTGGTTGATGCGGGTGGACAGATTGTAAAAACACAGAAATATAGTAAACTCAGCCAGACCGAAAACGTCGACATCAGTCAGCTGTCGCCGGGTATGTATTTCGTGCGGGTATCAGCAGGTGAGCAGGTGATGATGAAATCACTTCGTGTAATCTGACCTGTTAACCTCCGGGTACTATCGTGTCGGGCAAACAGGTGCTGATATCAGCATATAAAGGGTTTAAAATTGGAATGGCCAACGAATTAACGTTGGCCATTCCTGTTGATTGCCTCTACTTACACCTGCCTGCGGGTGAAAGCTTATTCATACCCATTGGGTTTTAATAACGGATTGGCATTTAGTGCGCGGGCCGGGATAGGGAATACCGTGCGGTCCTTGCCGTCGACTGGTTTGTCCCACCATTCAGCACCAAACCTGTCCCAGCGAACGAGGTCGGTCCGGCGATGGCGCTCACCCAGGAACTCCCTGCCGAGTTCGCGTACAAATTCATCATCGTTCAGTAATGCCGGGTTCGATACATAACTGTTGGCAGTCCATGCATCGCTGGCAAAATTCCTGGCGCGTACTGCATCCAGCAGCGTCGCAGCACCTGCCACATCACCTCCCCGGTATTTGCACTCGGCAAGGGCATAATAGATTTCAGCCAACCGGATCTCGGGGGCCGAGTTGAACTGGAAAAGATTTTCCGACATCGGTAACCAGGGGAACTTCAGCAGGCGTACGCCGGTATTTTCTTCACCAGTCGTTACGTGTGATCCTTCCAGCCAGCGACCACCGGGCTTTTCAGAGAAACGCCCCACCTGGTCAACAAATACCAGCGGCTTTGCATTATACTCTTCCGTCCCATTCACCTTAACGGTACTGTCAAATCCGAAACCCTGAGCTGCGTTGAATGCGTATTGCTGGCCGATCAGGAAGAATCCTTCATACTGACCACCTTTGCCGGTAGTGCGGAAAGGCTGTTTCCTTTTGTCAGCTGCGGAAAAACTTTCGTAAGGGTTGCCCATCTGGTAGGGATACACATTTCCGTCGAGGTCACGTGATGGGGAAAGTGAAATACCATTCCATCCGCCCCAGTCGTTATCGATTGAATAACGCTCCTGGTAGTGCATCATGGAGTTGTACATCCATCCAAACTCATAGATATTTTTAGCATGGGGAAATTCAAAAATATTCTCGGGTGAACGGTATCCGTTTACCCCGGAACGGAACGGCCCTTTGTAGTCGGTATCGATGCTGTAGGTTCCATAAGTTCCATCAATGATAGCCTGGGCATAGGTTGCACACTCGGTGAACTTAGGCGTACCAATCCATTTTTCGGCATTCAGGTACAACCTTACAAGCAATGCAGCGGCACCGCCCTGGTCCCAGCGACCGGCCCTTGTGTTCTTTGGCAGGCCGGGTAAGGCCTCGGTCAGTTCCTTTTCAATATAGGCGAAGACTTCCTGTGGGGTTGACTGCGCTTTCAGTTCCTGTGGCTGTTCAATGATCGGTACTTCACGGAAGTAATCGATCAGGAACAGATAGAACCAGGCGCGCAATACCCGCAGTTCAGCGATGTAATTGGTTTTGTCCTCTTCGGTCATGTCGAGCGAAGGGAAGTCAAGGGCGGCGATATCGCGCAGGATGATATTACACTGGGAAATGCCCTGGTAGGGGCCAACCCATCCGCCGTTAACCGTACCTTCTTCGGCAGTCCAGCTATGGCCATGCAGGCGCACCCAGTTGCCACCATCGTACCCGTGTTTTCCTTTCTGGGCCCAGATGAAATGATCGCCCGATAGTTCTGAAAGCAGCCACCTGTCGCCATCCCAGCCGCACCAGTGTCCGTGTTCGTAGGGACGCACAACTGCGGCCATCACTGAGTTACGATCCTGGTAATAGCTATCTGATGTAAGGTCACTGAATGGTTCCTCGTCCAGTTTGGTACAGGAACTGCCTGCAAGAAGCAGTGCCAGTCCCAGGTGAATCAGTTTTATCTTTTTCATAAAAATTTAATTGATGTGTTTGGGTAAATAGGATCAGAACGTTACCTGCACGCCGGCAGAGAATGTACGGGTGGTTGGATATACATTGAGGTCACCGTAGCCTGGTGTCAATCCCGTTACACCAATTGATGTGGGATCAAGACCGGTAAACTTTGTGCTGGTAAACACGTTCCTCACGGTCGCGTATACCCTGAAATTCCGGATTTGTTTTACGTTCAGTTTAGGTGCCCATCCAAGTGTGATATTTTCCAGCCGGATATAATCACCGTCTTCCAGGAAATAATCGGTGATCACTTTGCCGGAGTTGATATGGCCGTTCCGCGTATAGGCATCCCTGATCAGGTTCACGCCGGGTTCTGCTTTCAAACCATAATACATCTGGTACAGGTTCAGGATCTGATAGTCGAACCGTCCGCGGAAGTACAGTGACAGGTCAAGATTTTTATAATTGAGTGTGTTACCCCATGACAGTTCGTAGTGAGGGGCACCATGGCCCATGTATACTTTATCGCGGTCTCCGTTTGCTTCATTGCTTGCATTGATCGCCTCTTTGCCACGGATCCCATCTTTCCAGATCAGGATATTCCCGTTATCATCGACGCCTGCGTACAGGAATCCGTAGAAGCTTCCGATTTCAACATCTTCTTCCAGGCGATAGGCACGGCCGGGGTTACCTGGTGAAGGCAGGTCCTGCAGTTCGCGGAAACCAGCCTGGTATTCATCATTCGACCACGTCACCAGTTTGGATTTGATATATGATGCCGTGATGTTGGTGCTGTAGTTGAAGTCGCGCGTTTTAACCGCATCCCAGTTCACCTGCAGTTCTATGCCCTTGGCTGAGGTGGTACCCACGTTGGCGAAAATCTGTTCCTGCACATAGGAACCAACCGGCACATCATAGTTGGACAGCAGGTCGGTACTCTTACGGTTGAACAGGTCAAGACTACCGGTAATACGGTTGTTCATCAGGGCAAAGTCGATCCCGATATTATACGAGATTGCTTTTTCCCAGCGAAGGTTTGCGTTAAAGTTGTTGGCCGGTCCATACACCTGGATCCATACACCATCATCGTTCTGGTATCGGCCATAACCCTGGTAGCGGGACAGGGAAGTATAACGTGGGAAACCCGAACGGCCTGTTTCACCATACGAAACGCGCAGTTTGAGATCGTTGACAAAACTGCTGCCCTGCAGTGCGGCAAGTCTGGATACACGCCATGCTGCGGACACAGCGGGGAATGTTCCCCATTTGTTGTTCTGGCCAAACTTGGTGTTGCCTTCATGACGCACGGATGCAGTCAGGAAGTAGGTGTTGTCATAGTTGTAGGTAGCACGTCCGAGAAATGCGATCGTTTTTTCACGGCTCTTCCAGGAGTCCATGCCGAGGCGACCTTCAATCAGGTTCCATGCACCGGCGTCCAGGTTATTGTAACCAAATGCATCGGATGGGAAATTCATATTTTCTGCCCAGAAGCCCTGGTTGTTGAATTCCTGGTAGGAATAACCGCCCACTACTTTCAGGTCATGTTTACCAAAGACCTGTGAATAGTTACCCAGCCATTCGAGGGTGTAATCCTGCCATTTTTCATCCTGTAACCGTGCACGGCCCGTGCGGCTGTTGTTGATCGATTCGGCTGCACGTGAGGTGTAGTACTCACGGGCGAGGCGGTCGTGCCCCTGCCTTGCAATCTTCAGTTCGGTATTCAGGTTTTTCATCAGGTTGAGCCGGATGTTGAAATCGACGATTGAATATTCATGGTCGGCCCCGTTCTCCCTTGCAAGCAGGTCCTGCACTGGGTTGTAGGTATCATATCCCTGCAGGGTATTAAAGCGGTTCGGGTTATTGGGATCCATTACAGGAACGGTCGGGTTCAGTTTGACCGCCTGCTGGAAAGCACCGTAGTTGGTGAATTCCTCTTTTGCCAAACGATACGATACGTTACCACCGAATTCGAGGAAACCATTCAGCGCCCGTTGCAGGAAGTTGGCGCGGAAGCCATACTCCCTGCGGTCGGAAGCAATGTCGATCCCGCTCTTGGTACGATAGTTACCCGAAATACGGAAGATGGTATTGGCCGTTCCACCCGACAGTGATACAAAATGGTTCTGCCCGAAATTGTCTTTCCGGATCAGTTCGTCGTACCAGTTGGTGCGTGCACCAAAGTCCCCATCGCGTCCCTTCTCCAGAAATTCGTCCGCCGAAAGGATATCCGGTTTGTTGGCCACGAAGTCTTTTTCAATGTAGCTGTCATAGGTGACGGTTACATCGCCCGACCGGCCGCGTTTGGTGGTTACCAGTACCACGCCGTTGGCACCACGTGATCCGTAGATGGCGGCAGATGACGCGTCTTTCAGGACCGTGATGGATTCAATATCCTGCTGGGCAACGTTACGCAGGTCGCCACCCGGCATACCGTCGATTACAATGAGCGGACCGTTGCCCGCTTCAACAGAAGCAGCACCACGAATCTGCACATCGGCCGACCGGTTAGGATCGGCAATAGCCGGATTGGAAATCGTTACCCCGGCCACCTTGCCATCGATCAGTTGCAGCGGATTGTTCATCGCGCCCTGGAGGAAATCTTTACTGCGGACCGTGGAAACCGCTCCCGTAAGGTCTTTCCGCTGCACCGATCCATACCCGATTACCACTACTTCACTCAGGTCGGCAGCAGCCTGCTTTAATGTGATGTCGATGGTTGATTGTTCGCCTACAGTTACTTCCTGTGAAGCCATGCCAATGAAACTGAACACAAGGACGGTGGAAGGTGAGGGCACATTGATTGAATAAGTTCCGTTTGCATCGGTAGTAGTACCCGTCGAGCTTCCCTTAATGTTGACCGATGCGAATGGAATTGCTTCACTGGTACCGGTCTTTGTGACTTTTCCGGTAACAGTCTTTGCCTGTGAAAACCCACTCAAGGGCACAAGCAGGAACAGCCACGCAACCATGCATGCTGTAGCAGTCGAAAGATGTTTCTTCATAAACAAGCGTTGATTAATGAATACAGTAAAAATTGTTGAGCGCACAGTAATTCGTGCACGAACACGCCGGCAGTTTCGCGTATGGCGAAGCATTGCTGCTTACCGCGCATACGTTGCCCGGGTCAGTTCATGTATCAGCCTGTCAGGTAAAGTGGAGGTGGCGAAGGTGGATTGGAAAAATCAGCGATCCGTGGTGGGGGTGGATGCTGTAGAAAACGGAAACGGACGACCAGGAAAATGTTGGGGAACAATTGTAGGTACTGCCCTGGTCAGCACGTGCCGGTCAGGCACAAGACTGGAGTAATAGATCTTTTTCATGTCGACAAGTTTTAGGTGTGTAATAGATGCAATCCTCGAAGCGTTGATGAAAATAATTTGAAAAAACGTTTTAGCAAAAAGTTTTTAACGTTTACTTTGGATTTTGTCTGTCGCTCTTATGGGATGAAAATGATCAGAGGTAGAATTAAGCAACTGATAATAAATAAATTAGGAATCTGACAATGCATCTATTTCGATGTTGAAAAAATATTTCCCCAGTAAGATGATCGGGATGAAATGAATGTTAAGGGTAAACACTGTAGGGAAACAATGGACCGGGGGTGTCGGTGTTGTTATTTAAATCCTTACATTTCAGTAATTAAGGGGCAAGTCTCAAGGTTGACAGCTACCACGATTTAGCTGGTAAGGGTTGAAGACCGGCCTTCGTCCTGCCAAAGGGATTTACTGGCGGCAGCGCATTAAAAACATATAAACACGATTGCAATGCAAAGGAAACAATTTATCCGCCTTTCCGCCGGCACCGCCGCAGCGCTGATGTTAGGCAGGCTGACTGTTGCAGGCCAGGCCGGTGGCAAGCGGATGAGCGAGCCTGATGAGATATGGGCACAGACGGGTAACCAATGGATGAAACTTGAATCATCGGGCTCCGCAAGTTTTTCATACAGGGATCTTGTCGTAAACCTGCGGGACAATGCCGGTACCAAATCGGTGTTTGTTCAATCCCCCACCCTTGCGTTACAGGGTGTGCGGCTGCGCTGGAAGCATGGCTTTAAGGATGGCAGTAAATTTCTCGGTGACCAGTGGGAACGATCATACGGTGATCTTGCCTGGAAAACTAAACCAGAAGGAGTAAAAAATCCATGGTACCTGGTCATTGATGATGGCAGCAATATTGCGTGCTTTGGCGTGAAGACCGGATGCAACAGCATCTGTTACTGGCAGCTCAGCGATGGTTTCCTTGAATTGACGATGGATACGCTTTCGGGTGGCAATGGCGTTCAGCTTGGCCAGCGTTCGTTACACACTGCTGATATAATCACCATGAAAGGGAACGACGGGGAAAATGCTTTCCAGGCCGACCAGCGTTTCTGCAAAATGATGTGTGACAAACCGAGGCTCCCCAAACAACCGGTGTATGGTATCAACGACTGGTATTTCGCGTACGGGAATAATTCATTTGAGCTCATCAGGAAAACAACGATGATGATGGGCGAACTGGTGACTGACCACAGCAATAAACCCTTTTCCGTGATTGATGCGGGATGGGCGACGTATTCACCGCTGTTGCCAGGTGATGGTGGATGGAACGATGATTTCTCCAGGCCCAATGAAAAGTTTGGCGACATGAAACGCATGGCCGATGAAATAAAGAAAGCGGGTATGCGACCTGGTCTCTGGATGCGGCCATTATGCGCAAAGCATGATGAAAAATCAAACCTCCTTGCTCCAAGCATTCCGGGCCGTGATGATCCGAAGTATCCGACCCTTGATCCGACCATTCCCGAAAACCTGGCACGCGTCAAACGCAATTTTGACTTTTATAAAAAATGGGGATATGAAATGGTCAAACATGATTTCTCCACCTATGACATTGCAGGCCGCTGGGGAATGCAGATGAAAGACAGCTTTACCGCACCGGGATGGAGTTATCACAACAACAGCATTACCAATGCAGAGATTATGCTGCAATTATACCGGGCCATCCGGGAAGCCGCGGGTGACAACATCTACCTGATCGGATGTAATACCATGAGTCACCTCAGCGCAGGGATTTTTGAACTGTGCCGGATTGGCGACGACACAAGCGGTAAAGAATGGGAACGCACGCGCAAATTCGGTGTAAACACACTCGCCTTCCGCCTGCCCCAGCACGATGCTTTCTATGCGGCCGATGGTGACTGCGTGGGACTGACCACCGATATTGCATGGGCAAGGAATAAACAGTGGCTCCAGTTGCTTGCCGAAAGCGGGGCGCCCTTGTTTATTTCTGCACAGCCAGAAGCGATGGGCCTGGTACAAAAGGATGCTGTTAAACTGGCCTTCTCTCAGGCGGCGAAACAACAACCAGTTGGCGAACCGCTCGACTGGATGAATACGCAGGTACCGGCGAGGTGGAAATTGAACAACCGGGAGGTGACGTTTGACTGGAGCTGACCTGCTTTATTGCTGCCACTATTCGTTTGCATGGGAATCAGCGGGGCGAACATCCAGGTAATGTCAGGCGGGATCAATAACAGTCAATCATGAGCAATCCATTATTTTTGCCGGAACAAACCTCAAGATCCTGAATGAAGATTGAATACCGGGATGCCTACCCTGCATGGGAAGAATTTAAAGAGCTGGTGATTTCCCTGGTGAAGAATTACCAGGTGCGCAGTATTGTTGAAATCGGTGCAGGTGCAAATCCGCTACTACCCATATCATTTGTGGAAGATCAGCAACTCGTTTACCAGCTGATTGATTTTTCCGGGGAAGAACTCGCCAAAGCCGGACCGGGCTACCAGGTTCAGGTGCTCGACTTCCAGCAACCGATAGGTTCCCCCCAGCAAAAGTTTGACCTGGTGATCGCCCAGATGACGCTGGAACACATTGAACGCCCCGCCGTATTTTATGATAATGTAAAGTTGTTGCTTCAACCTGGCGGACATGCCTGTCTCTTTTTCGCCACAGTTACCAACCTGCCGATGATGCTGAATCACCTGTTGCCCGACGGTATCAGCCATCGCCTGCTGATGCTGGTTCAGCCATTCCGGAAAAATGAAAAACACGGAAAATTTCCCGCATTTTACCGTTGGTGTTACGGACCTACGCGAAAAAACATTTCCCGGCTGCAATCAACCGGGTTGGACATCGAGTTATACCGTGGGTATTTCGGGCATAGTTACTACCGGAGGCTTCCGATACTACCCTGGCTCGAAAAAAAGAAAACACAAATGCTGTTACGTTTCCCCAATCCGAATTTTTGTACGTATGCCCAGCTGGTACTACGTTTGCCGAAAACGGCATGACCACGAAAAAATCTCATTCACCTTTTGGTGCAGCCAGGCAAAGGAATTTAAACTTCTCCTTTAGACGCAGCCAACAGCTGGTACCAGTCCTGCCTGTCGAGGTTGATCCGTAAACCGTTTACGATGTTGCGGATCCGTTGTTCATTGCTGGTACCGATGAGCGGCAGCGCTCCAAGTTTAACAAGCCATGCAATCGCAACGGATCTTGAGGTTTGTTCCGGCAATTTTCCCAGTGCTTCCAGCGTGGCTCTTACACCCAACGGGATTTTCTCGTTACTATCGGCGATCCTGCCACCTGCAAGTGGCGAAGTGGCAAGCGGACGCATGTATTTCTGTTTGATATAGTCAACCTGACCGTTGTCCAGTGCAGAAGTATTGAGCAGGTTCAGTTCAATATGGTTGGTGACGATCGGGCTGCGCAGGAACGAACTGAGCAGCTGGTGCTGGAACACGGAAAAATTAACCACACCGATGTTCCGGATTTTTCCGGACTCCTTCAACCGTTCCAGTGTCACTGCGGTCTCCTCAAGGTTTGACAGTGGATCCAGCTGGTTCAGCAGGAACACATCGATATA
>Ga0181458_100011_pt1 | contig 16203 bp, 18 predicted proteins | sample InSIn1SAF170_FD_119059 | JGI IMG/M metagenome (GOLD analysis project Ga0181458, IMG submission 119059) | Clean room microbial communities from NASA Spacecraft Assembly Facility at Jet Propulsion Laboratory, Pasadena, California, USA -... ...
TGAACAACGATGAACGAAGGCTTCTTTGGGTGCGCGGAGTTGCTTTGGTCCGTGAAATGGGGCTGATCTCTCCGGGCCGGGTTGGAAATTTTTTGGTTGTGGCGCTGGTGTTCACCGCGTTGTCCCTCGGCGCCGATATCCACGTCGTTAAGCCGCCGAACGCCGTGGTCGCGGGTCCCTACAGTCCGGGCTTGATGGTGAATGGGGTCCTGTACGTATCCGGCCAGGGGCCGGCCGCAGCCGACGGCAAGATACCAGCAGCTTTCGAAGCTCAGATGTCGCAAACGCTCGAAAATGTCAAGAGCGTCTTAGCCGCGGGCGGTCTGTCTCTGGAGAATATCGTCTACGCTCACGTGTATCTGAAGGATATGGCGAATTACGAGCAAATGAACCGCCTTTGGAAGGAGGCCTTTCCGAAGGCACCGCCAGCTAGAGCGGTGTTGGGCGTGTATCAGCTACCGGGGGATGGACTGATTGAGATCACAGTCGTCGCGTTGAGCGATCTTTCGAAGCGATCGATCGTCAGTGTGCCCGGCTTTCCAGAGAATTCCGTTTCGCCGGCTGTAATCGCAGGAGAAAAGGTTTATCTTTCGGGATTCCTGGGCGTGGATGCGGCAGGAAAGGTGCCTGGGGACAACGCGGTGAACACCAGCGCCACAACCAAAAAATTTCCAACCCGGCCCGGAGAGATCAGCCCCATTTCACGGACCAAAGCAACTCCGCGCACCCAAAGAAGCCTTCGTTCATCGTTGTTCATTTTCGGTTTCAATAAGTCTATGTCGAAACGACGACAAATGCAATAAAAGGAAAGGCGCAACCTCGCGTTTACTGTTGCTGCTCACAGCCTGTTGATCGAGCGGCTTTCCGATGGCTGTTTTCCTGAATTATCCGATGATAGTAAGGAGGGAAGAGGAAATGAGTTCGGAGTTCGTGACGCCGAGTGTCACAACCCTCATCACTTTCGAAGAGTTCGAGCGACGCTATGCAGGAAGCGGCCAATCCGTCGAATACTGGCATGGGGAGGTTGTTCAGAAGTCGGCGCCAACTTGGTTGCACTCTGTTCTCCAAGCGGTCCTGCTGGAAGCATTACGCCGCGCTGGTTATAAGACAGGACCGGAGGTCCATCTTCGGCCTCAGCCGAGAGTTTGCGCCGCGTCCCGATATCATTGCCGGAAGACGCTCCATTGAGACGCGCTATCCCACTGACCCGTCGCAGGTGGAGATTGTCGTCGAGGTGCTTTCACCCGATGACAAAATGCTAGATGTACTTGCGAAATGCAAGGAGTATGTCGCGCTTGGCATCGAGCAAGTGTACGTGGGCCGACCCCGAAAGCGAGACGGCTTGGACCTGGAACCGGGACCGCAGTCAATTAGACCGTACCGAGAACTGGGCGCTCACAAATGGCGTCAGTATTGCACTTGCGGATGTGTGGCGCGATCTCCGCGAACGGCGCTGAAGCTTGACTCGAGCGGCCCGAACATATTTCACCGTGCCCAACAAAACATCGGCACCACTCCGATACTACTCAGCACTCGCTTTGCTCGTTCGGGCAGGCATTCCAAAGCTGTTGATTCGAGAGCCAGAAGGCGTTTTGATGACTGACACCGTGGACATCGGGATTAAGTTCTTCGAGACGGGATCGTGCAGCTAATCAGGACTTAAGCCAAATGTAGATCAATGTTTCTTAAGCGCCGAATAGATTTCGCGCACAAATGCGTCGGGAGAAACGCGTCCATGTCCCCACTGCGCATCGAACGGAGCTGTTGGATGTGCCGCCAATATCTGATCTTCTGTTTGCCCGGCGGCAATCATACCTTGAATGCGATCACGAACGTTCGCAATCATGTCGCAGAAGACTTTTAGTGCATCACCATTTGTCACTTTGCCACGGGCCGGTACAACGCCTATACTGCCTCCTGCCCATGAATTCAGTGTCTTCATCAACCCATTCAAGTTGCCATGCTGTTCTATGTCGACCTGAGGATAGCCGTCGCCGGAAAAAACTTCGCCCATATAGACAAGATTGGCAACATGAAAATGTGCGATCGCGTCGGCATCACTGTAGCCCGCTGATTGATGCACAATGTGAATCGCTTCACCGTTCATATCGAAAGTTAGGACTTCAGAGAATGCAATCGGCGGCCGACCAACTCCCAACTCAAGTAGGTGGTGAGGAATAGGATGCGGAGACCCCATTGTATGACCGCCCAGCCGCTCGAGAGCCTTTTCCTGCATGGCGACGAATGCACCTCGTTTGCCCCAACCGGCATCTCCTTCTGAGTGAGTCGAGTTCTCTGGAAAAATGACCACATAGTGCATTCCCGATTTGGTCCTCTGCCCGAGCACCTCGGCGATACGCGCTGTACTTGCCGCGGAAGGTGTACCGATCAGGAGGGCTCCATCGGGGCCGATGGATGCAACAACGTTACCGGAACTGGTCGCGAGTACCAACACATTCGGAGTTAGCTCGGTGACGTCGATCACGTCCTGTGCACCAGTAGCAAATGTGCCTATGAGCTGCAGAAGCAGCGGCAGCTGCAGAACTTTCCGAACGATTGTAACCATACGGCAGTTTAACCTTTGTTGATCCTGAACACCCCAACTGAAAACAGCTACTTGGCGCAAGCTAATGGGAGTCGGAAATAGTAAAGGATTTATTGCCGCAAGCTTGTTGAGAACATAGCGTTACAGATGTTGCCGTGGTTGTTTACTTTGCCGGCTTGTGTTACCGAATGTTACCCAGAACTGTAGCACTCGAACTCCCGTGTTTAGGCCGCGCGATGCCGACGGTGGAGAACCAATAGTAGTTGTGGTTTGAGAGGCACTATCGCGTAGGTTTGGCCGTCCGCATCGGCAAACTCTACCAGCTCAGCGATCTCGCCTTCCGACTTGAGATGTTCAACAACAGTACCGATCTGACCGCGGGTCAAATTCTCTTCGCGTACGTCGGCGACGAGCGCGACCGTAGCCAATAGCGGGATTGTGGGCTCCATCATCTATTTCGCTTCACGTAGCACGTCGTTAGACGCGGGAAATCTTCTCGATTCCGAATAATCCAGCCGCTACGGACTATAGCGGAACCGGCCACGGTTTTCAACTCGAAGTCTAGCACGTATAGCGAGCCGAATCGGGTGGAGGAAATTGGAGTTACATCTTCCTGGGAGGCGGCTTTAAGCAGTTGATCACACAGCCACCCGGCATCGGCTCCACGAAGGCCAAGGGGGAAGCGAACACTCGCGCTTTATGCTTACCCTCGCCGTGATCGGGATTCAAACAGTAATCACACAATTTGGCAATGTCCACTAGCGCTCGATGTCCATTAGGTAGCCTCATTCCGCTTTGAGAAATGTGTCATTAGGTCCTCATAGTACGCAGCGTGAGGAGAGCACAGACCCAACGCGTGAACTTTACTTGGTGGCACCGTCCCCTAAGTGTCGGGAGAGCTAATGAGAGATAGCCTTTGTTATATTGACTTAGCTTTTTGGTTTTGAAGTAATTTTTGGCGGAAGCTAATGGGAGTCGAACCCACCCGTGACACGAATATGCCGCACTCCGGTTTTGAAGACCGGGCCCCGCACCGGCGAAGTTTAGCTTCCGACGGGAACTTCTGCGGATTCTAACACTGGAAACAAGCTTGCGCCCATTGCGTAGCGAAGGTCATCCAGCCCTTTACCTGTTACCGACGAAATCTCGAAAAACGGCAATCCGCGTTGAGCGGCCTTTTGTCTTACCGCCTCCACGCGCTCAGGATCGTGACACGCATCCACCTTGGCGGCGACTACGAACATCGGCTTCTGCATCAACTCTTCGTTGAATTTTCCTAACTCGCCGAGAATGACGTCGAAGTCGTTTCCCGGATCTCTTCCGCTGAAATCGGAAACATCCACCATGTGTACCAGTAGTCGAGTACGCTCAATATGCCTTAGGAATTGCGTACCGAGGCCATGTCCTTCGTGCGCGCCTTCGATGAGACCGGGTACATCGGCGAGTACGAAAGTGTGATCCCCTGCCTGCACAACGCCAAGATTGGGCTGCAGAGTGGTGAAAGGATAGTCGGCAATTTTGGGCTTGGCTGCCGAGAGGCGAGAAATTAATGTGGATTTGCCGGCATTCGGAAAACCGACCAATCCCACATCCGCCAGCAGTTTCAACTCCAGGCGAAGTCGTAATGCTTGGCCCGGTTGCCCATCTTCGTGCTCCGTGGGTGCTTGGTGGGTAGAAGTGGCGAACCTGGCGTTCCCCCGGCCGCCTTTTCCGCCGATGGCTACCGCAAACGTTTGCCCCACTCCGGTAAAGTCGAAGATCTCCTGCCCGGTATCCGCGTCATAAACGATGGTTCCCACCGGCACTGGCAACTCGACGTCAGCCCCATTTCGGCCTGTGCGATTGCTGCCTTCGCCATGCCGGCCCCGTTCGGCTGTATGCTCCGGATTGAAGCGGAAATGCAGGAGGGTGTTGTAGTGTTCACTGGCAACGAGCAGGATATCTCCGCCCCGACCCCCATCGCCACCACTCGGGCCCCCCCGCGGAACAAACTTCTCGCGCCGGAAGGCCATACAACCGTTTCCACCGTCGCCGGCTTTGACGGATATTATTACTTCATCAATAAACACGAGGACGACCTGTCAGCACAACCAAATCGCAAATCAATGTGTTTGGATCGAGTTGTGATTTGAGAGCTCAAGAGAGTTTAGCTTTGAACCGCGATCACGTTTACAAACTTGCCGAGGCGTCCGCGATCGCGAAACTCCACCGTTCCGGGCACTGCCGCGAACAACGTGTCGTCCTTACCGACGCCTACATTTTTCCCTGGCTTGTATCTCGTACCGCGCTGTCGAACGATAATCGAGCCGCCCGTCACTACCTCGCCTGAAAATACCTTGATCCCCAGTCGCTGTGAATTTGAGTCCCGGCCGTTTTTAGAACTTCCTAAACCTTTTTTATGTGCCATTCCGTTGTCTCTTTGAAGGAATCTGGCTCTTACGCCAGAATCTCCTCAACTTGCACCCGTGTAAAGTTTTGACGGTGGCCTATTGTTCTTTTGTATTGCTTTTTACGCTTGAACTTAAAGACCAAGATCTTGTCGCCACGTCCATGCGAGGCAATCTTGCCGCGGACGCGAGCGCTCTGTACTGCCTCACCCGTCGAAAAGCCTTTTTCGTCATCTGAGATGGCAAGCACACGATCGAACTCTACGGCCGACCCGACCTCCCCAGCCAGCGTGTCTACTTCAACTATCTGCCCGGGCGCGACACGATATTGCTTACCACCCGCTTCGATTACTGCGTACATTTTTGAGCCTTTTGCGATGGGTTCGAGATCCACGATTTTGCGAATGAAGAAGCCTCGCTACGCGAGATCTGAATCAGGATTCTCGGAAAGAATCCGAACAGTCCTATAATACCTGAAGCGAACCCGATCTGCCAGTCATACTAGCAGACCTACTGTTTTTTCTCGGTATATCCTTTATTCGGGTTCCGCTTTATACATGTACTTGATGCAGTGCTTGAAAAGCAGGAGATTCGGTGCTCCTATGCGATTCAGCTTCAGGCAGTCCCGGTCGTACCACTCGATGACGCCTTCCAGTTGCTCCCCGTCAGTGAGAGCCACTACCATGGCCGTCTTGCTTTGCATCTGCTTCGAGTAGTAAAACTGCTCGGCGTTGGTCTGATCGGGAGGAGTGCTCTTTTTTGCCGCAGGGGGCCGCCGCCCTGCATCCTTCATGTCCACTGCCGGTGTCCGAGCCGGCTTTCTGATGAGCGAGTCCACGCGCCCCTCCTCCATATGCTTCTCAACCTTTTATCTTCAACAAAAGTTTGGGCTCTCCCGATGCTCAGGTCCCCAATGGTTGAGGCTGCTTACTCAATCTAATAATCATAGCGTCAAGCGATGCCGTCTTCTGAATGTTGCGGCGTACCATGACTACGAGCTCATCTATAGTACGCATTGCCTTTTCCACCCATTCAAAATCGACCCGTGACGCGATCTGAGCAATTCGGTCGCCCACATCACGATTCCGCACTAGCACTCCTCCATAGAGCGCGGCCAATATATCTTCCAGCAGGAAATAAGCATGCTTGAGGTACAGTTCTAGCTTTTCTGATTTCCTTTGTACAAAGCCTTCCGCCTGCGCAATCCAGGCAGAGAACGGAATCGCCCCAGCCGCGCATTCGAAGGCCGCCAGCATCGTATTTCTCCTGGCTTTGAAAGTGGCCAAATCCAAAGTAGCAGCGACTCCCGGACAGCCTTCCGATATAGCCACCCGCAGATCTGCGTCCGAAAGGGATTTAGCAACCGCAAAACGCTGCATGTCCGTTTCCGAAAGTCTTGAGAGAGATAGCGTCACGGCGCGCGATCGAATCGTTGGTAAGAGATCGTACAGATTCTCGACGGTAGCAAACAGGATCATGTGCTCCGGCGGTTCTTCAAGTACCTTCAAGAGCGAATTTGCCGCTTGTTCATTTGCCCGTTCCAGGTGATCGATCAGGAACACACGGTAGCTTCCGTGTAAGGGCTTATATTGCGCGCGCTCTCTCAGGAGTCTCATCTGCTGGATTGTGATTTGCCGTAACGGGCCCTCCGGCACGAATGACACAAAGTCAGGATGACTCGAAAACAAGAGCGGATCGTCACCCCGCTTCTCGGCAGTCCATTTTTCTCGCTGCTCGATAGCATCCAGGTTGGCCGGCAGGCTGAGGTCATCGCGCTCGATTTTCGCTTCATCCCCAAGCAAACCGGATGCAAAACGTCGCACCAGTGTTGCCTTGCCTACGCCTTCCGGTCCACTGAGCAGGATAGTCTGCGGAATCTGACGATTTGCGAGCATTTTAGCCAGCGTTTCCGTAACCGGCTGATTGCCGTAAAAATTCGAGAACGAACTCATCTGCTGACTATCGGCTCTACTATAGACCAAATTCGATTTGAGACTTCCGCGGGGCTACCTCTGCCTTCCACGATCTTGAAGCGCTGTTCGTAGCGCGCCGCTATGTCGGCGTATCCGGACGCCACCTTCTTGTGAAACTCAATCGAATATTGATCGATTCTGGTTTCCGGACGGTCGAAGTTCCGTTCTCGATTCCGATCGAGCGCCCTCTCTACACCAGTTTGGACGTCTACGTCGAGGAGGATCGTTACGTCGGGAAACAAGGACCCCAGCGTCAGCTCGTGCATCTGCAGAACTTTTTCTAATCCCAATCCACGCGCGCATCCCTGGTAAGCCAGCGTGGAATCGGTGAACCGATCGCTGATTACAATTTCACCCCGATCGAGAGCAGGCAAAATGATTTCTGAGGTCGCTTGCGCCCGCGACGCAAACATGAGGAGCAATTCCGCCATTGGAGTGATCTCTCCGTTTGCAGGATCTAGCAAAACCCGGCGAATCTGTTTGCCGATGGCGGTGGTTCCTGGTTCGCGATTCTCCACTACCTTTCGGCCTCGAGCGCGCAAGCGTTCGATGAGCAGTTGAATCTGCGTCGACTTTCCGCTGCCTTCTATTCCCTCAAACGAGATAAAGATGCCATTGCGAGTACTCATCTCTCTCGAGTGCTAGTCATAGGCAAAATGGAAAAGCGTCTTTAGATCCTCCCATGCCTCTCGCCGGGCTTGCTGGTTGTATTGCCGCAACAAGTAAGAAGGATGATAGGTCACCATCACCGGAATGTCTTGCCATTTATGCCACTTGCCGCGTTGTCGCGTAATACCTTCTTTAACGTTCAGGAGTGCTTTCATGGCAGTCGAACCTAAGGCGCAGATCGCCTTTGGCTTTATCGTGTTCAATTGCCGATAAAGAAACTGGCCGCAAGTCTGCATCTCGTCGGGTGATGGTGTCCGGTTCTCCGGCGGACGGCACTTCACCACGTTGCAGATATAGACGTCAGACCGGCGAATCGGAATCCCTTCCTTGGCCGCTGTGTTGTCGATCATCTGGGTTAACAAATGGCCGGCGCGGCCCACGAAGGGAAGGCCTTGTTCGTCCTCATCGGCCCCCGGACCTTCGCCTACAAAGACTACCGTCGATCGTTCATTGCCGGAGCCAAAAACGATCGTGTTTCGGGCTTCCGAAAGCCGGCACCTTTTACAGTCCCCGATATCCAGCCGAATCTGATCGAGCGTGTCGCTTGTCGGAGCGATGGTGGGCAGCAATATAGTCTCGCTGATTTTTGGGGATTCGGCTGCTTTCGCAGCGGCTGCTTTGGGTTCAGCGGATCTCACCTGCCGTACTGGGCGATACACCGAATCTATGCCCAAATCACGATAGAACTCAAGGTAACTGCGAATCTCATCGCGATTCATGGTCGATTCGCTTCAGACCGCCGAATCCATTCTTTGTAAGGAGAGCCGCAGCGTTGCCACCTGGTTCAGAATGCTTTCAGCGATCTCCTTTTTTTCAGCCGGTCCGGCATGAACGGTACGCCCGGCAGGCAGGATAATCTCCACTTCGTTGCGATCCGATTCAAACCCCAAACCTTCCTGATTGACTAAGTTGGCCACCAGCATGTCGCAATGTTTCGAGTTCATCTTGCGACGTGCCTCGCTGATCAGATTCTCGGTCTCGGCCGCAAACCCGATCAACAGGCGATCACCCTTTTTCTGTCCCACTTCAGCCAGAATATCGGGGGTCGGATCCAGCTGAAGTGACAAACGGGCGGCTGTCTTCTTGAGTTTTTGCTGCGGCACTTCGGCTAAATAATAATCAGCAACTGCGGCACTTTTGATGATGATCGTCGCGTGCTCCAGATTTGCCAGCACGGCCTTCCGCATCTCCTGCGCGGTTTTGACTGGAATGAGCTTCACGTTATTCGGTGGAGTCAGGTTCACCGGACCGGAGACAAGCGTTACTTGCGCGCCGCGCCGCGCTGCCGCCTCCGCCAGTGCGTAACCCATCTTGCCGCTCGAGCGATTGCTGATAAAACGAATTGGGTCCAACGCTTCTTGCGTGGGGCCTGCCGTGATCAGAATAGATTCGCCGGCGAGATCCTTTTTCTGTTCTGTCAACAGATCGAATTCGGCTGCAATTCGCTGCGCATCTGGGAATCTGCCTGCGCCGGTAATTCCACACGCTAACCAACCTTCATCAGGATCAATGACGAAACAGCCTCTGGTTCGCAGCGTTTCCAAATTCGCCTGCGTCGCCGGATGTTCCCACATAGCCGTGTTCATCGCTGGCGCCAAAATGACGGGCCCGGTAAAGGCCAGGTAAAGAGTGGTGAGGAAGTCGTCGGCCTGTCCTGTGGCAAATCGCGCCAACAAGTCTGCCGTCGCGGGAGCCACAATCAGCGCCTGGTGTTGCTGCGCTAGAGCGATGTGTTCGACAGCGCTCGAAAGTGTTTCGCTTGCACTTCCTTGTGAAAAGAGATCGGTGACTACCTTCTGGCCGGTCAGCGTGGCAAATGTCAGCGGCTGGATAAACTCCTGCGCTGCCCGGGTCATCACAACTTGTACTTCATGACTTCGGGTCTGCAACGCACGGACCAGTTCGGCCGCTTTGTATGCCGCTATGCCTCCGCCTACACCCAAAACGACACGCATAGCTTTGTGCCGCTGACTATTCCGCTACCGCGGCTTCCTGCTCTTCTTGATTCAGATCCGTGTAGGGCACCAAGCCCCGGCGCGTCTCTTCCATTGCCAAGCTGGTCGGCTTTTTGTTCGCCGCCGGAAGGACACTGCGCTGACCGTTCTGCAACTGCCGCGCTCTTTTCGCGGCTACGATAATAAATCGATACGTGCTGCCACTCTCGTCTTCGGGAATGCTGTGCATTGCATTCGGTCTTGGTCTGCTGTCTGACATATCTCTCTCCGTTACCGCCGTGCCCACGCTCTCAGCTGAAAAGCGAGGGCGGCTTTACTTCAAAACTCTTTAAGATCGGCCGGATCTGCTCCTCCATTCGGGTTCGCCGAACGCGTTCTGCCCGAATGATCGCTGAAAGCGTAGCAGTCGACTCGTCCACCTGGTGGTTCACCAGGACATAATCATATTGCCTGTAGTTGCGTAATTCCTCGGCCGCATCCTTTAGTCTTCTTTGAATTACGGCTTCGGAATCCTCAGAACGCGACCGAAGCCGCTGTTCCAGTATGTCACGCGAAGGAGGCAGAATGAAGATCGTCACCGCCTCTGGAATCCTGTCCTTTAATTGTCTCGCACCTTTGACATCAATGTCGAGTATAAGGTCTTTTCCCTCGACACGCGCCTGTTCCAAAACTTCGCGATGAGTCCCATAGAAGTTACCAAAAACCTCGGCGTACTCCAGAAACTCTCCCTCCTCAATCCGTCGTTTAAACTCTTCCGGCGTGATGTAAACATAACTTTCGCCGGGTTTTTCGTTACCTCTGGCGCGGCGTGTTGTGTACGATACGGAGAAACGCAGCCTGGTATCTCGTGCCATCAGACGAGAAACCAACGTTGATTTCCCGGAACCTGAGGGGGCTGAGATGATGAATACGTTGGTCATTTCGCGGGAGATAGAACGTTCTATTTGCTCAATACCGGAGCTATTCAAGGTTCAACCCTTGTTCTCTTATTCTTTCGATACTAGCCTTGATGGCCAAGCCCAAGTTTGTGATCGCTAAGCCCGGTTCGCCTGCCCCTGCGCTCTTCGACAGAACGGTGTTGATCTCCCGGTTCATTTCCTGCATCAAAAAGTCGAGTTTTTTGCCGATTTCGCCACCCTCGCTCAAAATCTTCTTCAAATCCTTCGTGTGAACAGCCAGGCGGATAATCTCTTCCTGTATATCGGAACGTTCCGCGAGGAAAGCTGCTTCTTCCGCCAGTCGCCCCTCGGATATGGCGGTACTCGCGAGTAATTCGCTAAGCTTCTCACGCAACCGTGCCTCGTAAGTCGGCCTCGCCCCTTCCCGTATGACGGCGATTTCGTTCGTATTTTTCTCGATCTGGGCGGCCAAATTGACCATTTCGGCTTTTAGTTCCTTGCCCTCGCGCTCGCGGTGCTCATTCAGCCGTTCTATACAGCGCTCGAGTGCTCCCAATAGCTCCGGCTGAAAAGAGGGCCCCGTCTCTCTAATCACCCCGTCTGCCGCCCAAACTCCTGGGGCGTGAAGCAAGATCGCGTTCAGATCCGGTTGTCCTTCTATCCCGAATTCTGAAGCCGCTTCGCGGAAAGCCGTTAGGTACTGGTTCAGAACTTCCCGGTTGAAACTGATTTGATTATCACCGGTACTTCGATAGAAGACCGCTTTCACCTCCACGTGTCCTCGTGAAATATTCTTCTTGAGCAGCGCCCGCATCTCGTTTTCAAAGATCGATAACTCCTGACCGCTTTGAAAGTGAAGATCCAGTCCGCGATGATTGACGCTGCGAAGGCTGATCATCAGTTCGCCTTGACTCGTCTGGCAGCGCTCGACGGCAAAGCCAGTCATGCTGCGAACGGCGCGCGAGCTCATGGATGGCTAATTCTCTGCAAATGCTTTGGAGTCCGTGAATTGAAGTTCATGTAAGCGATGATAAAGGCCCTTCGATGTCATCAGCGACTCATGCGTGCCGGTCTCGGCTACCTGGCCCCCATTCAGCACCACGATCTTGCTCGCGCTCCGCACGGTCGATAACCGATGAGCGATTACCAGAACCGTCCGCTTCTTCATGAGTTCCGTCAGCGCTTGCTGCACAAGCCGTTCAGACTCAGTATCGAGATGCGAGGTGGCCTCGTCCAGAATGAGAATGGGTGCGTCCTTGAGCAACGCACGTGCAATTGCCAACCGCTGCCGTTGACCTCCGCTCAGTTTGGCGCCTCGCTCGCCAATTACCGTCTTGTAGCCGTTCTCGAGTTTTGTGATGAATTCATCGGCTAAAGCTGTCTTCGCCGCCGCCATGACCTCTTCCGATTTCGCATCGGGTCTTCCGTACGCGATGTTGTCAAACACCGTGTCGTTAAAAAGGAAAGTCTCTTGTGAGACCACGCTGATCTTCTCCCGCAGACTGCTCAGCTTGAAGTCGCGCAAATCCTCTCCATCGATCCGAATCGAACCGCCGGTAACGTCGTAAAATCTCGGCACCAGGTTCACGAGCGTCGTTTTCCCAGCGCCGCTCTGCCCGACCAAGGCAACGATTTCGCCCGCTCTCACCTCGAGATTGATACCTTCCAGCACCTGGCGCGCAGGCGAGGATGGATAGGCGAAGTTCACGTCGTGAAACGAGATCAATTTCTCCAGCTTGTCCAGTTCCTTCGCGTTTGGCCCGTCGATCACGTCCGGTTGTGTATCGAGGTAGCGAAATACCGTTTGCGCCGCTCCGGCGCCCTGCTGAAAAATGTTGTGAATGTTCGTCAATCGCTTGATCGGTTCGTACAACATGACCAGCGCCAGCACGAAAGTGGTGAACGTTTCCGAGGTCATGGCAGTGTTTTTCACTTGCTCGCGGCCAAGATACAGCAGGAATAGGATGGTAAGCGCGCCAAACATCTCGATGATCGGCGACGCGAGCGCCTGATGTGCGATATAACGCAAATTGCCGATCTTCCAGCGTTGCGACGCCAGTCGAAAACGCTTCGACTCAAAATCCTCGGCGCCGAAACTCTTCACGACCTGGTGTCCGGTGATCGTCTCCTGCAATATCTCGTGCAGGCCCGCCGCCATGTCTTGGGCATGCCGTGTGGAACTGCGGATTCGTTTGCCCAAACGCACTGTCACTAGAGCCACCGCGGGAAAAACCACCAGGCTGACCAGCGATAGTCGCCAGTTGATCGAGATCATCACCAGCAACAGGAAAAATGCCGTAAATGCCTGCCGCAGCCAGTCTGCCAGCATCGTCGATACCGACACCTGGATGCGATCGATGTCGTTCATGATCGACGACATAATCTGTCCCGTTGTCTGTGCCTCAAAAAATCGCGCATCCTGGTGCAGAACACGGTCAAAGACTTCCAGCCGCAAGTCCATGATTGCGCTGAGTCCCACCCAGTTAATGAGATAGTTCCCGAAGTAGTCGCAGACCCCCTTAATCAGGAAGCACGCCATCAGGCTCAGTGCCACCATGGTCCAGATATTGTGTACCGATGGTGGAAAAAGATCGTTCAGGTAAAGAACGAAATGAGTGTGCGGGATGGATAAGAATTTGGCGGGTGTATCGGGAGCATTAGTATTCAGAACGCGGCTGAATACTAAGGGAATAAGTTTCAAGACCAGGCCCTGTGAGAGGCCCACCATCGCCATGAAGACAACCGATGCGAGCAGGGCGGGGATGTAAGAGCGGGCGTACCGGAGGAGACGGAACAGTTGATTCAAGCGTGCGCCTCAGTAAACGTCAGTAACCGTTCGAGGGCCGCAATTACACGGGAGACGCTTACGGTTTGTAAGCCATCTCGTGCCACAATCACTTCCGATTCCGTTTTCCAAGGCTCCCAGACCGTTGGATCCGAGGTGCTGAACAGCACCAAGCTGGGCACACCGAATGCCGCCGCCATATGGGCAGGACCGCTATCGTTTCCAACAAAAAGCGAGGCGTTTGAGAGCACCGACTTTACTTGCGACAGACTGCCTGCCAGCACGGTGTGCTCGCGAAACGGCGTGGCATCGTCAGTTGGCCCCGACAGGAAAATCGGCTTGATGTTCCACAGCTTGAGATAGCGCGCAAGCTCGATGAAGCGCTCGGCTGGCCAGGTTTTTTCTGCCGAAGATGCGAACGGATGCAAAACGGCATGACGCTCCGTCTCGGCGGCAGACTCTGTAAACAACAGAGCTCGCGGGACCTGCCCCAGGGGCACACCCAGGGCGAAAAAAGCCGAGGCGAGATGTTCGGCGGTATGCACTCGCCGATGTACGCCGAGGATCCGCTGCGCTCTTGGGATTTTGATGTTGTAAGCGAGGGTAGTGGTATGGTGTGCAAATCCTGCACGCCACCGCGCTCCTGAGAGCGCAGTCATCCATTGGCTTCTGGTGCCTCCATGCAAATTCACACAGAGGATGGGACGCCACTTCCGGACGCTCTGCCAATCGGAAGACAAAATTGAGGCTACTGCGGGATTTCCGGCAAAGACTTCACGATAGGATGGCTCGACCGCAACGCCGATCTCCAGATCGGGACGTGCTCGTTTGAGCAATGCCAGCGCCGGCGTGGTCAATACACAATCGCCCAACGAGCGCAGCCTGATCGCAGCCACCTTCGCGCCCTGCGGCAACTTCTCCAACACCGTCATATCGAGGAATTAGGGTTCGATTGTTGCCTGGTCTTTCAACATGACAGGAATATCATCGCGCACCGGATAGACGCGATGGCAGGACACGCATTTCAACCCGCTGCCATCTTCCTTTAACACCACCTTGGCTTTACATACCGGACAGACCAGAATGTCCAGCAGTTCTTGACTGATTGCCATGGAACTTTAATAGTATCAGTGCGGAAGCCGAACCGAGCGACCGAAAAAGGCCTGCGCAGCCTGTAAGCCGGTTTCTGTTCCGCTCGACGCGGCGGCAACCATTCCTCTAGGCTTTCCATTGCTGAAAAGCTCGAGCGACCTACCCGGAAGTGGTAACGGAGCGGGCAGCTCCTCCTCCCCTATTTGGTCTTGCTTCACATGGGGTTTTCCCTGCCAGGCGCAATTACTTGGCCCGCGGTGCGCTCTTACCGCACCTTTTCACCCTTACTCGGTTCGTAAAAACGAAGCCAAGCGGTATCTTTTCTGTGGCACTGTCCGTAGCAGGCGCTTTGAGCGCCAACCCCCGGCCGTTAACCGGCATGCTGCCCTGGGAAGACCGGACTTTCCTCTCGATTCACCCGCAAGCAGGTTCCTCCAGCAGTTGCCCGGCTGCGCAGGCATCAACAGTATGACATCCCGCGCTCGTAAAAACGAACCCAACTCTGAGGAACGAAGCCAAATTCGGGAACGAAGCCAAATGTAAAAACGAACCCAAATGTAAAAACGAAGCCAACCCGACGCTATCTCTATCCCAAAAATTGAACCTGACCTGAGCCGTTCTTCGTATTGAGTAGTAACTCTGAGCAGGAAATCTCCGATTAATTGAAGGGTCCCATTGAATTTTCAACTGAAACAGGTCTTCCGTCGCCTACTGAAGGCACCACTATTTTCCGCGATTGCCATCCTTACGCTCGCGCTGGGTATCGGCGCGAACGTCGCTATTTTCAGCGTCTTAGAAGGGATTCTGCTCAAGCCTCTGCCCTATCCCGATGAGTCAAAACTGGTGAACCTCGATCACTCGGCCTCGGGGATCAACATCCCCCACCTTGGTATGTCACCCTCGCTTTACTTCACGTATCGAGAGCAGAACCACGCCTTCCAGGACGTAGGCGTCCTTACGGACGATAGTGTCAGCATCACGGGACTTGCCGAGCCGGAACAGGTTCCGGCTCTTGACGTTACCGATGGTGTTCTGCCGATCCTGGGAGTGAAACCGGTGATCGGCCGCTCCTTTTCCCGCCAGGACGATACGGCTGGCCAACCCGGCACCATTATGCTGTCCTATGGTTACTGGCAGCGCAAGTTCAGCGGCGATCCCTCCGTCCTTGGCCGGCGCGTAATGGTCGATGGAACCGCCAACGAAGTCATTGGCGTCCTGCCCAAGAACTTCCGCTATCTGGATTCCGAAGCAGAAATTTATAAGCCGCTCCAGTTCGATCGCAAAAAGACCTTTCTTGGAAACTTCAGCTACTCCGGGGTCGCCAGACTGAAGCCGGGGATGACGCTCGCTCAAGCCAGCGCAGATGTTGCAAGAATGCTGCCCATTACCAACCGGTTATTTCCGCCCCCGCCCGGCTTCAGCGTCCGGCTCTTTGAGAATGCGCGCATCAAACCTGAACTCCAGCCGTTAAAAACGCAAGTGGTCGGCGACATCGGCAAGGTCTTGTGGGTCTTGATGGGAACCATCGGGGTCGTCCTGCTGATCGCCTGCGCCAACGTGGCGAATCTTTTGCTGGTACGGGCGGAAGCGCGCCATCTGGAACTCCTGGTGCGCACGGCGCTCGGTGCAAGCCGTGCGCGGCTCGCCGTGGATCTCCTTGCAGAGAGCCTGACCCTCAGCCTAGTTGGCGGCGTTCTCGGGCTGGCACTGGCGTTCGCCGCGCTACGCCTTCTTCGCGCGATCGCCCCTGCCGGCTTACCGCGCCTTCACGAAATTGGCCTCGATCTGCCCGTTGTTCTGTTCGCAGTTGCGGTTTCTCTCATAACCGGTTTGCTCTTCGGCTTGGTCCCTGTCCTGAAGCATCTGCGCGGCGCGCTGAACATCGGCTTACGTGAGGG
>Ga0181458_100020_pt1 | contig 11665 bp, 12 predicted proteins | sample InSIn1SAF170_FD_119059 | JGI IMG/M metagenome (GOLD analysis project Ga0181458, IMG submission 119059) | Clean room microbial communities from NASA Spacecraft Assembly Facility at Jet Propulsion Laboratory, Pasadena, California, USA -... ...
GGGGGAGCCTAGGGAGATGAGGTCGATTTTGAGAGCGGAGGGGGAAGGGGGGTTGAATGTGCGCCATGTGTCTGCGAGATCTGTCCAGGATAGTGCTGCGCTGGGGAGGGTGGAGGTAGATGAGGTGGAGTAGAGAGGGGCTTCAGGCGTAATACCGCGCATGTGGAACATCGGCGCTCCAGCGCAAGTTGCAAATGAAGCAGAGAACGCTTTCAGCGCGTCGCGCGAAGGTAGAGGCTGTATATCCTCCAGGCCACAGATCAGTGGGATGCGGGCGCCTGCGCGTTCGCCTACCACGTGGCCCAGCAGTGGCCAGAAAGCGTCGTCGAGTTGTGCCTCGTCACCGAATTTGCCCAGCGCTGGTACCGTAATACAGATATCCGGCTTTCTATTCTCATCTACGTGCATCCCACCACGCGGCGCGCGGCCGGTCAATGCGATCAGCGCCTCCAGCATGTTGGGATACTTGGCTGTCTTTGCACCCAGCACGCTGTTCGCAAAGCTTACCGCGTTGCTCTCGCCGAAAGCTACCTGCTCGCCCGCCTTCGGCGCAGATGGCAGCTGATAGGGTGCGCAAGTGAAGCTGGGTCGGGCGCCCATGGCGAGAAATGTGTTGGCGAGGTCATCGCTCTCTGTGCCGAAGGCAGTATCAACTCCCAGACTGCGCCACCGCTGTTGGTCGATGGTGAGTGCGTTCACGGTTGTGGGGACGGAGAAGGTGCCGCCGAGTTCAAGCAGGCGTTTGCCGAAGAGGAGGGATGCGGGACCAAAGTGCGCGCCGTCGACATGCGCCTGGGATATGGAGAGGAGGGAGGGGGCGGAAGTGATTGTTGCAGTGCGGATGATGATGCGCATGGCAAGGGCGTGGGCCTTGTTGGTGCCCGAGAGTAGGGTTTTGTCGATATCTTCCAGCTCTGGGCCCGGGTTGAGCGCGATAGCTACCTTACTGTCGTCCATCTTTTCATCCAGCAGATCCACTGATATGCGGTGGTTGCTCACGTACACCTTTCTTCCACTCCAGCTCAAGATTGTCTCGAACCCCTCCCGCCCTACAATGACCACGGGTATGCTTCTCCCGAACAACTCCTCAGCAACAAACACCCCAACGGCAAGAATCTCATTTGTCCTCTCGAACACCAGTGCTTGTGGCCCATTCCCATTCATAATTAGCTCCAGAATCGTCGCGGATCCTGAACATGAACCCCGACCGCCTGGGATGGCGAGTATCTTGCCTTTTAATTGTTGGCCACGGAGGGGGTGGGAGCGGTCGATGACCTGGCCAGTGACATGGTCGACGCCGCCCCAGAAACTGATTTCTATGGGTGAGGCTAGAAGAGTGCCTGTGGCGGTTCCTGAGACGTGAGGTGTACCCAATATGCAGGCTGGGCGTGGGATTGTGGCCGCTTGGTCTGGCATTTTTTACTGATGCGATAGTGGCCGTAAGATAAATTCAGATTGATTGAGATGAGACACAGCTGCTGGAAGAGATTTGGGGAGGTTCAGATGGAGAAAGTGGTATACGTTTCGTCCAGGTGATGATGTATTCTGCAAAAGAGGTCTCGTACCGAGATCTGTTCAAGTACCAAATTGGATAACAACAGTGACTGGTTGAAGCTGCAGATGAGCGCTACATATATCGTAGACAGAGGCTAAGCCTGATGGAGTAAGACTTACCCAGCCTGCGCGGGTAGGCAAGCACCCCTCTGGCCCATTGAAGGTGGAAGGTACGAGGAAGAATGGAAGAACCAATCCGCAGGCTGTATTTATTGGAGGATTTGACCCAGGAAAGCATAGAACAGATGGTGTGAACTGGTCGCGAACTGGTAGTGAACTATCAGCGAGAGCCCCCAACTAGAACAGCGGTACTTCTTTCAAATATAGCCTTCGCTGTATTTCATTTGGAGCTTGTAGATTGAGATATCGAGCCACCACATAATAGATGAATCAACACATGAACGCAAAAAGTGCAAAGCAATATTTGCAAGCATTTGAAGCTGATGTCGCAGAAGCAATCAGTCATGGTCAAAATCCAAGAAACGTGGGGGTACTCACAGCAAAGTGGGGCACCGCAAGGCGGGCAAAGCTCCGGCCTCGTTGAGCTTGTCCGCAAAGCATGCTGACCTTCAGCGCGTTGTCGCTCTCAGTCAAATAGGCTAAATCGCACTGAAGGTATTGTGATTAGCTCCAATTGCACATAAGCCGTTGCCCCCCATCTCCCCATGCGCCTGCCATTGCAAGTTGCGCGTCCCACGCAGCAAATACGTAGCATCAGTCATCGTCATCGGCCAGAGCTGCCCCTCCAGCCCCTCCGCGCAATTGCTGCGTCAAAACTCTCTTTTCCGCTACCGTCCCTCAACGCTAGACTCACATTGCAAACCAAGATCCCACCAAGCATACACGCCTGCCGCTACCTCACTACCACACCTCGCCTCCAAAACACACAAGCAATGACAGACACCAACGTCGAGGCCGCCAAGCGCGCAGCCGGCCAGCAAGCCGTCGCCGACCACTTCGACCCAAGCGCCTCGTACGTCGGCATCGGCAGCGGAACAACCATCGTCTACGTCGTCGAAGCAATCAAAGAGCGCTCTACAAATCCCGCCATCCGTTTCGTGCCGACCGGCTACCAATCGCGCCAAGTCATCATCAACGCCGGCCTGACCCCGGTGTCGTTTGATGCGCTGCCCTCGGGCATATTGCTCGACGTAGCTTTCGATGGCGCCGACGAAGTCGACACAGAGCTGAACTGCATCAAGGGCGGAGGTGCGTGTCTCTTCCAGGAGAAGCTGGTCGCCGAGCGCGCGAAGAAGTTTGTCTGCGTCGCCGACTACCGCAAGAGGCAGGACCGCCTCCTTACCAACTGGCCCACAATTCCAATCGAGGTTGCGCCGCTCGCGCAGATCAAGGTTCAGGATGCGCTGAGGGTGCTTGGTTCTACGGACCCGAGGCTCAGGACCACACTGCTTGAGAAGTCAGGGCCGCTCAAGACGGATCAGGATTTCTACATCATCGACGCCAAATTTCCTACACTATTGACTAGGAAGGATGTCAAGGACGGGAAGGGTAAGGGCGATGGAAGTGATGGCACGTGGGAGGTGAACACCATTGCGAAGGCGATCAAGGGTCTAACAGGTGTGTTGGAGGTTGGCATCTTCTCTGGTTTGGACGGAGACGCAGCGCAGGCATTGAGGGCAGAGAGCGGCGAGAAGGACGCTGTAAGTGGCGGGCAGGTGCCTGTGGCAGTGTACTTTGGCATGCAGGATGGGAGTGTAGTGGTCAGGACGAAGGACGGTGAGCACTAGACAGTGCGCAGACGGAGTGTGTAGTATTGCACCCAAACTGATGCAGGCCGTGATGATCAACGAAAGATTTATGGCAGTGAAAGCCGAAACTTGAATGTTATGTGGCGGTTCAAATGAAATCCAGGCCATCTGCAGTTCGCTATACCTATAAATACGGAGCCTGACCCCTGTCGCTGTTCGACGCGCTTGCCCCACCAACGGCTCCACCCGCAGTGCATGACGCTCGAGTTCGGCGGTGGCAGAATGTCAGCGCCGCCTACAGTTGCTGCGTCGCAAACAGACGACACTCAACTAAATACTTGTAAACAGAATAAAATGGCGGGCCTACCTCCGCCTGTTCAAGGGCCGACTGCGAAGGAGAAGAAGTGAGCTATTTCCGTCTCGGGAGCTTGCAGATAGCTACTAACCATTGCAGGTACGACCGACAGCTGCGATTGTGGGGTGCCACCGGGCAGCTTGCGCTCGAGAACTCGCACATTCTCTTGATAAATAGCGGCCCCGGCGTTGTTGGCATCGAGACATTGAAGAACCTTGTCCTGCCCGGCATAGGCCAATTCACCATCCAAGACTCAGCTGTCGTCACTGCAGCGGACTTGGGTGTGAACTTCTTCCTCGAGGACCAGCACCTTGGCGGCTTCCGTGCCGAGCACACAGTGAACCTGCTTAAGGAATTGAATCCTGATGTGGAGGGTCACTATATCAACGAGGTATCTATGGAGATTCTGGTAGGACCGGGTTGAACTGTGCTAATATAGAGCCAGCCAGTCGAATCGTGGCTCGTCAAGCCCGACGCCCTGCAACCGTATACCCTCATCATTGCGACCGCGCCTATACGCCCCGAGCTACTTGCAAAGCTGTCTGCCCATGCAAGCGCCGCGCTGATTCCTCTCTTCTACGTCCACTCGGTCGGCTTCTACTCGCACTTCTCCGTACACCTGCCACCCGCCTTCCCCATCGTTGATACACATCCAGGCCCGGAGAGCACATCGGACTTGCGTCTGTTGAAGCCATGGCCAGAGCTGCTTCAGTATGCAGAGGAGAAGACATCCGACCTGGAAGGCATGAGCCCTGATGACCATGGCCACATACCATACCTGGCTTTGTTGCTACACTACCTGGAGGAATGGAAGAAAATGCACAACGGGGAAGCACCGCAAAACTACAAGGAGAAGACTGAGTTTCGGACGATGGTGTCAAAAGCTGCAAGGACAAACAATCCAGAGGGCGGGGAAGAGAATTTTGACGAAGCTGTGGCTGCGGTGTTGAAATCGCTGAACCCTCCAGGAGTAAGCAGCTCGGTCAAGGAAATCTTTACTGCCCCAGAGACGCTTGTCATTAAGAAGGACACGCCAAGTTTCTGGGTTATCGCCCACGCCATTGGGCTATTCCACGTAAAGCACAGCGTACTGCCTGTGCCGGGCTCTGTACCAGACATGAAAGCTCGCTCGAAAGACTATATCCAGCTCCAGAACGTCTACAAGTCAAAGGCACGGAAAGACTATGCCGAGGTGTTGGAGAACGTTCGTTTTGCGGAGAGAAATGCCGGGCGCACCACAACCATTGACGAGAAAGACGTTGAACAGTTCTGCAAAAACGCCGCACACATCAAGTTGGTACGAGGGCGTCCGTTCCATGTTGTGCAAGCCGGCGAGAAGATTAAGTGGGGTGACAGGGCGAAGTCCATCGGTACGTTAAGACTGAGTTGGGCCTGGCACGCGTACTGACATGTCCTAGCACAAGAGCTTACATTCCCCGACTCATTGATCCCCTTGTACATTGCCTTCCTAGCGTGGGATGAATTCGCCGCAACACACGACAAGGACGCTCTCGGCGGTGCTCCTCAAGCACCTGGAGAGACGGACGCAGACACCGACGCCGAGAAGCTCACTGGCATTGCCCATAAGATCATGGACGATCTGATCAAGGGAGCCGGAACATCTGTCGCTGACCCAGAGTACTCAGAAATTAAGGAGAAGATTGGAGAGTTCGCTCAGGAATTGTAAGTGCACTATTTTTTTCCCAACGAATGCACGAGGAGACACAGCTGACTGGCATGCAGTGCTCGAGCAGGCGGAGCGGAGTTGCATAACATCGCCGCACTCACCGGCGGCATCGTGTCACAGGAAGTCATCAAGGCGGTTACTGAGCAATACGTCCCGGTTGATAACACATGTGTTTTTGATGGGGTGAGGAGTAAGAGTGCAGTCTTCAAGGTCTGAGGGAGCATGTTAGGTGGCTTGTTGGCGAAGAACGTCTACCTTGACAAGCAAGCGGAGAAGAAGGAAATCCACAACGTAAACCTAAGTCAGATGAGATGGAACAAATAACAAGCATAGCTTCGCAGCAAGCCGAATCAAAGTGAAGGTGTGCGTAATGGTTGAGGTGATAAGTTCAGCATGGACTATGTTCGTTCCTCACCTGAAAACCAGACTCGACGATCAAGACGGCAAGACCGCGATGACCAAACAGACCAAGCTTGGTTTCTCAACTTTCAGGCGTCGTGATGTCGTGACGCGAGGCACTGCACGTGGCCAGCGCGACCGCGATGACCAAACAGACCAAGCTTGGTTTCTCAACTTTCAGGCGTCGTGATGTCGTGACGCGAGGCACTGCACGTGGCCAGCGCGACCGCGACGCGTCGGACGCTAACGAGTACGGCAGGCCCGTCAAGCCCACTGCGCAGCAGATGCAGTCTACGCCTCACTCATGTGCACGAAACTTTGCTACCTGCGCAATTGCTTGTCGCCCAGAGCCAGCTATGGAGCCCGTATTTGACCTCCCGGACTCGACGGACTGGATTGCGACGACACTCCCTGCCTTTGAACCGCTGGAAGCAGCCTTGCGCTGCGAAATGTGCAAAGAGTTCTATTCAAACCCCGTCATTACATCATGCTCGCATACCTTCTGCTCGATATGCATACGGCGCAGCATCGCCGCAGACGGGAAGTGTCCCAGCTGCCGAACCGAGCTGTCCAGCAACAAACTCCTACCAAACATCGCCGTGCGTGAGGTCGTCACGCGCTTCCAAGAGGCCAGGCCGAAGGCGCTCGAGCTGGCGCGTGCAGACAAAGAGGAGGCAAACGGCACAGAGACAGGCAGCAGCAGCAGCAAGAAGAGAAAATTGGACGACATAGACATAGAAGACGGCGAGCATCTGAGGCAGACGAGGTCACGACAGACACGGCGCAGCCGGCGAAATGCAGGCTCGCACGATGCGCCGGTCGAGATTCCAGACAGTGGGGATGATAGCGACGCCGACTTCCTCCCAGAGGGCATGGCCAAGTGCCCCATCTGCAACGAGGCCATGAAGCAAGAGCTGGTCTTCAACCACCTGGACGTATGCACAGGACAGAGCGCATCGCAGGAGCGCAGCACGCGGACCAAGTAAGCCTGCTTGCTTCAGCATTCGTCGCTCCTACATTGCATACTGACATCCCTGTTTAGAACAAAACCCCCATTCCCCGCGACGTTACAGCGACGACAGAAAGACCCCTCGCCCCCGCCTGTCCGCCAGTCTCAGCTTAATTACGCCATGATGAAAGAGGGTGCGCTGCGCAAGAAGCTCCAGGAGATCGGGATCCCCAGCTGGGGCGGCAAGGATCTGATGAAGCGGCGGCACATCGAGTGGCTGAATATCTACAACTCGAATTGTGACGCTGATGACCGCGCGCGGAGGACGAAGAGGCAGTTGGTCAAGGAACTGGAAGAGTGGGAGAACACGCAGGGGGGACGAGCCCGGGAGGGGGATAGTAAAGTGATGAGGAAAGATTTTGATGGGAGTGGGTACGCGAAGGCGAATAAGAACGAATTTGACGAGTTAATTGAGAGGGCGAGGAGGAAGAGGGCTACGCCCAAGGCTGAGGGAGACGGAGCTGCGAACGACGACAAGGGAGAAGGACAGGCGACAGAAGGCGATGCTTCAACAGAGTCTGGGACGTCCGCAGAGACGCCAGACGCGACAGCCAAACCCGCTGTATCACCACGGCATGTGGACACTTTGCAGAACGGAGCCAGTGGAACACCCATCCATGGCTCAGCCGCGGCACCTCACGAACAACCCACAATGCCGAACCACGCGCCAGAAGCAGCGAACGCGACAAACGCGCATATACAGACGGACGACGTGCCGCTGGGGCTTCAGAACCCGCTGGGCAACACAGAGAGGAAGCTGCCCATGTTCGCGCTGCCGGAAGACCCGATACGGGACGTGGATATGGGCGCGAGGTAGTGCGAATGCCATACCATATCATGCCCTATCTTGTCCATGCTTTCGTTCTAGGTAACTGCAAGGTGTCATAGTCCAACCTGCGGGTCGGCTCCAAACAAGGTGGAGGTATCAACGGTACCGCCCTACGAATTCAGCACTCACTCCAAGCATCGCGGTGGAGGCACCCACGGTACTGCCGCACGATTCCAGCACCCACTCGGTCTATGCCCTGTCTTGCCCCGCCCGACTCCCACCCTCTCCATCATCATCTCACCACCTCTACCTCTCCCTCCTACATCGACACCGACACCAATAAGAGCTCCATGGCTCTCTCCCTCACACCGCGCATACCCCCCGCGCAAAACACCCGCGCCATGGTCTTGTCGACTTCCTCCCAACCCCCCGACACCGTCACCAACGAGGACCGCACCAAGCCCAACGAAGTCCTCCGCGGGCTCTCCCCCCTGCGCCCGCGCCGCACCCCCGTCCTCGTGAACGCACCCGTCGTGAGCTGGCACCTGGGGGCGCCGCCGCTGCGCGCGCTGCCGTCGTTCGACTCGGTCCTGAGCGGGAGCTCGGAGGGGAGCACGGTGCGCGCGCTGCGGGAGGGGCTGAGGGCGCTTACTACGGACGCAGGGAGCGTGAGAAGCGTGCGGAGTGCGGCTGTGTCTACGGAGGGGCTTCTGGCGGATGGAGGGGAGGCGGACGTGCCACTCTTGCTACAGGGCGAAGGCCGACAAACGCCTGGCTGGCATGAAGACGTGCCCTTCCTACGCCGGCGCGAAGACCTCCATCCCCCTACCCCGCTGGCCGTCGCACCCATCCCCCCTCCCCACCGAGTCCCCCCCACCCTCTCCATCGCAGAGGCGGAAGTAGAGCACGAAGAAGAGGCGAGTCCCTCCTCGCCGAGCCAAGAACAGGAAGAAGACGGGGAGGACGACCATGTGAACGGCTGGAATCCTCACGTGCTCTCGCCCGTGACGGAAATCACCGAGCCTGCGCTGAGCAGGGGGGCAAGCACGATGAGCATGCTCTCGCTCGGCCATGCGTTGGAGATTGGGGTTGCGAGGCGAGTGCGTTTTGCTGCTGTGGGGAATGTAGTCGGCAGGGGAGTTGAGGAAGAGGAGGAGCGGAGGAGATGGAGTGAGGGGCAGCTACAGAGGCAGCAACCGGAGGGGAGGATCATCAGGAGGAGGCCAGCTTTCTACACCGCTAGTCGCGTCGAGGGCGAGGAGGGGCAGCGTAGCCATCAAGACGGTGTTGCTCTTCCGCGCGAGTGGCAGACCACGGCGGGTTGTAGGCTTCACGCTGCTGGGCCGCGTCTGACTTCGCCTGCAGGAGCTAGAAGCGATGTCCTCCGGACTGCTGCTGCGGGTCAGACGGCGAATGGGGAGACGGCGAACGAGAAGCTATTGAAGGAGGAAAAGGGGGAAGCGGGAAGGAGAGGGTTCTGCGCCCGTATGGGACCAAGAAGGCTTAAGGAGAAGGTGGGCAGTTTACGGCGCAAGTTGAAGGAGAAGGTAGAGAAGGTGGTTGCTGTGAGGATGTTGGGGAGGGTGCTGTGAGGGGTTTTCTGTTGTTGGAGATGGGCTTGAGGAACTTGGTTTCGCTCGAGTACGATGGATGGGTTGAGGGTTTGGAGGGACTCTGGGACGGAACAGGATAGGATGAGATGGGATGGAGGAATGGACAGGATACGAGATACCCCATATACACAACTGAATATTGGATATACAGGAACACTTTTACTCTCTTCGGCTTGTGGGAAGTGTGGAAGGTGGAGCATAGACTTTGACTTGTTTCTGCTCTGCGGATCTTGTAAGCTTTCTAGAAAATCTCTCCGATACGAAATAGTTGATGTGGTACTGTGGAATAGGCTCTACAGAACCCTTAGCGTGGTTGTTTGTATCCGGCTATTTTCGATCGAATGAGGAATTAGCTTGAGGTGTCGACCAATGAAGGAGGACCGCGCGGGTAAATGGTGTTGATGTCCCAACGTCATGATAGATCTTCAGTGATGCTCCTGGTAGAATCCCATAGAGTGAAAAAGGACCTGTGAATAGTATTGGTATTGACGAGGCGTCGCTTTTACTCAAGGGTATCGTATCGACCATGATCGTTCACAGACAACGCGTAACGACTCGACCACACAGCGCGCCCTCAACTCTCAAGCTCCATCAGGCTCCGCGGGGTCTCTCCCCCAGCCGTCTGCGTCTATCAGCAAAGGACTTCTCCCCGGGCCAAACACCTGCACCGGTTAATCTGCTTGCATACATATAGAGCCACGCTTGTCTCATCAAAACGCGGCCTTCATAACAGACCCTCCCCCACATCAAGCACAAAGAAAACCCACGCACCCACATCAAACCCCGCACACAACACAGTCACCTCGAAACAGATGCCCGTCTACTGCGTCACAGGCGCCAACCGCGGCCTGGGCCTGGAATTCGTGCGCCAGCTCGCCCGGGACGGCGCAAACACCATCATCGCCTGCGTCCGCTCGTCGTCCACCGACACTGCGGATCTGGAGGCCGTCGCCTCCAAGACCACGCATATTCTCGTCTGCGACACCGGGTCTGGCAGGTCCATCTCGTCTTTCGCCGAGGCTCTTGCTTCCACTCTCGGCTCCGGCGTGAAGATTGACTTCCTGCTGAACAACGCGGGCGTGAACTCGGTATCGCACCAGAACGCGCTGAGTATTGGGGAAGAAGACCTGCACAGGGAAATCCAGATCAACGTCCTCGGGCCCGCGACCACCGTCTCCTCCCTAGTTTCCGCAGGTCTGCTCGCCGACAATGCGCGCATCATGAATATGACCTCCGGCCTCGGGTCCATGGAGCGCTCGCTCGGAATCAATCCGCGCAAGTGCGCGACGTATTCCATCTCCAAGGGGGCGCTGAACATGCTCACTGTGCATCAGAGTGGGGATCTGAGGGAGAAGCTGAAGGAGTGTGTGGTCGTTTGTATGGATCCTGGGTGGGTGAAGACGCGGATGGGCGGGGAGGGGGCCGTGTTGGACGCCGAGGTGAGTATTGGGGGGATGTTGAGGACGGTGCATGGACTAGGGGAACAAGATAACGGGAAGTTTTTCACGTATGATGGGAGTGTTGTGCCGTGGTAGGGGATGGAGAGTTGAGTATGAGAATCGTTCTGGACCCTGACACACTTGGTTACTACCAATTAAGTGTAATTTAGCGAGATAGAAGACCTTAGTAGCACCTGAACTACGTTTTGCTGCTTGGTTCCAATTTGTACATTTTGCTTTCCATGTCTGTTCTCGGAATGATCAGGTCAGATGACTGCGAAGTGCCCTGTCTGGAGCTCTCTTCCAGCATATTTAGCAATCTACGAATCATGTCAGAGCCTTCCATTTACTCCTACACGTTTCCAGGTATGAGGCTGAGAGTCGTCCGCAGCCAGGCACATGCCAACCGTCATCTTGGCTACCTCGTCCTCCACGATGATAACACACTGCATCTCCAGAGGCAACTCGAGCTCCCTATCCAGCATCCAGCGAGCTGGTGCAAGATTCAGCTTCCCCGGATGTCCTCGTTTCCAAGTTATCTCCCTGAGATCGTTGGCCGTGAGCGAGTAGGAGAAGCTCAGGGCATGCAGGTCGAGCAAGGCACTAACGCTCGTGGCTTCTGAGCGGATGTTTGTGATTGTGCACCGCAAGTCAGGAAGCGGAGCGAGGTCATCGAGCTGAGTGAGATCTTTATGCATGCGTATGGAGTGATGATGACTGACTGCGCCCTTGACGCTGAGCCAGGACCATGTTGGTGCTGGAAATGGAAGGCTCTGACATGATTCGTAGATTGGCGGACCAGCAAACCACCAGAGAAGTTGTTTCCAGAGATCTTGATGCCACATGCCCGCCACACATGGAAGCTGGAGCACACTTTCTAATGCCGCAACAACCCCTTGTAGGGCAATTAATTTGTCACTTTGCCTTGTGAGCGTACGAGCCGAGTAGTTCTGTACGACGTGGATCCACACATCCGCGATCAACTTCGCAAGCAATTCTGGATCGCCCTTGCCCGCGATTGTTCTTCGCAGAAGCCGGAATGCCCAAGTTTCACCGGAGTGCGCATCAACTAGAAGCGAAACCCCTTCTGGAGAAGCTGAATCTTGCACCAGCTCGCTGGATGCTGGATAG
>Ga0181458_100023_pt1 | contig 11504 bp, 7 predicted proteins | sample InSIn1SAF170_FD_119059 | JGI IMG/M metagenome (GOLD analysis project Ga0181458, IMG submission 119059) | Clean room microbial communities from NASA Spacecraft Assembly Facility at Jet Propulsion Laboratory, Pasadena, California, USA -... ...
TTGTCATAGTAGGACTAAGCATATTGATATTAAGTATATTTTGTAAGAGAGGTCATTGATTGAGCTGGAAGTTGTGGCAATATATATACTTTTGTTAAAGCTAATAATAAAAACAATTAAAAAGTCCGGCTTTTTGTTTAAAAGCCATCAACACATATTTTACAATTTTTTAATTTTTTTTAATAATATGATAGGTAAGGTTTTTAAAAAAATTGCAGATATTTTATACTAGGGCCAAACAAATAACCATCGACACAATTTTGATGAAAAGAACTTCTAATATCTAGGGCCAAACAAATAACCATCAGCACAAACTTGATGAAAAAAACTTATAATATCTAGGGCAAAACAAATAACCATCGACACAAGCTTGATGAAAAAATGAATGATAGGAATAGAGAGAGCCATTAAAACAATTTTGAACAATTTTGAGGAAAAAAAACTAATGGTGGGAATAGATAGAGTCATCAATATATTTGTTTTGGAGATGTTATAAATTTATTTTTTCTGTTTTGGAGATGTTATAAACTTATTTTTTCAAAATTACTTTGGATACTCTTTATTGGTATTTAGAGTTGAAAATTTATTTATGGTAAAGAAATAATATATGAAATTTATATGGTAAAACTTTAATAGTTTATGAGTGAAACATTTATGGGTTCATAGGTAAGGTAAAGTATTTTATTGATAAAAAAATATTTTACAAGGCAAGGTAATTTATTGATAAAAAAGATCTTACAATCATGCCTACAATCCATTCAATTATCACGTTTAAAAACCATTGAACTCTTGGGCTTAGTTGATATATTGAAATAAACATTGTTACATAAACAAGCATTGTTACATTCCTTAATCATTAAAGTAACCACAAAATTTTGCTCAAATAAATTTAAGTTTCTTACATTCTTTTAGTTAATTGTTGTCATATTTTAACAATGTCCACGCTTATTAATACCTTGCCCAAGTTCATTCATTATCTCTTCTATAACCCAAAAGAACCTACACATTGCCACAACTTCTAGCTCAATCAATGACCTCTCTTACAAAATATACTTAATATCAATATGCTTCTTTCCGAGGTTCATTCATTATCTCTTCTATAGCCCAAAAGAACATACACATTGCCACAACTTCCAGCTCAATCAATGACCTCTCTTACAAAATATACTTAATATCAATATGCTTAGTCCTACTATGACAAGCAGGGTTTTTTAGTCAAACAAATAACACCTTGACCTTATGCTATCTTATGGTTTTCAAAATTTACCCAAAGGACCTTTCAACCAAAAAATTAAATTAGGAATTATATTAATAATGTGGTCATTTAGTTATTTATCTTTGTAGTTTTCCATCAATCATCTTACTATGGGCATAAACAAATGCTATAAAAACAAATTTCCATCAACAAGTAAGCAACCAGTGAAGTAAAAGGTTTCTCTTCTTAATATAATTTTTATATTTATCTAATCTCTATCTAATATTTAATCTAATAGAAATATTTTTTTTTTATATATTTAATGATTTAGTTTTTCAAGATTGTTTTCTCAAATCTCCTATTTATTGGTGTATCTTTGCACCTTTAAGGGAAATTACTAATAATTATCCTTCTTGTACCAAGTGAGTGGGAGACCAAAATTAATTAAAAGACAAAAAGACTGCAAAATAGTTTTAGTAGGTAACAATTTTGTTTAGAAAATATAATAAATTCTAGCAAGATTTTAACTAAAATTTGACAGAAATTTTGAGAAATATAAGTCATGGCCGTCCAGCTTTAAAATTTTGATTTAAATACCCTAATAATTGATATAAATCTATTTCCATCATTTAAAAATAATTTAATTATTCTTAAAATTAAATTTTTTGAAAAAAAAAATTAACGAACAAAAAACTAACTTCTTTAAATTTAAAGACAAAATTGTAACATCGATAGAAAACTCCGTAAACTAAAAAGGTTGCTACCATTTAATAAACATTACATCGTATTCCTCAAACACTCAACATGTGCAACAAAATTCTAATTTGTCCAAATGTAAGACTCAATATGTACACGTTTTTGTACATCTTTACACAAAAGCCAACTTTACGTCACACCAAGAAAAATGCAACTGGGCTTTATGGTCCCCCATACTGCTAATAAACATGGGAGAGAAAAAGGTAAATGCACGTGGGCTTTATTGTCCCCATACTGCTAATAAACTTGGGAGAGAAAAAGAAAACGATTTACCACAAGGTAACAACTCCAGAAAATGTTTATTCAAATGTTTATTCAAGAGATTTTATACTTATGAGACTAAGTGGATTGTTGATTCTTCGAATATTGTTATATTGCAGTATAAGATGGGTATTATTATTTCGATTGCTGATTTTCCAAATATTCGAGAATCCAATGGATATAAGCATCGTCCCATGTTGGTCTGATTCCCAAATATTCAAGGAATCAGCAATCGACATAAAGATGCCCATCAATATAACAACTCCAGCTAAACCAACATTAACCATGACTATAATCAGAGGTTATTATGATTGAAGTTATTAGGATTTGGAGAGCAATGAGCAATTGAATGAAAAGCAACTTGATGATGGTGTGGCTCTTGAAGCCTATGTGCTGGAACAACCCTTTGAATTATTTCTCTGTCCTCTCCTTCCCACCCATTGTATAAACCATCATCGATATATCATATAACAATCCCAATCGCCTCGACATGCTTTCACCTTCTTTGTCTCCCTCAACAGCTGCTTCCGTAATTAACACCCTTCCCCTTGCTGCCGTTGCCCCGTAGCTTCTTCTCAGCAATTTCACATGCTCCTCGTCTGCCCTGTCATGGAGGATCAACTACAGTAAATCATAATATAATATTATTAGACCTCAACATGTAGGAATATTAAGTAAATTTGTTATGCAAATGGAAGACCATATATGAATTCATCACGTTTATCATGACTGCATCGGCAGACGGTATGTGTTCAAACATATTTCCTTCCATATGCTTCACCCCTGCAACACTCCCTCATTCCCACTTTCAATTTACACCATCAGAACAAAATGATTAAAGTGACGAATTCCAATAGGAGGGACGCCTATTGGCGTACCCAGAGGTTATGACCTTCACATGAAACCTGTCGCACTATGAAGCCAGGCCACTAGCAATCCATTTCCCCCATTAAAAAACTATTCAAACTCTCTATAAAAGTTTAGTGCAACTAATGACTCTACCCTCTGTAAACAAGGCCATAACCTTTAACCATTTATTATATTTTTAACTTAGCATGCATGATAATATTTATAGAGAAACATTTAATCCACAATACCATTTCTTCATAATGAGCTAACTTAGCCCCCATGTTGACACTAAATTCACCATACCATTGCCCCATAATGGGCTAGAAAAGAACTCTAAGCTCAATATATCTAGTTGCATTAAAATGATTCCACTAATTCCTTAAAATTCTTAAATTTGACAACTTGTTTATAAATAATGTTTTGTAAAAATCAAATATTTAAATATAAAAAATAAGAAATGAGAAATTTTCTTATTTCAAAATTTTATTTTTGTTTCTTACAAAAATTTATTCATCAATCAACTTAAATCATAAAAAAAAGATTATATAATTTATTTTTTAAATTAATAAAATTCATTTATATTAAATTAAATTAGTTATTCACTTTCACCTCAAACAAAACAAAAGTAATAAAATTACTAGCACAGTGAGATGCATTGATAATAATATTAACAATATTACTTTTGGGCTTCATTACTCCATTACGAAATCTACTTCCGTTGGTGGTTTTAATACTATATCAAGAATATCATAACATCAAATTTTCGTTTCGAGAACACAAGGTACTGAACGACTAAGAGTATTTTCCTTTCATTTGGGAACAACACGTGAATCGAAGAAAACAAAATTATAAAATATATAGTAAAAATTTAAAGGAATGCACTGTATATTACACTGGAGTATTGGGAAAATTTATAGGTATGCACTGTACATTTAATTGCTTGCTCGCTCTATATCATTTTACAATGTGATAATGCAAAACTTAATGATAGAAATTTACAATTATTGAACCTACCATCTAGTTTTGAAATCTTGAGAAAAAAGATAATAAAGGAGCTATTACATATCTGGAATAAAATTTTAAAGCCTGTTACAATCAACTATTGCTTATTTAGCTACAATAATTGAAAACCCTTAAAGAGGTTCGAATAAACAGACAAATCAGTAAAACCCTTAAATCTATGCTATCCTATCCCTTTCACACATAAGACTGTTTCAGCACTATGCTCCTTTTCCATATAGAAGGGGTCATTAGGACTATAATCTTCCCAATTCTGCAGTCGTAACCCGCAGAAGGTGACTCCATGCTATCCACTGGTTTCTTTCCTCTAAACAAGTTGTTTCCCTACCATCCACAGTTTGATATATTATCTCTCCAAAGCAACCTCGGGTTACATGGGGTTGATTGCAGGATTTCAGGGTTTCTTCGACACTTAAAACCCTGATAACTTCCCTGATCTCAAGGTTTTCCTTGTGCATAACATACAACGTATATCAATATGGATCAATATTGTCTATATTCAAAACAAAAGATCAACAAAACCTAAAGATATGAAGAGGGATTCAGGAAACAAACCGGAGGCACTGAAGTCCAATTTCCTCCTCCTCGCCATTCTTGAGCAGGATGCAAGTCGGATTGAGGAAAAGACGTTAATTTATGGGATTTCTAGAATTAATTAAAAATCAATGTGATTTGCCGAATTAAATTAAAAATTAAAACATTTACACATGAGCAACACACCATAATGGATAAAGCCCGACCCTCTCTAAGCTATGAGTACTATCGTGCCCTACTATGAGGTTCGATCTTTTGTAATGTAACTAAAAACTCAAAACCCCTGGTGGAGGAGAATATGAATAGGCAGAACGTTTCATATTTCAACTGTACTTAACTTAATTATAGAAATTTACAAGTATTGAACCTACCATCTAGTTTTGAAAGCTAAAAAAATATATCAAGGAAAAACATAATCATTGAAATCCAAAGTATTGAACATTAATATATCTGGTTTTGAAATATTGAGAAAAAAGATAATAAAGGAGTTGTTACAGATCTGGAATAAAATTTTAAAGCCTGTTACAGTCAACTATTACTTATTTAGCTACAATAATTGAAAACCCTTAAAGAGGTTTGAATAAACAGAGAAATCAGTAAAACCCATAAATCTATGCTATCCTATCCCTTCCACAGACAAGACTGTTTCAGCATTATGCTCCTTTTCCATATAGAAGGGGTCATTATGACTATAATCTTCCCAATTCTGCAGTCGCAACCTGCAGAAGTTGACTCCATGCTATCCACTGGTTTCTTTCCTCTAAAGAAGTTGTTTCCCTACCATCCACAGTTTGGTATATTATCTCTCTAAAGCAACCTCGGGTTACATGGGATTGATTGCAGGATTTCAGGGTTTCTTCGGCACTTAAAACCCTGATAACGTCCCCGATCTCAAGGTTTTCCTCTTGCATAACATACAACGTATATCAATATGGATCAATATTATCTATATTCGAAATAAGAGATCAACGAAACCTAAAGACATGAAGAGGGATTTAGGAAACAAACCGGAGGCACTAAAGTCCAATTTCCTCCTCCTTGCCATTCTTGAGCAAGACGCAAGTCGGATTGAGGAAAAGTCGTTAATTTATGGGATTTCCAGAATTAATTAAAAATCAATGTGATTTGCCGAATTAAATTAAAAATTAAAACATTTACACATGAGCAACACACCATAGTGGATAAAGCCCGACCCTCTCTAAGCTACGAGTACTATCGTGCCCTACTATGAGGTTCGAACTTTTGTAATGTAACTGAAAACTCAAAACCTCCGGTGGAGGAGAATATGAATAGGCAGAACGTTTCATATTTTGACTGTACTTTACTTAATGATAGAAATTTACAAGTATTGAACCTACCATCTAGTTTTGAAAGTTAAAAAAATATATCAAGGCAAAACATAATCATTGAAATCCAAAGTATTGAACATTAATATATCTGGTTTTGAAATCTTGAGAAAAAAAATAATAGAGCTGTTATAGTTCTAGAATAAAATTTTAAAGCCTGTTACAGTCAACTATTACTTATTTAGCTACAATAATTGAAAACCCTTAAAGAGGTTTGAATAAACAGAGAAATCAATAAAACCCTTAAATCTATGTTATCCTATCCCTTCCACAGACAAGACTATTTCAGCACTATACTCCTTTTCCATATAGAAGGGGTCGTTACGACTATAATCTTCCCAATTCTGCAGTCGCAACCTGCAGAAGTTGACTCCATGCTACCCACTGGTTTCTTTCCTCTGAACAAGTTGTTTCCCTACCATCCAAAGTTTGGTGTATTGCCTCTCTAAAGTAGCCTTAGGCTACATGGGGTTGATTGCGGGATTTCAGGGTTTCTTCAGCACTTAAAACCCTCATATCTTCCCCGATCCCAAGGTTTTATTCTTGCATAACATACAACATATATCAATATGGATCAATATTGTCTATATTCAAAACAAGAGATCAAAAAAACCTAAAGATATGAAGAGGGATTTAGGAAACAAACCAGAGGCACTGAAGTCCAATTTCCTCCTCCTCGCCATTCTTGAGCAGGACGCAAGGCAGATCAAGGAAAATCCGTTAATTTATGAGATTTCCAGAATTAATTAAAAATAAATGTGATTTGCCGAATTAAATTAAAAATTAAAACATTTACACATGAGCAACACACCATAGTGGATAAAGCCCGACCCTCTCTAAGCTACGAGTACTATCGCGCCCTACTATGAGGTTTGAACTTTTGTAATGTAACTAAAAACTCAAAACCCCTAGTGGAGAAGAATACAAATAGGCAGAACGTTTCATATTTTGACTGTACTTAAATGAATTAAAGAATTGTTTCATCGATCGATGCTTACATACCTCATTGTCATGGTTATTGATGATTGTCGGGCATAAATGCTTCAACCGTCATTGTAATGGATGAAAACGTGTCCTTATTACTCGAATTTATGCCTACATACCTCATTGTCATTGTTATGGATGATTGTCGGGCATAAATGCTTCAACCGTCATTGTAATGGATGAAAATGTGTCCTTATTACTCGAATTTTGAACATTCATATGTTTCAAAATGTAAAGAGACCAATTTCAAAGACGGTGTTTGACACTAATTTTTTTTATTTCATTTTTTCTTAATCCTACATATGTGGTTATCAATAAGAGGCACAGTAAATTTTTAATCATGCTTTGTAAAAAATTAATTTAATTATGGTTTAAACATATGATCTAGTCATGTAAGAAAGTTACTGTTGCGAATTTCATTCATTGATTTAGTGAAAACTACGAGAATATACTCGCATCTTTCAATTCAGGCCATCCGATCAAAAAAATTAATTAAGAAAATGATTAAATTGCCAATTCCCATAGAGAGGATGCCTGTTGGCGTAAAAATAATCAAATTAGTGGTCTTCGACGTTAAATATTATTTAATTTTATTGTCAAACTAAAGTTAACGAAGTTATTTGTGCACATGTGCAGTGTGGATGCGGATGACGACAAATCCTTTCAATCATATCCCTAGATTGACGTAAGCAGCTGCTAGCCACTCAAGTTTTATCTATTTGCTACATAAATCGTTCAGCAGGGCAGCCACTCAAGTTTCATGTATAAAACCATTAGCAGCTTCTATAAAACTTTGCTTCATACCATTGCATACTCATTCCTTTCCTTCATCATCTCTGATCACATGGCATCAGATCCCATGGACTCCATTGATGACGTTTTGGCTCTTGCCACCATCCAACACATCAATTCATCACAGGATCCCACAGCAACGCACCAGCTCCAGCCGTATGAGATGATACTCTCTGTCGTCAAGCCGTTGGCTTTGAAAGCAGCCGTGTTGCTCAAAATTCTTGACATCATTGCCACACGTGGCAACGAAGGTCCCGTTTCCGTTGAGCATATTGCTTTTCACATTGCTGTTGCTAATTCCTCATCTACTAGTAATTCCCCATGTGGATGTGAGATACCTCCACAGAATTATGAGGTTCCTTGCTTCCTATGGCGTTTTTACTGAAGAGGAAAAAGAAAATTAGGCAGACGATGTAGACCTGAAGAAAATAAAGTATGGCTTGACTGGCATTTCCCCAAGCTAACCAGATTTTCAACAACGCCATGGCTGCTAATAGCAACACTGTCATGGCTTCCATGGCGAAGATGTATGATGGGTTTAAGAGTATGGCCATGCTGGTAGACGTTGGAGGAGGCATGGGCACTTCCTTGTCCATAATTGTGAAGGAACATTCACACATTCATGGGATCAATCTCGATCTGCCTCATGTCATCGCCACTGCGCCTCCCATAACTGGTAAGAGTTGTAATATAGGTTTTTTTTTATATAACACGATAGTAAGTGAATGATGAGTTATAAGAATATATAAGTGGGAATGAGGGAGTGTTGCAGGGGTGAAGCATATGGAAGGAAATATGTTTGAACACATACCGTCTGCCGATGCAGTCATGATAAACGTGATGAATTCATATATGGTCTTCCATTTGCATAACAAATTTACTTAATATTCCTACATGTTGAGGTCTAATAATATTATATTATGATTTACTGTAGTTGATCCTCCATGACAGGGCAGACGAGGAGCATGTGAAATTGCTGAGAAGAAGCTACGGGGCAACGGCAGCAAGGGGAAGGGTGTTAATTACGGAAGCAGCTGTTGAGGGAGACAAAGAAGGTGAAAGCATGTCGAGGCGATTGGGATTGTTATATGATATATCGATGATGGTTTATACAATGGGTGGGAAGGAGAGGACAGAGAAATAATTCAAAGGGTTGTTCCAGCACATAGGCTTCAAGAGCCACACCATCATCAAGTTGCTTTTCATTCAATTGCTCATTGCTCTCCAAATCCTAATAACTTCAATCATAATAACCTCTGATTATAGTCATGGTTAATGTTGGTTTAGCTGGAGTTGTTATATTGATGGGCATCTTTATGTCGATTGCTGATTCCTTGAATATTTGGGAATCAGACCAACATGGGACGATGCTTATATCCATTGGATTCTCGAATATTTGGAAAATCAGCAATCGAAATAATAATACCCATCTTATACTGCAATATAACAATATTCGAAGAATCAACAATCCACTTAGTCTCATAAGTATAAAATCTCTTGAATAAACATTTGAATAAACATTTTCTGGAGTTGTTACCTTGTGGTAAATCGTTTTCTTTTTCTCTCCCAAGTTTATTAGCAGTATGGGGACAATAAAGCCCACGTGCATTTACCTTTTTCTCTCCCATGTTTATTAGCAGTATGGGGGACCATAAAGCCCAGTTGCATTTTTCTTGGTGTGACGTAAAGTTGGCTTTTGTGTAAAGATGTACAAAAACGTGTACATATTGAGTCTTACATTTGGACAAATTAGAATTTTGTTGCACATGTTGAGTGTTTGAGGAATACGATGTAATGTTTATTAAATGGTAGCAACCTTTTTAGTTTACGGAGTTTTCTATCGATGTTACAATTTTGTCTTTAAATTTAAAGAAGTTAGTTTTTTGTTCGTTAATTTTTTTTTTCAAAAAATTTAATTTTAAGAATAATTAAATTATTTTTAAATGATGGAAATAGATTTATATCAATTATTAGGGTATTTAAATCAAAATTTTAAAGCTGGACGGCCATGACTTATATTTCTCAAAATTTCTGTCAAATTTTAGTTAAAATCTTGCTAGAATTTATTATATTTTCTAAACAAAATTGTTACCTACTAAAACTATTTTGCAGTCTTTTTGTCTTTTAATTAATTTTGGTCTCCCACTCACTTGGTACAAGAAGGATAATTATTAGTAATTTCCCTTAAAGGTGCAAAGATACACCAATAAATAGGAGATTTGAGAAAACAATCTTGAAAAACTAAATCATTAAATATATAAAAAAAAAATATTTCTATTAGATTAAATATTAGATAGAGATTAGATAAATATAAAAATTATATTAAGAAGAGAAACCTTTTACTTCACTGGTTGCTTACTTGTTGATGGAAATTTGTTTTTATAGCATTTGTTTATGCCCATAGTAAGATGATTGATGGAAAACTACAAAGATAAATAACTAAATGACCACATTATTAATATAATTCCTAATTTAATTTTTTGGTTGAAAGGTCCTTTGGGTAAATTTTGAAAACCATAAGATAGCATAAGGTCAAGGTGTTATTTGTTTGACTAAAAAACCCTGCTTGTCATAGTAGGACTAAGCATATTGATATTAAGTATATTTTGTAAGAGAGGTCATTGATTGAGCTGGAAGTTGTGGCAATGTGTATGTTCTTTTGGGCTATAGAAGAGATAATGAATGAACCTCGGAAAGAAGCATATTGATATTAAGTATATTTTGTAAGAGAGGTCATTGATTGAGCTAGAAGTTGTGGCAATGTGTAGGTTCTTTTGGGTTATAGAAGAGATAATGAATGAACTTGGGCAAGGTATTAATAAGCGTGGACATTGTTAAAATATGACAACAATTAACTAAAAGAATGTAAGAAACTTAAATTTATTTGAGCAAAATTTTGTGGTTACTTTAATGATTAAGGAATGTAACAATGCTTGTTTATGTAACAATGTTTATTTCAATATATCAACTAAGCCCAAGAGTTCAATGGTTTTTAAACGTGATAATTGAATGGATTGTAGGCATGATTGTAAGATCTTTTTTATCAATAAATTACCTTGCCTTGTAAAATATTTTTTTATCAATAAAATACTTTACCTTACCTATGAACCCATAAATGTTTCACTCATAAACTATTAAAGTTTTACCATATAAATTTCATATATTATTTCTTTACCATAAATAAATTTTCAACTCTAAATACCAATAAAGAGTATCCAAAGTAATTTTGAAAAAATAAGTTTATAACATCTCCAAAACAGAAAAAATAAATTTATAACATCTCCAAAACAAATATATTGATGACTCTATCTATTCCCACCATTAGTTTTTTTTCCTCAAAATTGTTCAAAATTGTTTTAATGGCTCTCTCTATTCCTATCATTCATTTTTTCATCAAGCTTGTGTCGATGGTTATTTGTTTTGCCCTAGATATTATAAGTTTTTTTCATCAAGTTTGTGCTGATGGTTATTTGTTTGGCCCTAGATATTAGAAGTTCTTTTCATCAAAATTGTGTCGATGGTTATTTGTTTGGCCCTAGTATAAAATATCTGCAATTTTTTTAAAAACCTTACCTATCATATTATTAAAAAAAATTAAAAAATTGTAAAATATGTGTTGATGGCTTTTAAACAAAAAGCCGGACTTTTTAATTGTTTTTATTATTAGCTTTAACAAAAGTATATATATTGCCACAACTTCCAGCTCAATCAATGACCTCTCTTACAAAATATACTTAATATCAATATGCTTAGTCCTACTATGACAA
>Ga0181458_100019_pt1 | contig 10771 bp, 2 predicted proteins | sample InSIn1SAF170_FD_119059 | JGI IMG/M metagenome (GOLD analysis project Ga0181458, IMG submission 119059) | Clean room microbial communities from NASA Spacecraft Assembly Facility at Jet Propulsion Laboratory, Pasadena, California, USA -... ...
GTATAAAAAAGTCCCCCCACATAACCAAGATGGATTTTCCATTGTACTGGGGAGGGAAATATCTAAATAGCCCAGTACGAGAATTGCACTCATATCTTCCGATTACAAAACGGGTGCATTACTATTATGCAAACCAGGCTAAATAAAGTATTTTTAATGATAAGTATGTTATTTAGTTAATGATAAAAATTAGTACTTTATACCTAAGAACATCAAAGCCCTTTCAGCCAAAGCCTATAACCCCAGAAAATGGGTTTTCGTAATGTTATACTACGTTTCTAAGAGTATCCTAAGGTAAGCTTCGTGCCTAGATGCATTCAGCACTTATCTTAACTAACATAGCTTTCCTGCCATGCCTATACTATGTATAAATACTTGAGTATAAAAGTATTACCATCTATAGCTCAAATAGGTAATAAATTCACATGAATCTATCTATATTACTCTCCTTCTTAGGAGATTCCCGTCTTCATTATTAAGGAGAACCTATTCTTGCCGTAATTTATCAGGTTAATATTAAGCGCATAAACAACAGGTAAACCATAGGTTACCATACCCAACTCCTTTCGTACGAAGGGGCTATCCTTATTTTACTCCAATTTCCTCTAGAAGATAGAAACCATACTGTCTCACGACGTATTTAACCCAGCTCGTGTAGCTCTTTAATCGACGAACAGCCGTACCCTTCATGACTCTTGCATTCATGTGGATGAGCTAAGCCGACATCGAGGTGCCAAACTGCGCACCCAATTTGAACTCTCTGGCGCAATTAGCCTGTTCATTTGTGTTATCATAAAAGCTCTTTATCTTTTATTTCCACTTTTTACAAAGTGGCTCAGACTATTTCTTCATCTAATCTTCTTGTAATCCTACTATATATAATATGTGAAAATGAACAAACGTTTAGTAACTATTTATTCAACCTTTAATACCAAAAGCTCCAATACGTCTTTTACTTTTGGCAAAAGAGTATTGTAAATTAGGTTGAACACTATTTCTTAACATAATAGTTGAAATATTATTCTTAGATACATCTGTTTTAAGAGAATAATCTATATTTTTCAAGTTACCTTTATATCTGAATTTAAATACAGATCTAGAAGCAGTGAAACGTCTAGTTAATCTACCTGCGGCTTCTAATCTAACACCAGTAACTCATTTATATCTGATTTGATTTAATATTTTAATATTTTTAGCCACCATTCCAACTTTTCTTTGGTTAAGTGTATCAGTAGACATAGCGCTCACATTATCTAATGTATCAGCTTTGTTTAAACTATTTTCAGAAGCTAAAGTAATAAATGATTTAAGATTAAAATTAGGAGCTAAAGAATTAGGATATAATTTATTTAAAATTACATCTAATTTGTCATTAGTCATAACATTACCTGTTTGGTTTATATCTTTATTGTCATCAAAAACATGGCTTTGTTTTATGTTTAACGGATTAACCGCTAAAGATTTAAATATATCTAAACTATGTAAATTATTTAAATTAGCTGCATTATTTACAGAAAAGAATTTATAAGGAGTTCTAGCTAAATTTAAAGATCTTCTTAAAACTTTTAATAAACCTACTTTTTTTTTTAATTTAGTAACAATAGTATCAGTATATATGTCACTATTTAAATGTGAATATTTTAGATTAACTAAATTTAACTCTACTTTTTTAGAATATATTTTACTTATTAATAGTTTTAAACCAGGTAAAAATTTACCAAATTTATATTGGTTTATTATATATTTAGTATAGTAATTTAACGCTAATAGTTCTTTTTTTAATGATTTTCTTAAAAACAGTAAAAAGTAGTTAGCTTTGAAATACTCATATAAAGAATATATTTTTTGTCTATTGGCATTAACATTAGTATTATTAATTAATGTTAAATCTAAGAATTGTAATAGTTCCATATTTATTCTTTGGATAAGTTTTAACTTATTGTTAGAATAATTTTTTACTAATTTATAATATACCGGTGGTTGGTTTTGAGCCGATAAATTATTATTTGTGTTTTGGTTGTTTACTGTAAATTTTAACACTAATGCATTGTTACGCATATTTTTGGCGTTAGATGTAGTTATACTTACTTTTGTTTGGAATAGAGATAACGCGTATTTCATAAATGAGAAAAAGAACAATTTACGTAAATAATCAAATTTTTTAACATACGCTAATTTAAAAAAGAAAAACTTCATTTCATTTTTGAATTTAAGGTTGTAGTAAGGAATACGTATTTTAGTTCCTGCATGTTTTCTTGAATTATTTGTCAGATTAGCATTTTGTTTAAATAAACGAGCTTTACTTACACGTTTTGCGTATTTGTTTCTTTTTAAAGCTGTAAAGTGTTTATAAGATAAACGGTTTTTTTTTAATCCTAGTCCTAATTTTTTAGCGAAAAGTTTAGAAAAATAATTTTTTCTGATTTTATTTAGGGTTTTTTCTTGAAATACATTCAGAACACTAGATTTTTTTTGTGTAACGGATCTACGATCCGCATGACGTTTTCTTAAAACAGATAAAAATGGATGGTTTGGCGCTAATAATGATAACGAAGCCCCACTTAATAAATGTTTATGTATGTATGTTTTGTTTTTTATATTACGACTTGTTAAATTCGATTTTTTGCCAATTAAAGAGTTTGTGTATAGAGGATTTAATGTACGTTTTGATATTTTTACAGCAGAGCCGCTAGATAGCCCTAAGTTTCCTTTTTTAGCTCCTAAACGATTTCCACTTAAACTAACTAATGATAATGTTTTGTTTAATCATAAATTATATAAATTTAAACTTTTATTGTAAAAATATAATTTTCTGATATAAAATTGTTTTTCTCTATCAAAAGTATATACTGTTATCATTACTTTATCAGCTGTTTGTTTAATTTCTGGTCTACTTACAAACAATCTTTTAATAGTTGAACGTCTTATTAAAGTACGCATACGTTTAGATCTAGCAATTTTTTTACTATTACCTAAATTAAAATAACCTTTAATCATTTTACCTGCCATTTTATCTAAAACAGATATAGATCTTATGCTATTTTTATTATATGCATATGTACTATTTTTTCACTCTTTATTAGCTGGAGAGAAATGTTTACTATCTCCTACTATTTTTAACGCTTTACCTTTAGTTGAATTTACGGTTAAAGCTTTATTTTTGTCATTTGTTTCTAAATTGTACATTGTATATATTTATATTATTAGACGTTATTATTATATATATATAATAATAACGCTATTTAAACAACGATTGGGACACAACCGAAAAAAAAACTTTTTTTTTTACGCTTATATGACAGATTAGTAATTTGTCATATATACGTACAACGAATGAAATTCGTTAACACAACAATAGGAAATACTGAAATTTATTATATATAGTTGAAGATTAAAGACTTTATATATTATAAGTATAAATTATAATAATTGTTATTAACGAATATCGCTAATATTGTGATATAGAAGCTGGGCGTTGTTAAAAAGATTATTGTTAAGGTCAAATAAATAACCATGTAACTCACTTTCTAGTCTTTGAACGTTCATCATTAGATGCTTCGCTTCAAATCGATGGACTTTCTCCATTTTTTTTGAAATTTACCCAATTAAATTACCAATGGTTAAACAATACTAAACTAAACCGTTATAATATTGATTAACAAAGGAGGACTAACAGTTAATCCCTAGCGTAACTTTTTCAAAAATCCAAGACCTTTCCTTTCTGCATCTTGTGATCATATGCCCCGCTTACGCGACTGATAGACTTGTATGTCAAACAGTAAAGCAAGATTATGCCATTAAACTTTCTAAGTAAAAATAAAAATCAAATTATAACTATTACAACGGCGAAACCGCTATCTTTAGTTATAATTAACTAAAAACAAAACTAACTTAAAAGTTAATTAATGTTCTTTTTACATCTATTTTCCATATAGTCAAAATCTTACTTAAAAAAAAAATAAATCTAATCTAATAGAAAATGTAAATGGATTAGCCATTAATTACGTATGTAAAAGTATAACCTTTTACATACTTATATTGACCAATAACAAATTAAAAATAAAAAACACTAATGAAACGGAGTTAAACTCCGACATTAATGTTTGATTGCAACGCGATGCACTGCAATTTTACGAAATTAACTTTGGACATTCCCAGGTACTCTTTATGGGATCTGTGCCCCGCATAAACCGTCTACTAACAACTGTTTCCCGAACAATTAAACCTTTACGGTTTAAAAGCTCACTATTCCAAATAGGATTAGCTGTGTAGAAGTAGCCTATAGATGAGTTACATCTATAAACGTATTCTACATATATGACAAACTAAGTAAAGGTGTTCCAATTGTATCTTACCAACTACCTTATTCACTCAAACTAGTTAAATCATATCCAATAATTAGCAACAGTAAAGCTGCATAGGGTCTTCTCGTCTACCTAGAGGTAAGCAGTATCTGCACTGCTATTATAATTTCACTGAGCCAATCATTGAGACAGCTGTTGTATCGTGAAATCATTCATGCAAGACCGCATTTAACGGCCAGGGTATTCCGCTACCTTAGGACCCTTATAGGTAAGGCCGCCATTGATCGGGGGTTCCTTCAAAGCCTAACCTATTTTAGTCGATTAAGCAAATCCGTTAACCAGCCGACATAGGGCAGACATCACACTCAATACTTTGATTTTACATCTTACGCAAAGTGCTTTGTTTTAATTAAACAGTCGTACAACACTATTCTATGCCTCCTCTTCTTTATCACATATTAATGTGAAGGAATGGCCCTGCTTATCCCGAAGTTACGCGAGTTAGTTTGCCGAGTTCCTTAATGATTGTTAGCTCAACGCCTTCGTATACTCTACTAGCTTACTTAAAGGATCCTAGGTACGGTATCTTAATTTTATTTTAAGTGTTATAACGTTTTTTTGTATTCTAAAGAATACAAAAAAACGCCAAATAAACATATATCTTTTTCCAGAACCTCTTCACTTTATACCAAAATACACGTAACTATCCGAACATCTAAAATTTGTATCATCTTTTTCAGTTTAAATACTTCTTTTATAGTTTCGACATGTTTTTTTGATAATAGAGGTTGTTAATATATGATAGATTTTTCTCATTATTCAATCCTTTGGGACAATGAACTTAGAGGCCGTTACTTTAAACGAATACCATAAGCTTTAGGCGAGGGATAATCCCTTTTTCGTTACTCATGCCAGCATTATCACTTGGGTAATCTAATATAGTGGCTTGAAAAGACACTTTCTGAGATTTGCCCAACGTTCCGCTACCCCATCAAATCGTCACATGTTTAACATATGAAAATGTTGATGGACAAGGTATCGGTATATTATTTAGATCCGTTATATTTTCGGCGCTATTAACTTACGGTCAATTAAAAACGTTAAAACGTTTTTAATTGCCGCTAAAAGATTATTTAGGATATACCTAAATAAATGAACCAGTGCTCTGTTACGAGATCTTCAAAAAAATGGCCGCTTCTAAGCCTATTCCTGGACGTATTTAATAATAACTTCCTTAATTTCACTTAATAATAATTTTGGAACCTTATTAGCTCTTGTTCTGGGCTGTTTCCCTTTAGACATACAACCTTATCGTACTATGTCCGATTATTCAATTTTAATCATTGCCATTCCGATTACGACTTCTCTCTGATAGGATGGTCAAATCCCCCAATGTATACAAAACATTAACGATTATTCGTTTGCTTTAGTCTGAGAGTCAATTATGTACCTGCTATGATGTTGTTTGAATTACCTACTTACATAGGTTTCGCGGAAAACCAGCTATCCTAGTCAGTTTTATCTTTCACCAACTTACCACAGTTCTTCGGATATCTATGCAACGATAACCCGTGCGGGCTTTTATAACCCTGACCATGGTAAGATCACTAGGCTTCGGGTCTAATTTTAGATACTCATTCATTATTTCATAATTGGTTTATCTGGGCAAAATTGCTCGCATCTAATATTAACTTGCTGACCCATTATGCAAAAGGTACGCTTTCGTTTACTTTTATGTTTTAACTCAAGCTGCTTATAAAACTACTCTTTCATTAGTTTCCCTCACGGTACTATATGCTATCGCTTATATACCATATTTAGCCTTAGAGGAAGGTTCCCCTTTATTCAAACAGAACAAAATTCCATTTTACTTAAATTTTAAACGCTATTGCTAGCTTTATTATAGGCATTTCTACTTTCGTTCACACTAATCATAGAATCTCGTTTGATTTATTTTCCTGAAGTTAGTAAGATATTTCAATTCACTTCGTGTATTACTTAATTTCTCTAAGAGTTTGAACGAACACACCATCTTGTCACTATCAAGTTATGGTTTGTTTCCATATTCTTTCTTTTTTTAATACAACGGCGAAGCCGATTAGTGATTATTAAAAAACAACGAAAGATATTTACAAAAGAGCCCTTACAGGTTATTCTTTCCAATCCATTATTCTCTTTGGTATACAGCTATAAATCCGGAATAGTTTCTTTATATACTTGCCATTATACCTATCCTTTACGAATCGTATAATGATCAAGTAACTTGCATATCGCAAAATATACTACGGGAGTATCCTAATTAATTTATTAAATTTAATTGTAATTAGTATTACGTTATACTCAACTTTTTATCCTTGATGTCTTAATAACGTTTTTTTTATTATTATGTATTACATAATAATAAAAAACGTCATAAACGCTATAAAAAAACGTTAGATTAAAACAAGATAGGAAAAATTAATATGAATGTATGAATAGTAGTATTCATTTATTGTAATGTATATCGGTTTTAATGTGCGTTAACGCTATAACGAAAATAACGCCAGAGAGTATAGTTTAATGGTAAAATAAGAAGCTTCAAACTTTGAGTTCTTGGTTCGAATCCAGGTGGTCTCATTAAGGTTTATATTTAGGCGCTTAACGTTTTTTTTATTATTTTTAAAATATAAAAAAAAAAACGCCACGTCTATAAATAAAAATAATAAAAAAAACGTTTAAATGCAAAAAAGGTGCACTAGTTAAATGGTATAATGCCGTGCTACGGACATGGAGTTTTAGGTTCAAATCTTAAGCGCACTATATATATAATTTTATTCGTTTAGGGTTTAACGGATCTCCGATCCGCTTTAGCGTTTTTTTATTATTATGTATTACATAATAATAAAAAAAACGTCATAAACGCTATAAAAAAAAACGCCCAGCGTTAACGGACGGTAAACTATAAACACATATAAAATATTAATATGCAAAGCTGTTAAGAAGTTTGACGTAATAATCTTTTTACGTTAAACGTGATATTTATGTTGAGTTTGATGATGGCTCTGAATGAACGCTGTCCAAATGCTTGACACATGCTAATCGGACGTCAAAGTTTTATTGTAAGCTCGATTCTTACAAATTAATTTGAAGTGGTGTACAGGTGAGTAAATGATTTTTCGGCTACCTTTTAGTAAGGCATAAAAATTCCTTATAAATAAATAACAAAGCTTAGCTTTGTTATCTAAAAAGAAACTTACGAGTTTCGCTTTAAGATGCTTTTAATCTCGGGAAAGTAGTAGTTAAGGTAATGGCTTAACTAGCGTAAAGCCCGTAGTCGAGACTGAGAGGTCGATCGATCACATTGGGTCTGAAAAAACCCCAATACGTATAGTACAGCAGTGAGGAATATTGGTCAATAGCCTAACGGCTGAACCAGCAACTTGGAAGAATGAGAAACATTAATTGTAGTGTTTCAGTGGTTTACCCACATAAAATTCTAGATAGAATATTGATAATGACAGCAATCTATCTATGTGTCTTGACAAACTAACGTGCCAGCAGTCGCGGTAAGACGGTAAAGACTAGTGTTATTCATCTTTAATAGGTTTAAAGGGTACCTAGACGGTAGGTTTTGCCCTTAAAGGGAACGAACTTACTAGAGTTTTATGTGAGAGGTTAGATTTAGTATTAACGGTGGAGAGATGAAATTCTTTGATACTGTTAGGACTGGTAACGGCGAAGGCAATCCTCTATGTAAAAACTGACGTTGAGGGACGAAGGCTTGGGTAGCAAACAGGATTAGATACCCTAATAGTCCATGCAGAGAATGATGAGTGCCATAGATTAGATATAATTTGATCTATAAATGAAAGTGTAAGCACTCCACCTCAAGAGTAATGTGGCAACGCAGAAACTGAAATCATTAGACCGTGTCTGAAACCAGTAGTGAAGTATGTTATTTAATTCGATAATCCACGAAAAACCTTACCACAATTTGTATATTCAAACATTTAATAACTGTTTGAATACAGGAGCTGCACGGCTGTCTTCAGTTGATGTCGTGAGATGCAGGTTAGCTCCAGAAATCAACGCAAACCCTTGCTTTATTTTTTATATAGAGCAGTTCTCTAATATATCGGATAAGATAACAGGGACTAAGACAAGTCATCATGACCCTAATATTGTGGGCTATAGACGTGCCACGTACACCTAGACAAAGGGAAGCAAAGATGCGAATAGCGAGCTAATCCCCAAAATAGGTTATAATATGAATTGTAGTCTGTAACTCGACTGCATGAATAAGGAATTACTAGTAATCGTGAATCACCATGTCACGGTGAATTTTATCTCAGATAGGTACTAACCACTCGTCAGGCGCTGAAAGGAGTATGTGCAATAAGTTTGGTTACTGTTAGCTTTTATTAGAAAAGAGATTTCTAGATGTTAGCAAATAATCTTCGTATGCGTGACTTCGATTGGTGTTAAGTCGAAATACGGTTCGTGTAGTGGAAATTGCACGGGACTGATTAACATTAACAATACACAAAAAAAAAGGAAGGTTCCGTTTGTGGGTATGACGGGTTGAACTGTAAATTCAATAGCTAAGGCTGTCAAAGGTTCAAGTCCTTTTCTTCCTAAAAAACTATAAAATAATTTTATTGCGTATTATTATTGTACGTTAAAAACGTATAATGATAAATATTTGCACTACATATTGTTGTCATATTCTTATTAGCTTAATGGTAGAGCGGGATACTTCTAATATTTTGATTCAAGTTCAAGTCTTGAATAAGAAAATTTAAATAAAATCAAAACTCTATAACGTTAACGTTAAACACGTTATATACGCAAAAAAAAAAAAATAAAATAAGAAGTTAAACAGCATAAAATTTTATTTTTTATTTTCCCTTTATTGGATTATATATTGTTAAAAACAATACAATTGTTTATACGTTAAACGTATAACTATCAAATTAAAAAAATTTATATATATTTTATCGTTAAATAACGAAATGATACAAGCAGCAAAAATTATTGGAACAGGTATGGCTACTACAGGATTAACAGGTGCAGGAATTGGAATTGGTGTTGTTTTCGGTGCATTAATATTAGGTGTTGCTAGAAACCCTTCTCTTAGAGGACAATTATTCTCATACGCAATTTTAGGTTTTGCTTTTGCAGAAGCTACAGGATTATTCGCACTTATGATGGCATTCTTATTATTATACGTTGCCTAATTTATTAACGTGTTTAATTGACATTTAACGACAATATTAAGAAGTAGTATAATATTATACACATAATGTAATGGAGTCGTACGTTAAACGTTTATAATTATAATATATATATATTATAATTAAAAACGCTATACCGACTAAAAAGAAAAAAAAAATTATATATATTTTCTAGTCGGTAAAGCCTCCATAGCTCAACGGTAGAGCGAAATACTGTTAATATTTAGACAGATGTTCGATTCATCTTGGAGGCTATTGTTATACGCTTGTTAACGATAATAGGGGACATAGTTTAACTGGTAAAACTGCGATTTTGCATATCGTTATTTCAGGATCGAGTCCTGATGTCTCCAGTCACGTGCGTTTAGCGTTAAACCGTATAAAAACTCTAAAACACCAGCGTTTTTATTTAAGCGTTTTTTTTTATACTTTTTAAAGTATAAAAAAAAACGTCGAATATAATTAAATAAAAACGTTAAGGCTCGAGAAGCTCAATTGGTAGAGCGGAACACTGAAGATGTTTAGGTTATAAGTTCAAGTCTTATTTCGAGCACTAACGTTTTAACGGTAAATAGGCATGCTGGAATTGGTAGACAGTTTCCACTTAGGATGGAATGGCTTTATATCCGTGCAAGTTCAAGTCTTGTTGCCTATAGTGTTAGCGTAAATGTTAAACGCTTAGCGTTTTTATTTATTTAAATAAATAAAAACGTATAAAAAACGTTCAAAACAGTGTACTGTATTCGTTAACTTTTATCGATTTAGTCAGAGTTTTGTTTAAATATGTTGTAGACTAATCGGTAAGTCGTGAATTTTTGGTATTTATTATTGAGTGTTCGAATCACTCCAACATAATCATTAGTGTTTAGCGTTAGGCGTTTTTTTTTATTTTTTAAAATAAAAAACGTTAAAAAGGTGGATATAGTTCAATTGGTAGAACGACTGTATGTGGCACAGTATGTTCCCTGTTCAATTCAGGGTATCCTCCCTACATATATTGCCCAAAAAAGAATATATTTTCTTATTACTTGGCGCGATAAAATATTAAATAACTAATATTATTGTAATCACTCCTATTAAATATACAATAAATGTATAATCTATAGAAGCTTTAGGTAATAATGGTAATATTAATCTTAATATACCATATAAACTTAATTTTAAAACTATCAAACTATTAATCTCGTGTTATACTTACCTAAAATCAAATACCATCAAGGCGTTTAACGTTTTTTTATTATTTTAAAAACAAAA
>Ga0181458_100034_pt1 | contig 10164 bp, 4 predicted proteins | sample InSIn1SAF170_FD_119059 | JGI IMG/M metagenome (GOLD analysis project Ga0181458, IMG submission 119059) | Clean room microbial communities from NASA Spacecraft Assembly Facility at Jet Propulsion Laboratory, Pasadena, California, USA -... ...
CCGCCAGGCCCCGGCGATCCGAGACGTTCAGAACGCTCAAGACGTCTCATCTGACTCCTGAGGATGTCCACCTGCATCTTCAGACCTGCAATCTCACTGGTCTGGGCTCCAATGTTCTGAACCCGTTCGGTGAGAATGTCAACTTCGCTGGTGTCTGGGTGTTCTGTTGCAGGGCCTCGTGCTCGCAGTTCATGTCTAACTTCATCAACCAGAGCATAGATGTTCCTCTGTTCATGATGCAAAGCATCTATAGCATTGTCAATGCGCGCAATATGGTGTCGCTGGTTGTCGATTTCCTGTCTTTGTTCTTCTAGAATCTGACTGTGAACATGGAGCTGAGACTGGAGAGAGGACTGAAGTTGAGAAATAATTCCATCCTGAGCTGTCGGGTGTTGCTGAGACAAGGAAGGTAGCTGTATAGAAGAGATATTTCGTGGCTGGGTCGGTTCCACAGTCGGAGGCGGTAAGAGAGAATCGCGTGAGCCCGCAAGCATAGCAGATGATGCTACTTGCCTTGGCCCACCGTCGACAAGGTTGCCGACGTGCGGTGCATCAGGCCGACGCTCGTCTAGCATAGCCCTTTGTGGTTCGACCTCCAAGCCAGTACTGATTTTGTATGACGAAATTCTGGAGAGCTCGAGAGTTTCGCGTGAACTGTAGGCATCGATGTGTAAGGATCCGGAGTGGAACAAGAAATAAAGGAACAAAGAAGCGCGAGTGCGACAGAAGGAAAGAATACTTACTCGACCCGAGATGTTGAAAGTAGAGCGGCCGTACAAAGAGCGCCAAGTGATCCGTAGCAAAGAAAGCACGAGAGTGGCTGGATCTGACTATATGGGGGAGAGATAGGTTAATTAGCAGATGCAGCAGCAGGACAAGTAGGGCTTCGTTATTGTTTTAGTTGATTAATATTATGCAAGTGTTTTTTGACTTTGCTCGGCGAATTTGGAATAGATTGCGCTAGGACGATGAGGGAAGAAATGAAGAGTTCAGTCGATAGGATGGAAACTGCCGCAGCGGCGCAGCCGAAGCAATGGTACATAATTAAACTGGCGAGACTTAACCACATAGATCTGTGCCGTCGTATGTCGGTCTAGGCTGGCCGATAGCGCGGATTAGAATATAGCTTGTATGAGCCGGTTAATGCCGGTAAGTAATCAATAGGCGCTTATGTTCTGAACCAGGAGCCTGGGTTGCAGAATACAAGAAGAATGCAATCCCGTCAAAATCCGTCTCTTTTGTGCTCGAGGGCACGCTCGTGAAGATGTGAAAGGCAGTAAAAGCCGTTGTGGTCAGCATCGGCGTCGCAGTCCAACTCGATACAAGAAGCAGAAAACAGACGAGAAAGGGGCCTGCGACCAAAGACGATTGTATTGCATTGCGCGTGCACATGCACCATGCTCAAGCAGAGTGCTTATTATTATACGTTATGTTGCGGTCTCGCCACGTTCATTAGCATGTCAGGACTCAGTCGCATACACCACGACCAAACCCTATCGAAGGTTTAATCAATATCACGGACTCCAATAACTAACAAGGAAAGTGGCTTGAGGCCGGCATCAACCATTTGATACAGCGCAAGGTGGACAGTTTAAGTGATCAGAAGTTTCGTAGAAGCCAGATCGGAGGAGTAAATCTGGATAGGAGTTTGGCTTTTTTGACGTTAAACCGATGCAAGGCTGTTCAGTAATCGGAGTGTGGGCACAAGATGACTCGCCAAAAGTTAGCGGACATTCCTTTGGGAGGTCCGTGGCAGTGTACCTTCGCGAGGTATCAATGCTTCGAACAACGGCAAATTGACTTGGAGTATGTTGCGAGTCGCTACCAATAATATTGCATGGTAATCATTCGACAACGTGATGCTGACGGGGAGAGTAAAACGTAGCGGCCGATTCCTGTCATGTCTTAAGTCGATCGTGCCCAAAGTCTCAGCTTGGGACAAAGTAGGTGCAGTACTTTTCCCAGTCATCATCTACATGCCTCCAGGGCTACACACCTGTTTCTCGTCGTCGAAGTACATGGACCTTGGTACACGCATAGTACAGACGTCAAGGATGATGCATGGCCACGGCAAACTCCACCAAAGCGCCCCGGTCCCGGTTCCCTCTATCAGAAGCCTATGTACAAAGAAACAGCGGTTATGTGGTCCGAACTTCGAGAGCGGTTAAAGTCAAGCCAACTTGAAAATCATCACGTGGTGCGATAGATTGATCAACCTCGGATCTCGCTTGTGCCCCGTTCATCGTACTCCGTCCACTTGTCTACACCGTACGGAGATCATGCGGCGGGAATGCGACTGAGATTCGATGAGGCGTTAACGTAGATACAGCTGCAGAAAGCGATCCGTAACCGATTTCGCTTCTCATGTAGTGCTGACGTGAAACTTCTCTCTTACTCGAGTAACCAAGAGACCATTGAGGTTTGTTTATTGATCAGCACTCAGCCACGCACGTTCTCATCCACCATGGATATCCCCATGGATATTCCTATGACTGCTGTATATACGGCTCTGTGTAGATATGGGACATCGGCACGAAAAATGACAAAACGCAGATACCAGATAGTAGGGCTCAGAAAACGCAGCCATTTCCATCTCACCCTGCATAGTCAGGCGTACATTATATGCTCGTGTTGTAAAGATGAGTCTTGACAGATTTGGTCTTTCGAGACGAAGAGCTCAACAAGAACGGAAAGTGCAATTTCCCAGTTTGATCGGACTTTGGAGCGATGAGTGACAGTGATGGTGGTGTTTGTGTTGTGCTCTGCCTCAAGTCTTGGAGGTGCAAGCGGGCAGCGGAGGTGAAAGATGGAAGTTGAAAGCAGTCATCGATGTCTTGGCATTCCGGACGCGCGAAGGCAGTCGCAACCAAGCAACCTACAACAACGACAAGAAGCGCATTCAGCAGCACGGCCGAGTCCCACGAAGACAACGCAGGCACCGTCACATCGACAAAATCATCGCGACTGCTTCGTCCTCACCTCTGCGACGTTTCACACTCCTCAGTCGCCGACAGTGCTGCTCGCGATCCCAGCGCACCATAGATCACCAAACTCGCCGTCACTTCTTTGTCAAGGCGCAACACCCATGGCGCATCGCCCAACTTCATAGACTAGTGCTCGCAGATCTTTACGGTCACACTTACACCAGTCTACGTCCCCACCATGCCACACGCCATCGACGAGTTCGAGCTCCAGAACCAGGCCGACGATGCCGAGATCGCGCGCCTTCTCAATGATGAGAATCCAAGCAACAACAATCTGAATTTCGACCGCGATCTGGAAGTGGGAGAGAAGGCCGACGACGCCATCGACTTTGAGGACATCAGCGATGATGATCTGGCAGAAGACGAAGACGATGTCAAGCCCAAGGTTGAGGGCTCGCCTGCCGATGGCCTTGTCACTCAGCTGAACACAACAACCGAAAACGAAGAGAATCAGGACGACCTTTTCGGTTTTGAGGATGACTTGTTTGGTGACGAGAACGACAACGAGAACGATCATCTCGATCAAAAGCCCGACCTTTCGCAGCTACACGATCAGACCCAGCAGACCGACTTCAAACCGTCGCCCACTGCAATCAGTGGCGGCCTTGCTCTACCGTCAAAAACGGCCATTTCTCTGCCAGGGCCTAGCACCTCCCTTGCTCTTCCCCACATGTCCGATGATCTTATCGAGGATGAGCAAATGATAGATGTAGATGTTGTTGAAGAGCAGGACGACGAGGAAGATGAAGACTGGCTCAGGCAGAAAGCGCTTTTTGCCGCCATGGAGCAAGAGAGAGTTGAGCGCAGCAGGAGAGGAGGATCGTACGAACCACCAACCGCACCGGAAACCGAAATGGAGGTCTTCTATTCCATCTGGCCATCCTACGATCCAGAAGAGCGTCCAAGATTTACTGAATTGTTCCCACCCCGCCGAGGTATCTATGGCTGGAAAACTCCTGTCAAGCTTCCCAAGCCAGTCCAACCAACCAAGCTTAGTCTTGATCTTCAACACGATCAAGAGAAGAGTTTTAGGCTCTTGGGTGCTGCGACTATGGGCAAGCATGCGAGAGAGGGAGCCGGTGAACAGTCGGGTGTCATTCGCGTCGAGGATACTTCAGCCAAACAAGAAGACACTGAGGACGTTGTGGACCTGGATGAGATTGATCCGAACGAGCGAGTTGGTGGTGTCTCATGGCAAGACCTGACTGTACTATGCGAAGACTGGGACATGGCTAGTTCTACATCCTCGCCTGATCACTACTCTCTTGTGGATAGTGGCGTGGACATGGGACGAGACTCGCAGTCACCTCCTGCTGTCAAGCGGAAGATTCCCGGCTTCGACATGGAGGAGCCGACCGCGAAGAAGCTCAAGGTCGTCGGCTTCGATCTCAAGGCTGCTGTTGCAATTTCACATACCTATCCTTCACTTGACGAGCCTGAACGCGCTACTGCGTACATCGCCAAGCGAGTTACCCTCGACATGAACGATCCTGGTCTGTTGCTGGACGAAAATGCCCCTGCGACTCAGCCTAAGAGACTACGTCGTATTCCTGGTGACATGCGTCGGGAGACCAGAACTGCGATGGCTCGTGACATGACCAAGAGATACAACATATCAAACGACGAAGCTTATGAACTCCTCAAAGAGAACCATCAGCACAAGGTTCGCAGCACGCTTGGAAGTATGGCCGTCGAGCACAGTCTGCCCGCGATGAAGCTGCAGTTTCCTTTCTACAGAGTCAGCCTGGACGACAAGCAGAAACGCGCCTTCCACCGTCCGCTGTTCGCCGGAGAAAGGCCCAACAGGACTATTACCTTCAACAAACCCAAGAGACTCAAGAGGAAAGAGATGCGCGGCAAAGATGTTGCAAGCTTGTTTGCAAAGTCAGAAGATTTATCCATGGCCGACAACTCGAGCGCATTACTCCTCGAATACTCTGAGGAACATCCTGTTATGCTCTCAAACTTCGGCATGGGAAACCGTCTTATCAATTACTACAGGCGCAAGGACGCCGAAGACTCCTCGCGACCGAAGGAAGAAATCGGCGAGACCCAAGTCCTCTTGCCTCAAGATCGCAGTCCATTCGCAAACTTTGGCCAGGTCGATCCAGGAGAAATGGTACCAACCATACACAACGGCCTCTACAGAGCCCCAGTCTTCCGCCACGAAGGAAAATCGCACGACTTCCTTGTCATCTGTAACGAGACACACAAGAATGGCAAGAAGTATTACATGCGCAACGTAGAAAATCTGTATGCCGTTGGTCAACAATTCCCCTCGGTGGAAGTGCCCGGCGAGCATTCTAGAAAGGTCACAGATGCGGCCAAGCGTCGCCTTCGCGCAATCTCATATCGCGTTTTTAAGAAGAGCGTCGATCCTGCTATCAGAGGTCAGCCTCTTACCAACGAAGTCGTCAAAGCTCATCTGCCCGGAAGTGACGTTGCACAAAACCGCGGCAAGATGCGTGAGTTCATGCAATACGACAAAAACAATCAATTGTGGCATCTCAAAGCAGGCGATTCTGTTCCTGACTCCGAGACTCTTCGTTCGTGGATCAAGCCTGAGGATATCTGTGTCCTTGACTCGATGCAAGTGGGCGTCCAATACCTCAAGGACCTCGGCCTCAAAAAAGAGGACGACGAAAACGAAGAAGACGATAGCAAAGAGGGCACAAACGTTGAGCTCAAGCTTGCACCATGGAACACCACCAAGAACTTCCTGAATGCTTGCCAAGGCAAAGCGATGCTGCAATTGCATGGTGAAGGTGATCCATCAGGCAGAGGTGAAGCCTTCAGCTTCGTCAAGACTTCCATGAAAGGTGGCTTCAGGGCGCAGGGCGAAAGTATCGAAGAGAGACTTGATGCCAAGCGACTCAAGGAGAATGGAGGCCACAGTTACAATGTAGCCAAGCAGCAAAGAGCCTATGACGAATCGATCCGTCGTATATGGAGGTCTCAGCACGAGAGTCTTTCATCCCAAATGGAGGTCTCGGAGGGCGAGGCTGACGTTGACGATGAGCCAGAACCCACACAAAGTTTCAGAGCAGGCACTCCTAGATCTTCCATCGGAACGTCTGCATATGGCAATAACAGACGGGATGACGAGTCTGCAAGTCAGTTCAGTCGCAATAGCATGAGCCGGAACGACCAATTCATGATCATCAAGAGATTGGTGCCCAACAAATATGGCGAGCCAGAAGAGCAGACGGAAACTATCACCAACCCTAGAGTCATCGCAGCCTACAAGAAGCGTAAGCTGCTGGCTCGAAGCCAAGCAATCGAGTACGTTCTCATGCAAGCCTGCAAGTGGTGTTGGGAAGCTTGGTGTGTTCGGATCAAATTCCATGAACATCGCTTGCAGCAGGCTTGTAGACTTATGTATGTGCGTTGGAGCCCAGACCAGTGAGATTGCAGGTCTGAAGATGCAGGTGGACATCCTCAGGAGTCAGATGAGACGTCTTGAGCGTTCTGAACGTCTCGGATCGCCGGGGCCTGGCGGCGCACTTACATCAGAATCTCTCGGACATGAGCAGGCGGTCCCGGCGCATGTGTCAGCTCCGGCAGCTGCGTTCGCGACCAATACACCCAGTGTGCCGGATCAAAGATCACTGCTCTACCAAACGCCTATCGAGAATCGTCTTCCTGCTCCAATCGCCGCCAACCCCGAACTCCCTGATCCTCGTGTCCAAGCCGAATCGCGTACCCTACCTGGCATCCGCTCTATCGACCCATCCTGTGCCACTCCACTCTCTTCATGGCGTTCAGCCAGCGGGATTGCTCCTCCGCAGTCTGCACCCATTGCGGGCTCTTCGCCACAGATCGAGGCCGCGGCACCTGGCAGTGGATGGGCGGCCGTCAACACGAACACTGCACCAAAGCGATTGATCTCGGAACCCTCATTCGAGTCTAGCACTCCTGGATCGCCAAAACGACAGCGCTTGGCTCCCTTGATGCCTCGCACAAATTACGACCAGCAGAGCCCTGCACAAGGCTCATCTCCATACCATCATTCCGTCTCTGGTGATTCTTTACCCACGGTGCCTACATTGCAATCTACACAAAACCCATCCAACGAGTCTACAGGAAGTGTGCCTCCTCAACCTAACCCTCTACGTTTCGTGCAGTTTGCCTCTGGCCTGGATTCTGCACAGGAAGATTCATGGCGTCAGGATGGATCTCGTCTTGTACCAGGATCAGTGGTGGATAGATCACGAGGCAGCCCAAGGAGAGGAAGAGGTGGAAGAAGCAGAGGGGGGCGTAAAAGCGGAGGTGGAGAAGGCGATAGAGCTACACCAGAGTGGGAGGGCCGTCCCGATAATATTCAGATCCTTAACGCGGCCGAAGGACATGGAGGACCGATTCCCACATCAGAACACACTAGTGAGACGACTGCTGGCATGTACCCCGACCCGCACTTCATGCCCATTACCACAACCGCCGACGTAGCTTCCTCGAACCATCCGACCAAGAAGACTCGTACCAAGCCTGTGCGTAACGCAGATGGCGTTCTCATACGTAAAGACGGAAGGCCAGACATGCGCAGTGTGAGTAGTGCGATGAATCTGAAGAAAGTGCACGCAAAGAAGGAGGCGGAACGGGCCAATAACAAGGAGACATCTGCAGCCTCGGAGGACACAAAGGACAAATCAACTCCACACTCGACATCTGAACACGACGCTGGAGAGATGAGCGCCGCCAGTCCCAGCGTGGATGAACATGCCGATGGCGAGACAAGCATTTTGGACCGTCACCAGGAAACCATGCGCAAGATCTTCCCGTACGGTCTCGACAATAGCGAAAATGCTACCTCAAGCGTTCAGAGCATGGCACAGCAATTCTTCCCCAGATCGGACGATAGCCGTGCCGCACCACAGGTCAAGATCGAAGCTATGGTTGAGAGCAAAACGATAACAAAGGAAGCACCTCAATCACATGAGGGACCTAAGCCCTTGATCGATGGCGAAAGAAGCATGGTGCATCACACTGGAGGACATCCTGATGTCGAAATGAGTGATGCGAAATAAACTGTGCCTGCTGAGAACCGGCACATCATCACGATCGTCTCACACGTTGTCACGCCTTACGATCTTCTTTCAGCAAATTGCGAAGAACATAGCTCGTTTCTCGTTATGAACAGGAGCCAGAAAACAATGGTATTGGAGAAGAGCTCGACCAGGCTATTCGGGAACAATACTATCAGATGATGGTATGACGTATTGCTCTTTCCCTTGACCAAAACACCATACCCAAATGCTTTATTGCTCTTTTTTAGCCATCCATACGTACACATATACCCAAGGCGCGCTGGTCTGCTCAGGCGTTGGGCTTTACTTCGATGCCACAATCGAACAAACACAAAATAATAGAATAATAACACTACTCGGAAGACTTTGCGCTCTGACTATGCTCAAATGTAGACGCCACCATTCGTGCTGGGAAACGAAAGAGGAGTTGGGGCCGCCGCGCTCTACCTTCCCATCTCGAAATTCGCCGGTCCGATAGGACATATTGTATCCGTACCTCCTTGGCTACCAAAAGTCATAATCGATCTGGTGACCTACTTTTCTCGCCATCTCGAGACCTTGAACATGCATTTTTAACCTTTACCTTTCCCCCTACATTTTCCTGCTTTTTGGGAACGAAGTCGAAAATTTTGGCTTTTCTCGTTCACTTTCATCTCGTCTGTTTTTGCCCATTCTCTCCATTACGTGGTTGTCGCTAGGGCAAGCAACATGACGATGGAGCCATTATTTCCACCCTTCCTCGTAACGCTTTTTGGAGATCTAGTCTTCTGCGGAGAAAGCAACGACCTTTTGACTCGGCGGGTTACGTGAGCGAGATGCGTGTGTCAATGAAAAGCCTAAAAACACAGCATTCCCGCTTTCCTCGGTCGAGGAAAGCCTATTTTTCTGCTCAAGACCGCTTAGGTTGTCCCGTTTTGACTCTCGGTGTTTGCTTAAGCACTCGGCTCTTTGGGTGTCGAGGCCCTTTAGGCGCCCGAGATGTGTCGATGTTCTAGACAGAGTAGGTGCTTTTGCTTGGCAGGGCGGACATGCAACATGACTACATACTTGCAGCGATGATGGAACTGGGGGTGGGTGAATGACATTCCTGAATCAATGTCTTTGTTTGAGACTTGTGGATGGGGCAGAGGAGTGCTCTTGCCTTTTGATATGGATCGTCTGGGAGCTTGACTGCGCCTCTTTACTATGCTTGCATATACAGACGGATGATCGTGGATGATCGCCTGTCGTCGCGTCGGCTTCGAGTACCGAATCCGTCTATCCAGATTTATGACTATTCCACCTAGATTTCGTTATACAACGTTTTCATAACGCATGCCTACGCGAACACTCACACCACGCAACACGGAAGCCATCATGTCTCCGTGATCGCACCTGTCATCCATCCAGTTAACCCTTCGCTCTCGGCTTCGGTTTCGGCGTCCGCACCGCACTCCGAAATCCTCTTCATTCGTCCGTAGCCACACAGTTCAACCACAATCCCACACAAACCCCTCTTCCAACCATATTCCCACATCTGTTAGTCTGTACTCCGTACAGCAACCAAAAAAGTAGTCTCGAACGATACCTTCCAAGGGCAAAAGAAGGAATCGACGCCTAAGAGATTCGAACTCTTGCTCCCGAAGGAAATAGATTTCTAGTCTATCGCTATAACCACTCAGCCAAAGCGCCCATCTGGAAATCTTTAAACTCATGGTCAATATGTTTCTCCGGGCATCATCTCTCGGGTATGAACGAGGCTCGACTGCGATGGTGAAGTGACAGGGAGAGAGCAGAGGCGCCCAGCGGAAACATATCGACCATGACTTTGAGGATTCCAGATGGGCGCTTTGGCTGAGTGCGCGCTGCGCGGCTATTGTCTGCGCGGATGACGCCTGAATAAGGGAGGGTCAAATCGCGTAGAGCAAGATTCGTGCCGAGCTCGTATGGGAAACGACAAGACGGTGGAGGATCATATCGTGAAGATACTCTAGCGGCTCGTATATCAAGCGCGGGAGAACGCTCAACGTTATGTTGACGAAACAAGAAGGCGAGAGCGAAGGGTTAACTGGATGGATGACAGGTGCGATCACGGAGACATGATGGCTTCCGTGTTGCGTGGTGTGAGTGTTCGCGTAGGCATGCGTTATGAAAACGTTGTATAACGAAATCTAGGT
>Ga0181458_100037_pt1 | contig 10125 bp, 10 predicted proteins | sample InSIn1SAF170_FD_119059 | JGI IMG/M metagenome (GOLD analysis project Ga0181458, IMG submission 119059) | Clean room microbial communities from NASA Spacecraft Assembly Facility at Jet Propulsion Laboratory, Pasadena, California, USA -... ...
GTTCACAATGGTTGCCACGCATTCCGCTAGCGCCTCACGGATTTCGCTATCCTCGACCGTCACCGTTTTCGGCACACCTTCAATCAGGTTGCGGCCCTTAATTTCCATGCTCAGCGGTTCATCGAGCGGGTAGGCTGACCCGATCTGGATCTTGATCTGTTCGGCCGTTCGCTCGCCAATAAGCAGGTTGTATTTTCGTTTGAGATAGCTCATGATGGCATCGTCCATCTCGTTGCCCGCTACTCGCACAGAGCGTGAGTAAACAATGCCCGATAAAGAGATGACGGCGACATCTGTTGTACCGCCGCCAATATCGACGACCATGTTGCCGGAAGGTTCCGTGATTGGCAGGCCGGCGCCGATAGCGGCGACCATCGCTTGCTCTACGAGGTGTACCTCACTCGCCTTGGCCCGATAAGCGGATTCGCTGACGGCACGTTTCTCCACTTGGGTGATTTCACTCGGAACGCCGATCACGATGCGTGGGTGAACCAGCATTTTCCGGCCATGAGCTTTTTGAATGAAGTAGTTCAGCATCCGTTCGGTCACTTTGAAATCAGCGATTACACCGTCTTTCATAGGACGGATAGCAACGATATTGCCGGGTGTGCGGCCTACCATTTCCTTGGCTTCTTTGCCGACTGCTTCAATCTCTCCATTGTTTTTATTGATGGCGACAATAGAAGGTTCGTTGACGACGATGCCCTTAGCCTTCGCATAGACCAAGGTATTGGCAGTTCCGAGATCAATGGCGAGATCGGATGAGATGAGGCTGAAAACGGACCTGAAGTTCATGAATGCAAAGCTGCTCTCGTGAAGACAAATTCCGAGGGTAACATAAGGAGGAGCCGTTCCCAATTCAAGACAAAAATGTTTTCTTTTCAGATGGTTGCGTTTTGCCTAAGTTAAGCCGACGCGAATGGTTGACGGTGAGCGCAACCGCGGTCACGACGGCCTGCGGACGAAAAATCGGCGCCGGCTTTCATGGTTACGCCTTAATTGCAACCTCAGGCGAGAACAATATCTCGGTTGTGGACCTGGATAACTTCCGGCTGCTCAAGCAAGTGGCGGTAGGGGGGGCGCCTACGTCGTTAGTAAGCGGTACGAAGGCCAATTACGTGCTCACTCCCGAGACAGGCAGCATCCACGCTGTGTACCCGGATTTCGAGCGAGTGATTTCTCGAAAACTTGCCGACCGGCTAGTGGGTCTGAAGGTCACACCTGATCAACGGCACATACTTGCTCTCTCCGATTCCTCGCGCGAGTTAATTGAAGCGGATTACTCTTCACTTGATGTGACCCGGCGCTGGAAGCTGGGTGCCGAACCCGTCGCCCTGGATGTCTCACGAGACGGTGCTGTGGCTATTTCAACCGGGTCACACGGAACCGTGGAACTCATCGATCGCCGGACTGGAAGAGTTTCACGCAAGGAACTCAACAGCAAGCTAGGACAGGTACTCTTCCGACGCGACGGCAAGCTCCTGATGGTGGCCAACTTCCAGGCACAAACATTAACTGCTCTTGAGACACAGAACCTACAGGTGATTGTCGATTTGGCACTAGCGATGGAGCCTCAGAATTTATGCTTTAAGGCCGATGGCGGACAGTTATTCATCTCGGGCAGAGGTATGGATGGCATCGCCATTGCGTTCCCCTATTTCACCCTTGAAATCGAGCAAACCGTTCTGGGCGGGCGAGACCCGGGCCCAATGGCATGCTCTGATGTTCCATCAGAGTATCTTTTTGTTGCCAGCGCAAGCGGGTCCGACGTCTGTATCCTGACTATTTCGCGGCGCAAGATGATAGGCATTGTGGAGGTGGGCCAAAAACCCTCGTTCATTTCGATCACGCCCGATAATCAATATGCTCTTGTGCTGAACGAAGGCTCCGGCGACATGGCTGTGATTCGTATTACATCGATTCAAGATCGCTTGGGCGACGCCGCCAAAATGCGAGGGAAAGCCGGAGCATCTTTGTTCACGATGATCCCGGTTGGCGCGCGGCCGGTACATAGTGTGGTAGTTCGGAAAGCTTAGGGCGTGAGCGTTCTCCAAGCCGTGAAAGCGGGCGGCTACTCACTTTCGCCGCCCGTTTTGGGTGATTTGACTCTGATTAGTTGATATTAAGGCTAAGGACATCAATCGTCATCGCGTTGAAGTATATGCCCATGCTGCCCACAGTAATTCCAGACCCTCCAGTTAGCAGGGTGCGATATGTGCTTCCACCATCAGTCGAAATCGCAAATACGTAGCTGCCACCCGAAACCGTCAGCTTGAAATGGAAAACCTGCGCAGACGGTAGAAAATAGTTTCCAGCATTGCTATAAGTGCCCGGAGCGGAAGTGCCGTTATACGTTGTGGATCCCGATGGATATGAACCACTCTGCTGGGCGTTAAATCGATAGAGTCTATTATTAGCGCTATCCCACATGTAGACACCCGTTTGCATCGCCCCAGCATTTGAGCTCACTGGCGCTATGGTTACCTCGATAGAAGTCGTAGCACTCTTTCCGAAATAAAAAGGGCCGGCATTAGTGGTATCGCCGATATAAAAATCGCCGTTGGTTCCAACAGTAGCGGCCAGTCCCGGAGTCTGCGGCGTAAAAGGCAGAAAACTAAGTGAGCTAACTATGGGTTTTGTTGCAATCGAAAAGTGATCGCCGGGAAGATAGAAATTCGAATCGATTTGCACATAAGGCGGCGCCGGAATCAGTGTTGTTCCGCCACCGCTGGAGGTGCAGCCGGTGGTGGTTGCATTTCCCGCAGCATCCGTACAAATAGTGGAGTTATTTGCCAAGGTTGAGTTCACGCTCAACACCTGAGAGCCGGTACCTGTAAGCTTTGTCGAATCGAGCAAACGGTGAATCGTTGTGCCGTCTGACCAAGATAGTAGCCGAAGATCACTACGCAGCCATTGGTCGCCCGCCACTAAGGTTGTGGGATCGGCCGTTACCCCAACGTGCCGTAAGCTTGCCGTTGAGGCGCTGGACGTGAAAGTTTGCTTGCTGCCGGCGGTAAAAGTATTGGCCTGATCGGTAAAGACAGTGGTTGAAAGCAGTCGCGTTTTGGCTAATGTGCCTGTCCATCCTAGAGTGAATGTGCCGCCAGAAATCGAGGCCGTTACATTAGCGTCGTTGGTGACTGCCAACGTGGACTGTTTCTGATTGAATGCGGCCCAGTCGGCAGGGGTAATCAAAGCCGGTGACGTTTGACTCGCACCTGATGTGGGAATCGCAGCAACCGCAGCCGTCGCAGCGCCGGATGCATCGAAGGCTGTACCGTTTTGCGTCGCGGCAGAGCCAAGGCCAAGATTTGTGCGTGCCGAAGCAGAGTTGGCGAGGTCCGAAAGGTTGTTTGCTGGTTTTAGCGGCGTGTAACCTAATGGCGCCTGTTTACTATTGAATATCGTCCAGTCTGTTGGAGTGATCAAAGCGGGTGACGTTTGAGTCGCGCCGGACGTCGGAATCGCAGCAACGGCAGCCGTCGCGGCTCCAGATGCATCGAAGGCTGTACTGTTTTGCGTCGCGGCAGAGCCAAGGCCCAGGTTGGTACGTGCCGAAGCAGAGTTGGCGAGGTCCGAAAGGTTGTTTGCTGGTTTTAGCGGCGTGTAACCTAATGGCGCCTGTTTGCTATTGAATGTCGTCCAGTCTGTTGGAGTGATCAAAGCGGGTAACATTTGACTCGCACCTGATGTCGGAATCGCAGCAACCGCAGCCGTCGCAGCGCCGGATGCATCGAAATCAGTTACTGCATGCTGAGAAGCAGTTCCCAGATGACTGATGACCGTATCTGTGTAGCTTTCGGTGGTAGCTTGCGCCGTAGCGGCTGCGCCTGCAGGATCGAAATCGGTCGCCAGATGCTGAGATGCAGTACCGAGCTGACCAATTGCTGCATCAGTGTAGCTCTCTGCTGCGATTTGAGCCGCTGTTGCGGCACCTGCCGGATCAAAGTTTGTATTGATTGTCGGAAGTGGTTTATAGCTTAAACCGGTAGCTGAACTGGGATCGGTTTGCAGTACGTAACCAGCCTGCGACGGTATGTGTAGCAAAACCCCAGTGAGACCGTCCGAGGTGGCAATGTCGCCCTTTGAAAGCGCCGGTGGAACTGATCTCCCGGGTGAAGTGACTAACACATTTGCAATGGTCTGAGCTGTTGTGGTGTCAGGCACGTTCCACATTTCGGTATAGGTCGGCAGCGGGCCGCTTGCGGAAATCAAGTGATACTCGACCGTGTATTGGAACGATTTTTGTGCGCTGGCAGTCGGTTCAAGATTAACGGAGAAGACGCCGTTCGTTAATGGCACCACCTGAGTGCTCGGCAAAACTGCGTGGTTTGCACCGTTTGCAAAACGGGGCCATTTGATCAACAAATACGAGCCGGGAAGCACTGTGCCTCCGGTGGCGGTGTAGACCGTATCTGAAATCCGCGTGAGTGCAAACGCACTAAGCGGCAGCAGCAGCAGGGCAGATAGCTTTCGAATCATCGGTTTTTGCTCAAGTCTTCTTTGAATGAATCGGCAACGCATTTCGCGCCGCTCGCAATAAGGATGAGGAGCAGGCAATTACAGGTGGCCCCTGAATCCGCACAAGTCACACATTCGACGCCACTTACAGTTTTTTATTGTTTTGTGACCCACTTGCAGAATGCGCGGCTGGGGGCATTGACAAGGAATTAAGGATGTGCGTTCGGTGGTCCCCTGATTCCACTTATGGTGTGGCGAGCTTAGGTTTTTTCTTTTGGGCACGCCGCGACTTCGCCCTGTTTGGAGCGCGGTGGAATTCGGGAGAGAACGGTGGGGCTAGCCGGTCAGTTTAAGCAGTTAATCGACAGTGAGCGCGAGAACACCGAACATAAGATGCGCCATGATCTTTTTGGCTCCGCGAACGCGAATGGTGCGCCCTCCGAACTCGTCTTTCAGACGGCTGAAGACGCGCTCGACCATGGTGCGCTCGGCAAAGCGCTCCTGCTCGGCCCAGGTCATTTCCTCAGCCCGTGTTTCCATTTCCACGACACGTTTCCAGGAACGTGAGTTCTTACGCAAAGCAATCTTGTATTCGCCCACTTTGCGGCGTCGCTTGGGGTGGTCGGTAATGGGCCGATGGCCGAGTTGCAGACTGTGCTCACGAATCGCGCGCGCGTCATACGCCGAGTCCATCAGATCGTAGAGGTAGATCACACGCTGCGTACTCATCGTCATCAGGGGAATGGCCGCTTGCGAATCGTGCACGCTGGCGCCGGTCAGCAGCGCGCTAATTGGGATCTGCCCGTCTGCTACATCCAAGTGCAACTTATAACCACGCCAGTATTGTTGGTGCCCTTTGCTGCTCTTTTTCGTGCCAATGCTGCACTGCTCGGACAACCCCGCCACCTGTTCGGTCAGCGTTTGCTTCCGTTGCTGCTCCAAGCGCGTGCCGCGCTCGCTGGCTTTGGCGCGTTTGGGTCGGCGCTGATATTTGACTTTCTTCGGTTTGGATTCGGGAAAGACTTCGCGCGCTTCGATGGCGGTGGAGTCACGCGCGATGTGGCCCACGATGCGCCCGCGCTGCGTGCACTCGATCACGGCCTCATGTAAACGTTGCGGTAGCTCAGTGAGCGCGAACTCGTCAAAGGCGCGCGAGAAGGTGGATTCGTGTGGCAACTGTTCCGCCCAGTTCCAGCCACAGATGGCGCGCAGTTGCGGTTCCTGCTTCAGCCGATCGATCAGTTGTCGTGTGGTCGACACGCCGTAGATCGCCTTGGCCAGAAAGGCTGTTGCCAATGCAACCTGTGTTCGGCCGGACGCCCGCGCCAGCCACGCGTCGGCGGCAAGCACCGGCTAAGCGGCACCATTCCGAGTACCGCTAACAACAGACGCGCCTTCTCCGACAGCGAACCGATTTTCTGCTCGACTTCTCCAAACAATCTCTCCTGCAGCAAATATGAAAACTGCATCAGACGCTCGCGTGGGGTACTCTGCATTTGGGGCCTCCGGCTTGTCTTTTGTTTGCGTGAGAAACAACAGAATACAAGCTTCCAGAGGCCCTTTCAAACATTTACTCTAGCTTATGTTTCTACCCCATCATCTATTTTGCAAGTCGCTCCCTGTTATCGCGGGATTGAGAAGCTGCAAACTCGAGCAGCCCCACCTTCTAAGCCCAGAGAAGGTAGAAAAACCAGCCATCTTGAACGTGTTCAGTTTTTGCTTGACCAGAACACAAGAGGCTCGTATATTAATATCGAACGCGTTCAAAACATGTTTATGACAACCCCGAATGGACCAGCAGCACTTTCCAAAGCGGAGGAGACACGGTCACGGATCTTGCTGGCGGCGCTCAAGCTTTTTCGGGAGCATGGATTCGAGCAAACTACGATGCGGGAGATCGCTGCGGAAGCGGGTGTAGCGCTCGGATCGGCTTATTACTATTTTTCTTCAAAGGAGGCACTTGTCATGGCCTTCTATACACAGGCCAGTCAGGAGATGTCCGCCCGAATCGAAAAGAACCTGGCTTATTCAAAAGGGCTCGAAAAGCGGCTCCGCGCGATCTTAGACATGAAATTCGAATACTTCGCGCCTAACCGGCTGTTTCTTGGCGCGCTTGTACGCCATGCGGCCGATCCGCATCATCCTCTTTCACCGTTCAGCACAGAGACAACTGCGATTCGCGAACTGGATATGCAGTATTTCGCCACGGCCCTTACCGAAACTCATGTGGACTTACCAAAAGATCTCGCACCATATCTTCCAAAGCTTCTTTGGCTCTATCAAATGGGGTTAATTCTGTTCTGGATATCCGACCGATCGCCAGGACAGATTCGGACTCAGCGATTGCGCAACAAGAGCTTATCGCTTCTGATAACTGCGCTGAAATTCAGCAGCTTGCCGTTCTTCCGTCCGTTGCGAAAGAAGATTGTCGAATTGCTCAGCACCATCGAGGAGGAGGAGCCCAATCTTGAGTAGACTATTGCTTCCTCGCATTGCCGTAACCTCGATCTGGTTGTATCAAGGCGCCTGGTGCAAAATCCTTGGTCGCGCTCCTCAACATCTCCAAATCATAGAAACCACCCAATTACTCAGTACTGGTTGGGTTCGACGGGCTCTTTTAGCGCTTGGTATCTTCGAGTCTGTTCTGGCGATATGGGCCTGTTCCGGAGTATTGCCGCACCAGAGCGCACTGGTACAAACGATCCTGTTGATCTCAATAAACAGCATCGCTCTATCACGAGCGCGCACTCTTATTCCGGATCCGGCGGGCATGCTGTTGCAGAACTTTGTATTCTTGACGCTTGTCTGGATTGCCGCCGGGGTGCTCTGATGGCAATGCAACAGCTCTTTCAAGAATTGAGAAATCCGTGGCTTGCGGGTCCTTTTCGAGCCCAGCAGTCGGGACTTCTGTTCGGCGCGATGTACGAGGATCCGGCAGTCGAACTCAATGTCTTTGCTCCTGACAGTCAGGTGTTTTGCATCGCTTCCGCCGGCTGTACGGCTCTTGCGCTTTCAGCGGCAGGTCACGAGACCACAGCGGTGGACGTAAATCCGGAACAAATCCTTTATGCCCAAGCGCGAGCCACTGGGGGCCCCGTACTCGAGGGAACGGCAGACCGCCTGCTTTCAAAACTGCGCGAACTGTTTCCTCTGCTCGGCTGGACGGAAGGCCGCCTACGCCACTTTCTTAACATGAATACCCCCAAAGAACAACTAAGTTATTGGCGGGATACTTTAGACACGAGGCGATGGCGGTTGGCTGTGGATACCGCTCTTTCAACCTCTCTTCTGCCCTTTGTTTATCGAAGAAACTTCTTAAAATGTCTGCCGGCGTATTTCGGTTCCATTCTTCGCAGAAGGCTTGAGCGGACCTGGCGAGAACACCCTAATGATTCTAATCCGTACGCCAAACAATTTCTGTTAGGTATCACGCCGCCAATTCCAAAACCAACTGGGCAGCGCATCCATTTCGCTTGTGAAGAGGCGGCGATCTATCTGGAGAATTGCAAACCCGCAAGTTTCGACGCATTCTCGCTCTCCAACATAGCTGACGGTGCGTCTCCGTCTTACGTCGTGCGACTTTGCAGAGCAGTGAACCGAGCCGCCAGACGGGCGGCAATTGTAGTAATGCGGACCTTGGCGGAACCCAAACGATTCCATCTGCAAAATTTAGCCGCTCGCGACCGCGCCATGATTTGGGGCGGAATCCATGTCATCGAGGCGACGAATCTATGCTCCATCTTTTAAAGCGCCACCCAATCGCGATGAAAGCATTTTTCCGTCACTCTCTAGTCCTAACGTATGCGCTTCCCATCGACTTCTTGGAGAAGTCACTTGCACCGGGGTTGGTTCTGGATACACACGGGAGTTATGGTTTTCTGGCTGTCGCGTTAGTGCAAAGTCAGTCACTGCGGCCAAGCTTTTTGCCGGCGTGGCTGGGAGGTAGCTTCTTTCTTAGCGGTTATCGCCTCTTTGTGCGCTTTAGAGGTCAGGCGCGGTCCTTGCGTGGATTGCAAATTTTACGAAGCGATAGCGATCGCCTGTGGATGGTGAACGCCGGTAATCTGTTTACACATTACCGGTATCGCTGGTGTAAAGCCGAAGTAAACGAGCGGCCGGGAAAAGTGGAATGGCAAATTCATACTGCCGATGCAGAGGCGAACCTCCGCGTGATCGCTTACATTGACGAAGCACCGGCCGGGCTTCCGGAGGGATCGCCTTTCCGTGGCCTTAGAGAGGCAGGGCGATTCGCGGGGCCTTTGCCATACACATTTGACTATGAAGCTGAAACGCATTCGCTCATTCGAGTCAGAGGTATCCGGCGGAACTGGCACCCCAAACAAGTGAGAGTTGAAGTCCTCGAAAATTCATTTTTAACGGGAAAGCTATTCTCGCAAACAACACCAATCTTGGCCAGCGCATTTCACCTTTATGGTGTTCCCTATAGGTGGGAACGCGGTCGACGTTGTTTCACTTGGACAAAATGATGAACAGTGGTCCTTTGCGTACGCCTTATCAGGGGCTGTTCCAAATCTGGCGCTATAACTTGCCGCTTTATCTGAAGACACTTGCAGGCGCCCTCATTACTCTGTTGATCTCCCGATATATGCCGCCGATTGTCGGAACCTTGTGCGTGTGCGGCGCGTCCATGGCGCTTTTTTGGGTTTGCTCATCACTTGCGGTCTCGCACTATATCTATGACCGCTCGGATTTGTATAGACTGCCTTGGCTGCAAAAGTGTTTTTTACGAAAGCCAAATCGCTGGCTAAGCCTGCACGCGGGTGTCAATGACACGAGTCAGATGATCAGCTTCCTGCTTCCTCAAGCGAAAGGAGCGGTGATCGATCTCTACAACCCGGAAAAATTGAAGGAACCTTCTATTCGAAGGGCGCGCCACATCGCTGCGGTCACGTCGCGATGCGCGGGACGAGAAGCCTGGCCAGCGCCAGACAATAGCTATGACCTTGTTTTCCTGATTTTTACGGCACACGAGTTTCGTCAACAAGGGGATCGCGTTCAGCTTTTCCGCGAAGTTGAGCGTGTGCTCAGTCCTGGCGGCACATTAATCCTGGTAGAGCACTTGCGTGACTGGGCGAACTTTCTGGCATTCGGGCCTGGGTTCCTTCACTTCTTCTCAAACCGTACGTGGACAGGTACGATAGCCGCCGCAGGGCTTAAGATGCGAGTACACAACACGATCACGCGCTTTGTTCACGTATTTGTCTTGGAGAGATCGTGACATGAACATTCACTTCCATCTAAAGACCGCCGGGGCGATCCTGTTGACCTTGAGCTTTGCGCATCTATTCTTTGAGCGCCTTTTTCGCTGGAAGGAAGAGCTGTCACAGCTTACGCTATTAACCCAACAAGTCTTCCTGGTTCACAACTTTTTTATTGCGCTAAGCGTTGGAATGATCGGGGCGTCCACTCTGTTTTTTACAAACGCGCTATTGACCTCGGGAGTACTGAGTCGCGTAGTGCTGGCCGGTTTTTCGGTATTCTGGCTTTCTCGTTTATTAATTCAGGCCTTTGTATATGATTCGGCGATCTGGCGGGATCACCACTTTTACACAGTCATGCACAGAATTTTTCTAATGTTCTGGATTTATCTCGTGCTGACCTACGGAACCGCGTTGGTAATAGCCTGTGGCATGTAGCGGCGAT
>Ga0181458_100046_pt1 | contig 9439 bp, 4 predicted proteins | sample InSIn1SAF170_FD_119059 | JGI IMG/M metagenome (GOLD analysis project Ga0181458, IMG submission 119059) | Clean room microbial communities from NASA Spacecraft Assembly Facility at Jet Propulsion Laboratory, Pasadena, California, USA -... ...
GATTCTTTACGATGAAAAAGTATTGGTACAAGAATTTGAACCTCAGCTTAATTGGACACTGCCAGAGATAGAAGTTGATAAGCTTTATAAGATTCCTATTTTTCAATTCTCGCTGCTCAGCTTTTCAGATTTACTTCTGTAAACATTCCTATTTCTACTTGACAGTCAGTTTATCAGATTCCTTTAATCAAGAGAAATGACATAGAATGGGGATTAGAGAATGGTTATAAATATGTCCATATAGGAATGATTCAGTTCGGCATCAATCCTCTAGTCCGACCTGGTTTGAATACTTCATGCTTAACTTGTGTATTAGATACTAGGATGAATAACTTCTATGATGCTTTGCTAGGAGGATTCCAAAGCCCTCTCAATAATGGCCCTGTTTGGTCTTCTGTCATTCTGCGCTATCAAGTTTCCTTAACTGACCCATATATCAATGATTTCCTCAATGCTTATATACAGTTTTATGGTTTTGATGTTGCTACCCAATCTCAAATTGCTCAACTGCATGCATCCATTTGCCTACGGTTTGTCTCTACTTCTATGCCAACACTCAATCCTAAGTTTAAAAACAGAGCTTTGAAAGAAGGAGTAATTGTTGGCCCTGGAAATACTGCTCCACTACAAATTGGTGTTTGTGAATGCACTTTGCCCGACGAGTGGAATAATAATTATGTTCCACTATCACAGAAATACCCTCAGCTTAATACTCTAAAGACACCTCAGCACTTGACTTTGATTCAACATCCTGATGGTACATCTGGATTAAAGCTTAGTTCTCCCACAGTCACTCGCTCCATGTCTGTTGTCAATGCATCTCCACTCTCAAGAGGAAAAGATCCTACATCCTCTTCCTACCTCTCTGTGCCCAGACACATGCCAGCTATCCCAAGAAGGATGACCCAAAGGTCCCAATCTCATAAATTTGCTGATTGCCAGTTTTGTGTCCCATCTGCTTCCTTTCAGACTGAAGAACCTCATTCTCCTAAAAATGATTCTCAAGTCTTCATTCCTGACATTAAAAGTTTCTCTCTTCCAAGAGCTCAGTCTGAGATATCTGCAAAAATAAGTGATAGACATTTAGAACATGGGAATACTAGAAGGACATTTAGCAATGGAACAAAGAAAGCAGATTTGCAATGGTTATCTATGAAAGATATGTCTGATTCAGATCAGACAAAATCAGCAAAGTTACACAACTATACAAACTATCAAATTGTTTGTATGTTGCAAAATATTGATGATATAGCCAGAGATGTTTTAGAGCTCAAAGAGCATACTAAGAAATTGCATTCTGGTTATAATGAAATGTTGGGCATAAAAAATGAACATACCCAACAATTGAATGATATCAATTCTAATATGGGTATCATTTCCAAATCTATTGGTCATTTACGAGATGCTCTTCCGGTCCCTACTTCTCCTCCACATTACAGAGAAGTAGACCTGTCAAGTTCCAAATTAACATTCACTTCTTGTGAGCCTGAATCCTCTCACAAAAGTATTCTCTTTAAGGGGGTAGAGAATATTAGTAAACTTCAGATTGAAAGAATTCAAAAAGGAATAGATTTAGCCAAGGAGAAAACAGAATTAATGAAAAATCGGCTAAAAGGATTTCCTTCTCTTGATAGTCTGAGACTACCAAAACAGTATGTTAGTCTCAAAAGTTTGATTGAAAATGGTCAACCATTTGGTCCAAAAGAAATATTAGCCATGTCTGGTGAATCAAGTTTTAAGAGAGATAGACATGAGCCTTATTTCTTTTCACACAAAGGAAGGAAAGACCAAGAGGACACTTCTGCTCATGAAGCTTCTACTTCTAGCCCTTTTGGTAAATATTCAGAAAGATTACAGACCACCCCCACAAACTTAGATAATCCCTCAGGGAAGGGATATGGTAATACTCTGCTAGTGAATATTGATTGCTTAAGTAATGAAGAAGTGATTAATGTTCTACATAATATTCATGCTTGGGCATTACAAAGGAAAGCAGAAACTAAGGCAAGTTGGCCTGATATTGTTACCCAGATTGTTTGGTCTTTCGCTGGCATTGCAAAAATGTGGTGGGATAAATTGTCTGATAGAGATATGACACAAATTGTTGAAAATGAAGATGATCCCTTGAAAGCCTTGTTTGATGCTTTGAAACATGAGTTTGTGGGATGTGTGCCAGAATACTCAGCTCACCATGCCCAATTATTCTTGTCTCAGAAACCATGTGATATTGATTATCTACAAGAATATTTTTGCACTATGCAAAAATTGTTTTATCAAGCTCCTGACTCTCATAATGTTGCATATCTGAGATATTATATAGCCTCTATGCCAGGAAAAATCCCAGATCTAATAAATCAGTACATAGAGACTAATAAGATCAATATTGAGAATTGGTCTTTTGTAGCTATTCATCAAATGATAGTCTCTATACTTCAAAAAGAGTGTGCTGCAGAAAAGGCTAAAAAGAATTTCAAGAAACAAATGCATTTTAGCACCAAGTTATGCAACACTTTTCCTGAAACATATAATTTTGGTTGCCAATCAAAATCCAAAAGCAAAGCATTGAAGAAATCTAAAGCTACTTGTTCATGTAAGTCTGATAAGTATTTTCCTAAGAAAAAGAAATATTATCCTTCCAGGAAAACTTTCAGCAAAAGAAGACTAGTATTTAGGAAGAGGTCAAAACCTTCAAAGAAAGTTACTTGTTTTATTTGTGGGAAAGAAGGTCACTATGCAAATAACTGTAGAGAGAAGAAAGATAAGAAACAAATGAAAATTATGGATATTTTCTCTACAATTCATGATCCAAAAGAATGGGATCTTATATCTCATTCTGAAGGTGAATATTTTGAAGTTTCTAGTTCCTCTTCATCTGATGTTGAAGAAGGTATTCCTGATATAAGAAGAATAGATCTGGATGACAGTTCCTCTGATTCAGAAGAAACTTTTATTCTCGACATAAAAATGTTTTACAGTTCTTCTGACAATTTGCAGACGAATATTGCAACAGTCAAAGCTGAATTGGCTCAGCTCGATCCAGTCCAGTTCACTGCAAGAAGGAGATTGGCAGAAAAACTTGAAAGCCTAGAAAAACAGCTACCTTCTGGGAAGAGGAATAAAGAAAAATTCACAGATGAAGAGTTAATAGAAAAAGAATTTGATTCCCTGTTCATGCCACTCCAGATAAAAGAAAATTCATCATTAGATTCAAGTATGGATAAAATCAGTTCTTTAAAGAATAGGATAGGACAATTCGAATCCTCAATTCATCATACTAGATCAGAGATGATTCAGTTATCATCCAAACTCCAGATGCTTATCTCAGATTATGATGATTGTAATTCCAAATTATCCAGTTTATTGCTTAAGAATGTTTCAGAAGAATTCCCTCAAAAAGATGCCAGTATAGAAGAAGTCAAAGTAATGGGAATTGGAGATAGAGTAGTAATCCCTATAAAAATCAAATTGCCAAAAATAAAGGAATACACTCTAGATGTGCAAATTGATTCTGGAGCCATGAGTAGTTGTTGTAAGTATGGTGCAATTCCCTCCTATTATTGGTAGCCGACTAAATTACAGTTTCAAGTTATTACAAAAGATATGATGGAAATCAATCACATAGCTCCTAGTTTTCCAATTTATTTGAATAATGTACAGGTGAAAGTTACATTGTACAGTTTCGATACAGGTTCTGACTTTCTTCTAGGACAAGATTTTTTGAATGATCTATTGCCTGTCACTTTTGGTAGAGGCACAGTCACCTTCACAACTCCTGAAGGACCAGTCAGCTTACCTTCTTCTAGTGATTATCAAATAAGAGTACAACCAACAGACCAAGATTCGGTCCACCTCAGTCTCCAAGATCTAACCAAGATTAACAAAATTGTCAAGAATGCAGAACTCCATGGTCCTAAAACCTTGGAAAAAATATCAGACAAGCTCCGAAAAGATGGCACTGCCTCTAGGCCTGATGCATTCTGGACCTGAGAAAAGTATTTTGTGGGCCTTCCTTATAAAGAAAATTATGTTCCAAAGCCACAGAAAGCTAGTGCTAATCATATGAGCCCCTCAGAACAAGACTTATGTCGACAAGAGATAGCACAGTTATTAAAACAAGAACTGATAGAGCCCTGTAAAAGCCCTTGGGCTTGTCCTGAATTCTATGTGAACAAACACAGTGAACAGAAAAGAGGCAAGAAGTGGCTCGTCATCAATTACAAAGCTCTAAATGATGCCTTGTTACCAATCCGCTATCCTTTACCCAACAAAGAACTATTACTTGCCAAAATTGTGAATGCCAATGTTTTCAGCAAATTTGATTTAAAAAGTGGTTTCTGGCAGATAGGCATTCTTCCTGATGATAGATACAAGACTGCTTTCACAGTACCTCATGGCCAATATCAATGGACTATAATGCCTTTTGGGTTGAAAAATGCTCCATCAGAATTTCAGAAAAGGATGGAAGACATTTTTGGTGGAGAGGAGTACATAATAGTCTACATAGATGATTTGCTTGTTTTTAGCAGAGATGTAAATAGTCACAAGATCCATTTAGAAAAGTTTTATGAGCTGGTTTATAAGCATGGTATCGTTATTTCAGATACAGAAGAAAATTTTCAGATTGGTAAAGTCAGGATAGATTATTTGGGACTGCATATAGAACAAGGACATATAAATCTGCAACCTCATGTTCTAACCCATTTGTTGAAATTTCTTGATGTTGTTTCAGATATTAAAACACTACAGAGATTTCTTGGTTGCTTGAATTATATAAGACAATTGTATGAGAGACAAGCAGATGACACAAAAATCCTTCAGAAAAGATTGAAGAAGCAAGCAGCAGGATGGACAGAAGAAATGACCAATGCAGTCAGAAGCATTAAAAGCAAAATCACAGATTTGCCAAAGCTTAAGCTTCCAGACACTAATCTTCCATTTATTCTTGAGACAGATGCTTCAGATCATACTTGGGCTATAGTATTGTTGCAGAAGCATGGAAGAAAAGAACTGGTAAAGAAAATATCCTTCTTCACATAAGGAGATACTAGTTGTTAAGAGAGGAATAAAGCGGTTTCATTTGTTCTTAAAGTGTGTCAGATTCTTAGTCAGAACAGATTTGAAGCATATGAAGAGCATTTTGGCAAACAAAAGACTGCTTGAACAAGGAAGTACCAAACTATTGAGATGGGCATTATGGTTGGATGGTTTTGATTTTGACATTGTCTATAAATCTGGTGTTGAAAATTATCTTGCTGATATGCTCACAAGAGAAGGATCACAAGAAATCAAAGAAATCAAAATGTTCAGGCCATTGTGACAGGATGAGGCATCAATTTCAGACCAGTCTAAAAGAGTCAGTCAAGTAATAGTTTGTAGTCAATGTCATTACCATTTTTGTTGGGATTGTTTTGTAAAAAAGTTTGAGTCTTTGCCATTAAGTCTTAGAGAACTAGTTCTGCAAAAATGGTTTGAGTCTGAAGATAGCATGTGTTCATATGCCAGAGAGCTACCATATAGAGAGATACCTTGGAGAGTTTATTATACTTTGTCTAGAGAAGTGGAGCCTTCTTATCTTGCATTCATCTAGAAGACAGACTGGACATGGCATGATTAATTTAGCATTCACCAAAAAGCCAGAATCCATGGGTCTGTCAAAGTCATTTTCTATGCTGTAGATATAGATAGTGTTTTCAATTGGTGGAGTCCTTGGTTCAAAATATTTTTAGTCAAGTATATGCTGAGAGTCAATTGGATGTTAGAACATGATACTTAGTGTACTCTTAGCACTCTAAAGTGGGAATTGCATATAGCTGCTCAAAATGATTATGTCATAGAATTCACATTAGTCCATCAGGATTCCTTGATAGTTGCAAATGAAGATTGTTACAGGGAAAAGTGTCTATATAGAACTGCTCTATCCCACTAAGGTGTGGAAGCTACCTTAGAAACAAACAAAGTAAAGTCTACTTTCATTTTCTTTTATGAGAAATAGATGAAAGAAGAATCGACCTCTGTCTTTCGCTTGACTCCTTGTTTAGTTCTTCTCTCTTCTGATAGTCTTTCGCTACTTGTCTTCTCGTATACCCAGCTTCACGGAGTACCTGTAGGATCACAGAAGCATAAAACTATACAAGAACATGGATCCATTATCATAAACAATCTAGGGTCAGATGTAGATTAACCATACAAATGCATGAAACATAAATTACACAAGAGTATGGAAGAAAACAAGAATAGCTTTATTGATAATCAAGAAAAAGCCAAGAGAGTTACAACCAGCTGTTCCGACCCAGCATCATCCTCTTGGCAAGAAAGCCCTCTTTCAGCTCATAAAATCTTAGATCACCCAACATACACTGATGTTACCTCAAGAAACTAATAGCAATTCCTTACAAGATGCAAAATTCCAGCCTCTGGATCTCTGGGATGAGGGATCCATATATAGATATCTGTAAGGGGAATGAGTCATTGTGTTTTGATTAGTATCCTCCCTTTGATAGTTCTTGATTCCACTTGGAGATTGATGATCTCTTACTCATCCTTGGTCGAATTTAGAGAGGCAAGTGTCACAGGAGAAAGTTCTGGAAGATTCCATGCTTTTCCACCTTGCAGAATGACACTGCCATTTGTCTCTTCCCACTCATTGCACCCCATAGAAGGGCTTTTTGAAATTCAACGCACCCCCCAAGTGTACTTAGGTGAGATGCAATGCACCCTAGCCATGGAGCAAGTGCAATGATCCTGTTTTGACCAGTTCTGAGCAGTTTTTCATGGAGAACTTCTGGGAGAAGCTGTAATCAGTTGACCTTGTTCCTTTAGGGATTGGAACAACACTTTTAGGGACTTAGGAGCCCTTAGTTTATGGATATTTTATGCCTGGGGTTGTAGGGCCCAAAAATATCTATAACAGTTGCCCCCTAAAGCATGATGTCGTTAATTCTTTTTAGATGTCGGGTGAAATGCTTTATAATGAGGATCCGAAGTTTTTTCAAGCCAAGAGGAGACCTGTAATAAGATACAACACAATACATTATCTTCATAATATTTTCATGATCTAGTTGAGGTGGGCATTCCCATGCTCAGCTTTATAAATTCATTTTTCATGTACATAGGACAGACAATCGTCTGAGTGTAGACCAATGATTTTGGTAGAGCCATCATCCCTCTGATTGGATGATTATCTGTGCCGTAATGCTGTACATTTGATGTTTTTATTTTCCTGAATATATATCATAGCCCGGATGGATGAAACTAGATCCAGGGTCTTCAATCTCGTTCGATCTTCACTCAAAGTACAAGTCAATCCATGTGAGAAATGTTTTGGAGTCGAACATGAAAAGACATCGCCTGATTACCAGCCAATGATGTAAGATGTTAACAAGCGCGAGAGGAATCACCGATAATGATGATGATCCTCAAGGTACAGCAGTACAATTCACGTGGTGTGAATAAAGGACTTGGCGTCGAACATCACGCAAAATCTTTCAGTCGAAGGCCATTGATGTAAACCTTTCGCCGGAAGTGAGAAACTTGCCATTAAGGCATGCAAGCTTCAAAGTACTGAGGGGGTGTTCCTAGATCGACTTCTTGGATAATGAGCTGATGTCGACAAGAAGTGATCCATCATAGGAGGGCCTTAATGAATCCCACATCAATGACACAGAACGGAACAAATGATTTTTATGGAGGTGAAAACTGTCTGATGATACAAGGTTCAGGATGGCGGTCATGAAAGAATGGAGTATAAATGTATTGCGGCGGGTGAGACACAGGTGAATTTTCTGAATGACTTCTCTTGAACATATCGGCGACACTGACATGATGGATTGGTAGCATTAACCCCAAATGCGGATGGTGTGACATGACCATGGTGATGTGACCAGTGAATGGAACAACCCAACCCGACATGGATGCGGAGTGAAAGTGTCATGTTCAAGAGCAACTTGCTACCAACAAAGTTTCTTCAAGTTTTCTTCCCAATTTTTCCCCAGTCATTGCTGACCAGTACCTCTTTATTTTTATCAAGCTTGAGGAGGATAACATATGCTTGTTCTATAATTTTCCCTTCGGGCAAACCCATCACTATGTTTTACCGAGCCTAGCGATAGTGAAACTCGTCCTTGTCTGCCACGGACAAGTTTGTTGCTATTAGATTTTTTAACGAGTTTAACGACAAAGATAACTCGGTCCTTTTCAATTTTAGAGAGTCTGAAAAGGGACATAAAGAAAACTCCAACATTCCTTTTTCGTCACCTAATCCCTTAAGTCTGAAAAAGTATAAAATAATACAAAAGGGATGAATTTTAGATACTTTTAATGAGCCAAACAAAACAAGCGCTCGATCTTTTTGTGTAATGATCCCTCAAGTCTAAAAAGATTAAAATCTAAAGGAGGGATAGAACTTCCGGTCTTTTTAACGAGCAGGAGAGGCCAATGGCTTGGCAATCTTTTCATGTTTTACGAGTCAATCGAAAAGAGCTTAAAGAAGACTCGTCTTTCGAGGAATGAGTGATAAAATTAGGTAGCAACTGATTCCAGTTAAGGCTTGGAATTTTCCAATCACGGCAGTGTTACTAGGATGGCTATCATGATCACTCTTCGCAGCTGTTCCTCAAAATGGGTAAACAATCAAACGGAGGTGAACGATCGGCCAATGTAAAAGTGGAGGTGATGGTGCAAACACGCCCAAGGCTTTAAAGGCTGAAATCTTACATTCATGATGGTTATTTACCGGAAATTGGTTCATTTTTTATTGAGCTTAAACTTTGGAGGAACATGTGCTCATTGCTTATATTTATTTTTAACGAGCATGAAGTCCGCGTTAAAACTGCTCGATTAATCCAGTCGTATAATAAGAATGTCTCATCTAAGGTTCCATTTTTATGGAGCTTGTACCTTACAAAGCTTTGCTCCGGAGCCTCTTGCATGCAAGCTAGGAGCGACCAACTACTGTTTATGGAGTTAGCTAACCGCTAAAGTGAGGTAGGAAATCTCTCCTTTACTTCGCCGAGCCTTTTGGAATAAAAAAGGCTCTGCGCGAAACGAATGGTCGGCCCAACCATTCACCCGACTTGAGAGGTTATAGTTAGCGAATGAATGAGGTTAGCGTTACGCTGGTCAATTTTCACTTGTTTGCGAGAGGTTTGCATGCCCCCAGGTATAGGATACAGTTTCGAGGTTACCCTTCGATCCACAAACAAAACATGCTTGTTTTATCAGGAAAGGCCTACCTCTTATGGGTTACCAAAGAAATCACTTCTTCGGCGATGTCTACCGAAATAGACAAAGGTGAGTGGCGATGCTTGCCAACCCACATAACTTTGACAAGAGAATCTTATTCCAGTCCAATTCCCTCTTCCAATCTCGGATGGGAGTACGGAGGTCATATACCTCTCGCGGAAACTTATTCTATACCTGAAGTTTTTTTGTCAAAGCAGAC
>Ga0181458_100048_pt1 | contig 9391 bp, 9 predicted proteins | sample InSIn1SAF170_FD_119059 | JGI IMG/M metagenome (GOLD analysis project Ga0181458, IMG submission 119059) | Clean room microbial communities from NASA Spacecraft Assembly Facility at Jet Propulsion Laboratory, Pasadena, California, USA -... ...
AATAATTTGTTTATAAATACGCATACTTGTCTCTTTCCCTTGGAAGTCATACAAGTCATGAGGGATCAATAAAATCACCCAAGATAGAGTTTGACTTGTAAATTCACAAGGGAAAGAGACAAGTAAGAGTCTTTATAAACAAATTATTTCTTTAGGCAATGCTTCATGTAATTAATTAACCAATACATATGCATGAAATGTCTACATATAAATATAATTTCACCACATAAGCATTACAAATCTAGCTTAAGAGATGAGACTCAAACCCTAGCTAAGAAATAAGTACCTCATGAAAATACTATTGACAAGTCTTCACAAGCTTAGTGCCTCCTTATCCAAAGCTAGAAAATAGTCCCAAAGTCATCAAATCACATGCACAACAAAACTAGCCAAATTTCTTTTCTCCTCTTAATCTTATTCTTACAAATTAATTAAGGAAGAGCTTTATACATGAGATATTTCCCTTTTGTGTGGGAAAGCCCCCCTCACTTTAGGTCACTTTATTATTTTTAAAGGGTGCATTAGGCATTTTTTTGCTTCATAACCCCTCATTTTATGATAAATTACATCCATTACACCATTAAGAATACATTAAAATGAATCTTGCCCATGAACCTTTACAATTTTACCCCAATTACAATAATGAGTTATTTTGGACCCATTTTTACATATAAACACACAAAATTCCCATGTATTGGTATACTATGGATTTGGGCCCTGAATACTTAATCTAGCTAGCACTAAAGGTCACAGATTAAATAGGAAGGGGTCCATGTGTAGATCAGGCTCATCTCAAGTCATCCTCTTAGTCAACTCAACCTTTATCATCTGTAGGAAGGTGCCACATGTGGATCAAGATTGTACAAGGTGGGATAGTGCTCCATAAAAAATGTATGAATAAGTAACGAGGAGAGGATGCCCTAACATCTAGTGCCCTAGAATTGCTGCTATAGGATGAATGACCATCCTAATGTGGATTACTCTGCATTTGAAGGATGGACAATGGATATATGGCTAGGGATGCAGGTGTCCCTTTCCTATAGAACTAAGGTCAAAGGCCACAAAACATGTCGATCTTGATCCCACAAGTTATGTTAGTCATTCAAATTTTCATCAATGCATATATACTAATAAAAACGTCAATTAGGATAAATTCATTACCAAAAACTCCAATTCCTTCTCAAACTATAGGGGCACATAGATCAAGGTTAGTTCACTTCATAAGGTAGTTTGGTAAGGCCAATCATTCTCATTGGGTCAATTTCGAAGGCAACAAGGGTGGTGGAGGGATAAATAGTAAGGTAAAGGGAAATAGGCTAAGTTGTCTATGGACCATCATGTGAAAGTCTCTCAACAAGGATAGGGTTGTCATTTAGCCCCATTACTCTTTTCTTGGCCTTGCTATTACTTTTTCCCTTGTTATGTCAAAGTACTTGGACCACGTTGTGGACATGAACATGGATTTATGTTCATGAGGTATACCATGGCATATAATGTGTTACAACTAGTATGTATTCTCCTAGGTTAGTAACCTCAACTGAGTACGTTGTATGAATCAGGCCCTATGGAGAACCCATGATGACAATCCCTACTCAATCATACCTCCTAGCTCGTCTATCCATTTTCCTCTATATTACCTATATAGCGGAATGGACTAGACCAGGGACATAAGTACTAGGTTTAAATCCTAAAAGGATTACTAGTGAATAAGATGTGTAACTAGTATGACATTAAGGGCTAGTTGTTCCAACAAAACTCTAGGAGTCTTGATGAAAATCACTACCCACTCTAAGCTTATTGTTCCAATCAAAATCCAAGAGTCCTAATGATAGTACAAACTTAAGCATACTTTCCCATTCAATAGATACCCATTTACCCTATGTTTTTAATTGCAAGAGATTTTACTGACACAATGTTTACAAACACTTGCCCTAATGTATACACATGTAAAGTCCCTTGGTCACAAATAGACAAGTGAAAAGGGTAGGTGGATGGATATGCACAACATATGGAATAAGCCAATGATGGATGACAAGAAAAATACCAATGAAAGTCCCAAGAGGTAAACTGACACCAACACACCACACAAACTAGGCAACCTTGGCTCCTAACTATGTTAAATGTGGCAAGAAGACCAAGGTCTAGGAGGTAATGGGATAAAGGAAAGATATGATGATCAAGTCCATGTTAAGCATCAATATAAAAATATATACATTAATGAATCCAAATGAGCTCAACAAGGTCAATGAAATCAAATTATGGCACATTTGATGATCAATTTCCTAGTAAAGAAGAAAATATATCACCTAAAACCCCAAGGGTTATTTAGGGTAGAAATATATTCCAAATGGTGAAGGATATCATCTTCATAACTTGATATGAAAATTTCTATAATGTTGTAGACACCAGACATCCTAGGTGTCAACAACTTGCTCCATGTGCAGGACGCGTACTCTGGATGGAGTGCACAAGAATCCCAACTTCTCTTAGGTGAGTAGACTAGAACAATCAAAATCAAATTGTGACCAAAAGGTACACATCAAAGCATCATAAGGGGTAGTTCTATCAACCCTTTGCACATAATAATAAATATCAAATCAAATCTATACTAACAAAAATCAATGAAAAGTGTTATAATATCAAGCAAAGAGCTATACAACAATATAAAAGAGACACATCATGAATAACAATGCAACATCAAAAGAAAATATAAATCCTACATCCTCCTACTCTAAACTAATAGGGAATAAGTTAGGTAATATCAAAATTCCAATTAATCCATACAAGCATTTTACTTACCAACAAGAAGTGCCCTTCATATAGTTGGAGCATCACACATACCTCAAGGTAACCATATTCATAAAAAGATACTTGATCCATGATTGTCATATTGTACCATGGAAAGTCTTCATTTCTGCAATATTTTTTTACCCATAATTGGATAGGTCTAACAAATATATCCTCTTCCCAATACATCTTACATTGTCATCAAGTTCATCTTTGGGAAGAGGCCAAGGACCTTCTAGTATCAAGGTTTTCTTTTCAAAGCATGGATGGATATTTGGGAACAAGATCTAGTACATAATTTTGGACTCATGTCTTGGAATGGATAATTGAACTTTTCCTTCATAAGATATCCCAAAACATCTCCAAAAATAGTTATAAAAATCACTAAGCAAATAAGAAAAATTTGACTGGCACATACCTTGGATGGAGAACTGAAAGTTGGCCCTAGCTAAGGATATTGGAGGTTATCTCAAATATAAAATAATGGAAATAGCTTTTGTCCCTCAATAAATACTGAAGTGATCATGAGGTACCAAGGAAGATGGTTGTAGACTCTTTGCAAAACTTACCTCAGGAAAAGGAAAATAAGGTTGGAAAAAATGTTGTTGGACACTTGTGCTTTCTTCATCCATGATAACACTAGGAGTTCGAGATGAGTGGTATAAAGGAAATACAAAATATTCCTAGTAATCATCATGTGTAACAATAAAATTATGAAGCAAGCAGGAAAGCATATCATGTTCTTTGTAAATTCGTGTGTCCTAAAGTTCATTCCAAGATAAAGGATAGCCAATATTTTTTTACCATTATCTAGGGTGCTAGGAACTTCATCTTCAAATTCTTCATGATTTTATTCAAGATTAGTTCTAGAAGAGTTTCTTAATTTTGGGTCGACTATTCTCAAAATCCATTTCTTCAACCATGCCATCTAATATCTTCTTTTGGTCTTCAAGGCCTAGAAGATCACACTTTTCCCAAGCATAAGTCATCCAGTATAGTAATTCATCTTCATGGGCCTTGACTTTGTCATGAAGAAATTTCAAAGGGTTTCTCTCATGTTCTTTTTGTCTTCCCTTCACAAATAGGCCTCTTTACTTGCATATTTCAACCCAGAGTAGTGAGTCAACATAATTTCTTACCAAAACTCTATCTTCATCATTGACCCGTGCATCTCTGAAAATCATAAGAAATTTATTAAATGATGAAATATATTTTGGAGGAAGATTTAAATACCATTTCTTTTCTTGTTTGATCATTGACCAAGAAAACATCTTCATAATTTCTTCTTCATAAATCACATTTTTCCATATAATGAATTCCAATAACTCGAAAATAAACTCAAGATGATCTTATCCATAAAATATTGGGCATGTGCTTTCTATAAGTCATATTGGAATTCACATGGAGAACCTAGGACACATGAGACATATAAAGGAGCAAACTAATTAGAAAACCTTTGAAATAAATCCATATTTTATATGATAGTGGAATAGGAAATTTTCATGAAATGTTCAATAGATGAGGGCTTTGTCCCTCTTGTCAAGTCACCAGATGAAGATCAAAGTGTCCTCACCAAGTTCATAGTAGACAAGAATATCAATCCTTATCTATCGGGGTAGGGTAATGTCAAATCGGGAACAACCTTGTCCCCAACAATGGAAACAACCCATTGATGCACAAACCAGTGCACCAATTTGGTGCAAGGATCACAGGGAATTGACTTGGGTCAATTGATAGGGACTCTCACCACTATCACTTCAGTGAGAGTCCCGATTCAATTTAGACCTTTTGGTCAAGGGGGGTATCCCTACAATCAAACACAAGTGAGTCAAAGGCCAAGACTTAAAATATGAGGCTAGTCACAACCAAGGAAGCTTAATGAAGGACTTATATAATGACCACTTATGTATGTAAGCAATTCAATTTAATGTGTAACTAATGTTTTATGGTGCATACATTCACATGTGTTAAGTATTAATTAAACCTATAATAGTTACACATTCATCTTTCCACAATTAATATTTAGGGAAGAAATAGATGATCTAGATTATATGTTAATGCTCTATAGCGTTAAATACCTCAATTTATTAAAGACAAGTTAACCAATAGCCACACATGCATTCAATCAGTTATACTTATTTAAATTAGGTGCTTCTAGTTAGTTACTGATAAGTGATAGTGTGTTAGTAATTTTTTGAAAGTGCGAGGGGATGGTTTTGGGAAGATCTTAGAAGGTCAAATAACATCTTATTTGACCTTTATGACAGTATATCTAACTCACTAAATAAGGCCTAAGGGAATCCTAAGAGAAGCAAACAAAGTAGAGGAAAGGTAGGTCTTAGTAAGGGGATGTCTTTAAGTGACCTAGGAGGGTGAAATATATGGACTTAGGCTGTAATGAGGATTGTTATAAGGAATGTCATAGGATGTTAGAACAATAGAAAAGGTGTTGAGAAAAATCTAGGAAATAGGTGAACAAAGAGGCCTTAGAGACGAGCGTTATCCTTAGGATAGGTATCACTATATTTAGGGCCACTCTAGGAGATGTTTAGAGGGTTGAAGTAGGTCAATTTATGTCTATTGTAAGTCTGTTACAAATGTTTAAAGTAGTGACCAAGAGAAATGGGGATAGGGTGGGAAGTGATAGACAATGGGAGAAACAAAGGAGAAGGTGAGGAGGGGTGGTGCTAACACTCAGAAGGCTAGAGATACTCTCTAGGAGTAATTTAGGGCAAGCTTGGGATGGAAGTAGGGGAGTGCTAGGACTATCAAGGCTAGGAAATGGAAGTGTTAGGTCTCAGGGTTAGGGCGCTAGGGTTTTATAGGTAGATTTAGGGTTTTGAGCTCTAAAAGAGGTAGCTCTATGGTCTAGGAATGGCGAGAGGCTAGCGCTAGGGTTAGAGAGTACTTAAGGGAGTAGAACTAGGTTAGGGAAGAAAATGGAGGGCTAGCACTAGGCTAGGGAATTTAGGTTAGGGTAGTGATAGGGTTTTGGAAACTAGATTTAGGTTTTGTAGTTCTAGGGAAAGGCGTTAAGGTCCTAGGGTTGGAGAACATGGTGCCTAGGGCTACTTGATAGGTGCACTAGGGTTAGGGAGTGCTATAGGGAGGTTCGCCACATCACTAGGATGTAGAGCTATGGTTTTTCAAGTCAATGGAAAGGTGCACTAGGTCTCTATGGTTAGTTTCCTAGGGTTAAGGTTAGTAACCTAGGGTTAGTATCTACTGTTAGCTAGGGTTTGACTTTGAGGTGGGATGAGGAGTTGGAAAGATTAGAGGATAGACTAGTTCCTATCCTTGGGATATGGAAACAAAACTTCTAGGGCTTGCTAACTAAGACCTTAGAGTTCAAGCAAGTCACAAGGGGTTGGGATAATCCTCCAAGTAGATCCCCAAAAATCTACATGAGATATGAGGGTCATACATGATCTTCAAAAGGGTACATGCCTCTTGGAAGTCCTACATGTAATGAGGGTCCAGTGTAATAATCCAAGGAAGACTTTAACTTGTAAATTCACAAGGGAAAGAGACATGTAGGAGTCTTTCTAAACGAATTATTTCTTTAGGAAATGATTCATGTAATTAATTAACCAGTAAATACACATGCAATGAATACATATCAAGATAATTTCACCTCATAACCATTACAAAGCTATCTTAAGATATGAGCCTCAAACCCTAGCCAAGAAAGAAGTAACTCATAAAAAATCAAGATAAATATTATTGACGTGTCCTCACAAGCTTAGCGCCTCCTTGTCCACAACCAAAGAATAATCCCAAAGTCAAAAGATCACATGCACAAGAAGGCTAGTGAAACATATTTTCTCATCTTAATCTCAAATGAATTAGGGAAGAGATTTATAAATGATCTCTTTCCCTATTTTCAGGGACAATCCCCTCACTTTAGGTCACTTTGTTATTTTTCAAAGGGGGTGCTAGGCCCCTTTTTTGGCTCAAGAACCCCTAATTTTATGATAAATTACATCCTTGACACCATTAAGAATACAATCAAATGAATCTTTCCCATGATCCTATACAATTTCCCCCCCAATTACAATAATGAGTGATTTTGGACCCATTTTTAACATATAGATACACAAAAGCCCCATGTACTAGTACACTCTGGTTTCAAGCCCTAAATGTTTAATCTAGCTAGCACTGAAGGTCATAAATGAAGGAGGCAAGGGTCTATTTATAAATAAAAATCATCTCAAGTTATCTTGTTGGTCAACTCAACCTCTATCAATTGTAGAAAGGTACCACCTATGTATCAAGAGTGTACAATGTGGACTAGCACTCCATAAAAATGTATACATAAGGCATGAGAAGAGCGCACTCTAACATCTAGTGCCCTGGAAGTGCCGGTACAAGGTAAATGATGATTCTCTTGTGTAGTGCTCTAAATCTAAAGTCTAGACAGTGCACATATGGCTAGGGTTGCAAGTGTCCCTTTCCTACAAAACTAAGGTCAAAGGCAACAAAACATGCCAATCTTTATCCCACAAGTTATTCTAGTCATTCAAAGATTCATCAATGCATCTACACTCATAAAAACATCAAGTAGGATCAGAGATCAATACACATTTATATCAATCCATTGAGAGGAGAGGAGCACCAACCTTCCCCTTTTTCTTCTCCTATGTTACACCTTGTGCACTCCTGATGTTCTCATCATTGATCAGACTGACCCTCCACACAACCACAAACCCTTCTACTAACCTCTACTCTCACTCATTTTCTTCTCATCCTATACCTCATCTCATCAACCCCATGTCCTATCTCAATGATATGGTAATAATTTCATCATTTTCAGTCCCCCTTGCTTATACTGCACAAGCCATCCCTCATGGTACCCCTACTCTGACCTTGAATGGACATATTATCTCCACTTCCTAGAGTTCTTAACTTTGTACCACTGATAATGTTGACTCCTCTATTATCCCTGCTTAGTGAAACACTAGGAAAGTAAAGAAATGTGTTAAAATCTACATTTAAAACTTGTATATCAAAGTCCCAAAATTCGGCATTGATGCATCCATCCTTCAATATACGTCCAAGGAATTCATCGGTAACTTCCTCAAGCTCCCTAAACTCTCTGAGATATCCCTTAATTCATGGGTGGCCACCAAGTAGAAAAAATTTCCTGGTTATGCTCCCAAAATTCTAATGGGGACTAGAGGATTTATCACCTTTATTTTCTAGTCTAAACAAGATAGAGACAAAATCAAAGCATTGGAGCCTCACAGGCACAATGTTGATTTTGTTTATATTTGAGGCCAAGATTTAGGTTTGGACCTTCTCAAGAGCATATTACAAAAATCGCTATATAGACTAAGCTCCTGAATCAATTGAGATATAGACTCCATATGTCTTACAGAAAATCTGAAATTCAATCAACACTTTCCTCAAAATAGATGAGCCAACCCTAGTAATGGAGAGTCTCATAGTAGAAAAGATAGATGTCAATATGAACCTTAATGATTGACTAGCACAGAGAATAAGCATTAGGTATGGATCTCAGAGCCACTAGAAAATTATCGATTGCATATATATTATTATTTAGATGTTGCATTTGCTAGGAAGTGGGACATATTTGGCACCACTATCCTTGGAGAATACTTGGTAGGAAACATCTAGAAGAATAGGAAGAGGAGGAACGATTTGAAAGTAAGTCAAACCCCACCCATTCTAGCCAATATTTTTCCTTGTTTGTTGACTCGCATGTTATAGAAATTGACCCTTCCTCTAGTATAAACTCTAACTCCCCTGATCTCCCACCATATTCCTCGTCGAAACTAACTATTGCCCAACAAACGGCCCCTACCAGCCCTTCAAACTCTCAACTCGTTTCCACTCAAACCCCATCCTTGGATCCATTTACCCCCACACCCATTTTGTCACACATATTGACAAACCCTCAAGATTCCACTCTCTCACAACTATCTCCCTCTCCTCTCCCATCATAGATTTGGCCATGAACTTATAAGAAACCCTAGTGTATTTTACCACACCCTCTCATTTCACTAAATCCTTGAACTCTTTGGATAACACTTCCCTCTGTTATGGAACCTGCTCTAAATGAAAATTCCCTACCAAATATAACCTTGGAAATATGCCAAGAAATCTCAAACTTATCCTCTTCATTGGTCATTCAAAGAAAAAGTTGGGTCTATAGTCCAATGCAACCAAAGTTATCTCTTAAGCAAACATATAAGTCTAATTGGGCATTCAAAAAACTCTTTATGGGTCCCTTAGAGAAACAGTCCTAAACCAAGTGCACAAATGATCTATCTAAGCATTAACATTCACAACTTGGGATTAGCCTCAAAAATAAAATCCCTGAAGAGGATTATTCATATCAACTGCCTAAAATGACGTGGGAACTTTCACATACAAAACTATAATTTGGAAGGGCCTTTTGTAAGGATGCTATGTAATGTCTATCCAAGATCATGGATTCCTTGATGAAGGGGATTTCTAGGCAGTTGATATGAATAATCCTCTTCAGGGATTTTATTTTTGAGGCTAATCCCAAGTTGTGAATGTTAATGCTTAGATAGATCATTTGTGCACTTGGTTTAGGACTGTTTCTCTAAGGGACCCA
>Ga0181458_100050_pt1 | contig 9367 bp, 11 predicted proteins | sample InSIn1SAF170_FD_119059 | JGI IMG/M metagenome (GOLD analysis project Ga0181458, IMG submission 119059) | Clean room microbial communities from NASA Spacecraft Assembly Facility at Jet Propulsion Laboratory, Pasadena, California, USA -... ...
AGGTAAAAGAATGGTGGAATGATGAGCTCAAAATCATTGTCCCCTAAAACCTTAGTGATGATGTAAGTCCCATATCAGAGAGGGCGAAGCTTATAGTGGGGCCCAGTGAAGCGCTCCTTCTGCTAATGTAACCAAACTTTTTCATCCACTTGGAACTTGTGTGGCACCTGATGTTGATCATGACGTTGCTTATACTTAGCATTGGCTCTATCCAATATGTCATGGACCTCCTGGTAGATGTGCTGAAGTCACTCAACGAAGTTGTTAGCCATGTCAGCTTTAGACCAGACATGAGCCAAATCTACCAGAGTAGTTGTAAATGGTATCGCCACATCAATGGGACATAGTGGCTGGAATCCCAATCCCTCCTAAAAAGGGATATGGCCAGTTGAGTTATGGAGATCCCTTCTGTAGTTTTTTTGGACATAGGGGAGGATTTCTTGCCATGTGCATGGATGCTTAAAGCTATTCATGTGCAGAATGTGTACAACCATCCTATTGTGGACCTCTGTTTGGCCATCGGTTTTGGGTTGGAAATTCATGGACTTATTGATCTTGGTATCTAGGATCAACTAGAGACATGACCAAAATGTACTTAGGAAAATTTTATCCCGATCTAATATAATGGACTGTGTGATCCCAAAGTGTACCCACACCCGTTCAAAGAAGATCTTAGCAGTGGATTCTTTTGTGATACTCCTCTTGCGAGCCACCACAATGGCCATCTTAGAGAATCTATCGATGACCATGAAAACCTAGTCATTTCCATGCTTAGTAGAAGGAAGCCCTGACATGTAATCCATGGAGATGGAATCACAAGGTTGACTAGGAGTAGGAAGAGGATTATATAGGCCTTGCTTCTTGATGGTCGGTTTGGCAATGGCATAGAGAGTGTAGGATTTGATGTACTTCCCAAAATATTGTCAAGGATTTGCCCAATAAAAGTACTTTTGCAGCACTGCCACTATTTTCTCTACCGTAAAATTTCCAGCGACCCAACTGTAGTGCGCCTCCCAAATCATCTTGGCACTCTCTCTTTAAGGAACATAGAGGTGCACCAGGTGGCATAACAGTACATCTTGGAGGTGAAAATTTGGAACTTGCTTGCTTTCCAGGAGTTTATTGTATGTGCTGTGAAATTTTGGATCACTCTTGTAAAGATGTGGCCACCCTGCAGTCTTGTGCCCACAAGAGTCGAGCATAGTTGTCAAAGCCATGACAAGTAGTCGACTGAGGAAGTCGACAACATTATTGGTGTTTCCCTTCTTACACTTAATGTTCAAATGGAACTATTGCAGGTATGTCGATCATTTATAATAGTGATCGTTTGGCAACTTTGCTTGTGTCTATATGAACTACAGGTGTCAGTGGTCTGAATGGATGATTGTTTCCTTCCTAGGTATGTAATACTTCTATTTTTGGTAGGTCTGCACGATGGAATACATCTCTTTGTCATAGGTGGGATATGTTCACACAATGTTTGAAAGTGTCCCACTGTGATATGCCACTAAATGCCCCTGATGAGTAAGAAATGCACCAATAGCATACTCGAAGGCATCTGTTTCGATCTCAAATGGTTGTTGCAGGTCTGGTAATGTGAGCACTAGTGCAAAGCAGAGGCGATGCTTCAACTCGATAAACACCTTCTATTGGGATTCGAACCAAAATAAATTTTCTTTCACTCCTCCCTTGGTGACTTGACTCAAGGGCCAAGTCATATGAGAGAACTCGAACACGAACCTGCAGTAGAAGTTGGTAAGACCCAGAAAGATTTGGAGCTCTATTAGAGTGGTTGGGGCTGGCTAATCTTGATTGACTTGTATCTTAGCCAGTTCCACATGCACACCAAACTAATCAATTATGTACCCTAGATATTGAACCTGGGTCATACCAAAAGTGCATTTCTCCAAATTGGCACATAACTTGCGTTGTCGCAAGGTTTGGAGGACTTGTCGAATATGGTGGAGGTGCTCTTCCCAAATTTAGCTAAAGATCAGAATGTCATCCAAATACACCACCATGAATGAGTTGGTGAAGGGTCATAAGATATTTTCCATTAGCTTCATGAGGGTTGCAGGGGAATTCGTCAACCCGAAAGGCATGACCAACCATTCAAAAAGGCCCTCCTTAGATTTGAGGGCAGTCTTCCACACATTAGAGGGTTCAATCAGTACCTGGGGATAACTAGACTTCAAGTCAATATTGATGAAATATTTGGCCCCCTTAAGTTGGTCCAAAAGGTCATCAATTTGTGGGATTGGATACCTATTCCGGACAGTGATCTTGTTCAGCACCTGATAGTCAATACAAAGTCTCCAGGTCCCATTCTTCTTCTATACCAACAAGATTGAGCTCCCACAGGGTGATGAACTTGGTTTGATGTGACCTTTCTACAACATCTCTTGAATCTACCTCTTGATTGCATCGTTCTCCAAAATAGAGCATCGATAAATCGATCCATTTAGTAGTGCCATGCTCGGGGTCATATCAATGGAGTTCTTGACCTAACAATGTAAAGGTACCCCTGTGGGTGAGGCGAAGATGTCCCTGTACTCCTCCACGACCATGTCCATCTACTTTTTTCATGTGGAGGATCCCTCTCTAGAGGTTGTGGCCATAATATTCTTCTTTCCCTGAGGGTGAATCATAAGGAAAACAAATTTCCCAGTCTGGGAAATGATCTTACTAGATTGCTTCATAGCGATCATATAAATAGCAGTAAGTAGTGCTACATCTGGTATCTTGTATAAATTATCACCCAAAGTAATAATAATAATGCAAGGCCTAGAATCATACACATCATGTCACATTCACAAGTATGGTTGGCCTAATAATACATCACAAACTTTAAGAGGATTAACATCACACAGTACCTCATCTGTGAAGGACTTGTTGTTGTAGGGAAGGTGACATTGTTGGCTGACATGTAGATCTCGCCCTTGACGAATCCACTTGATGGTGTATAGTTGCAGGTGTGGTGTAGTCGGTAGCCCCAACCGCTTCAAGGCCTCTACTGAAATGAGGCTCTTTTTGCTCCCATTGTCAACAATGAACTGCAACAGAGAACCTTCACCAACATCTATGAGTGGAAGAGTCGCTCCCCCTCCTATGGATCTTCGAGCTCATCCTTCTGGATCTTGGTAGTGGAAATGGTGGAACTAAGCTACGCATCGATAATTTTCTTCCCTTTGTCATTCCCCTTATCGGTTTCTTACTCAGAGCCAGAAAATGCATAAGATTCAGGAGCCTTCAGCTTGGCCACCAATCACTACTTGGCTCAACTGTCACTTGTGTTGTGAGTGGGGCTCTTATGGAACTCACACCATTTCCCTATGTCCTTCTTTGTCTTCGTGTGTTGTTCTTCACTTGTGGCTTCAATGACTTGTCCTAGGTTGCCGCACCTTGAGTTTTTCCTTTGTTGTGCAACTTGGGGGCATAAAAATGCATCCTGGAGGTGAAATTTTGGAACGTGCTTGCCTTCCAATAGCATCTGGTATGTGTTACCGAATTCTGGATCGCTCTTGTAAATATGTAGTCACCCCGCATTCTCGTGCCCACAAGAGTCGAGCACAATGTCTAGCGCCATGACTGGCAGCCAGCTAGGTAGTTTGCTACATTTTTGGTGCTTCCCTCCTTCTACTTAATGTTCAAATGGAACTACTACAGGTATGTGGACCATTTTTTATGGTGATCGTTCTGCCACTTCCCTTGTGTCTGTATGAACTGCAGGGATCAGTGGTCTATGTGGATGATTGTTTCCTTCCCCATAATGTAATGCTTCCATAATCAGTAGGCCTACATAATGGAATACATCCCTTTGTCATACTTGGGATACTTTCAGACTATGTCTGCAAGTGTCCCATTGTGATATGCCACTATATGCCCCTGTTGAGTAAGAACTGCACTAATAGTGTAATCATAGATATCTGTTGCAATCCCAAATGGTTGTTGCAGGTCCAATAATGTGAGAACTGGTGCAGAATGGAGGTGATGCTTCAGCTCGGAAAATGCCTTTTTCTGGGATTCAAACCAAAATAAATTTTCTTTTTCTCCTCCCTTGGAGACTTGACTCAAGGGCCAAGTGATATGAGAGAACCCCAACACAAACTGCAGTAGAAGTTGGCAAGACTCAGAAAGTTGTGGATCTCTGTTAGAGTGGTTGGGGCTGGCCAATCCCAAATGAATTGTATCTTGGTTGGGTCCATATGCAAACCCATCTCATCAATGATGTACTCTAGATATTGAACCTGGGTCATACCAAAAGTTGATTTCTCCAAATTGGCACACAACTTGTGTTTCCGCAAGGTTTGGAAGACCTATCGAATATGGTGGAGGTGCTCTTCCCAACTCTAGCTAAAGATCAGAATGTCATCCAAATACACCACCATGCATTAGTTGGTGAATGGTTTCAAGATGTTGTCCATCAACCTTATGAAGGTTGTGGGGACATTCATCAACCCGAAATGCATGAACACCCATTCAAAAAGTCCCTCCTTGGATTTGAAGGCAGTCTTCCACACATCTGAGGGTTCGATCGGTACCTGGTCATAACCGAACTTAAAATCAATCTTGTTGAAATATTCAACCCCCTTAAGCTGGTCCAGAAGGTAATCAATCTGTGGGATTGGATACATGTTCCAGACAGTGATCTTTTCAATACAGAGTCTCCATGTCCCATCCTTCTTTTGTACCAACATGATTAGGCTCTCACAAGGTGATAAACTTGGCTTGATGTTCCCTTTCTGCAACAACTCTTGAATCTACCTCTTGATTTCATCATTCTCCATAACATAGCATTGATAGATCGGTCCATTGGGTAGTGGCACACTCGGGATAAAATCGATGGAGTGTTTTACCAGACAGTGTAGAGGTACCCCTGTGGGTGAGGTGATGATGTCCATGTACTCCTCCACAACCTTGTCCATCTATTCCTTTCATGCCGACAAGCCCTCTCTAGAGGTCATGTCCATAATGTTATTCTTTCCCTCAAGGTGAATCATAAGGAAAACAAATTTTCTAGTTTGGGAAATGATTTATTCTATTGTTTCACAGTGATCAAAGTAATGGCGTAGGTGATGCTACCTCCAGCATCCTATACAACTTATCACAAAGAGTAATAATAACAATGTGAGGCCTAGACACATACATAGCATGTCACTTCCACAAGTATGGTTCATCTAATAATACATCACAAATTTCAAGAGGAGAAACATCACACATACCTCATCTGTGAAGGGCTTGATGTTGTAGGGAAGGATACACTGTTGGTTGATGTGGAGATCTCACCCTTAGTGAAGCCACCCAATGGTGTATGACTATGGGCATGGTGTGGTCGATATCCCAAAACACTTCACATCCTCTTTTGAAATGAGATTCTTTTAGCTCCCACTGTCGACAATGAACTGCAACAGAGAATGCTTCACCCACATCTGTGATTGGAAGACTCGCCCCCCCTCCTTTGGATCTTCAGGATAATCCTTATGGATATTGGTGGTGGCAATGGTGGGACTAGGCTCCATGTCAATAATATGCTTCCCTTTGTCATTCCCCTTCTTGGTTTTTGACTTAGAGTTAGAACATGCATCAGATTTAGAAACCTTCAGCTCAGCCACTAGTGACTGCTTGGCTTGACACTCACTTGTGTTGTGAGTGGGGTTCTTATGGAACTCATACCATTTCCCTGTATCCTTCTTTGTCTTTGTGGTGTTGTTCTTTTCTTGTGGTTTCGAAAAGTTCTCCTAGGTCGCCCCGCCTTGGCTTTTTCCTTTGTTCTTCGGCTTGGGGGTGCCATTCCCTTGCTTTAGATTCAGATATCCAAAGTATCACTTCTTCTATTTAAATTTCTTCTCGATTTTGATAGTGTATCGATAGGCAGCGCCAAGCGAGGAGATGTCCACAAGCTCCATCTCATCCTGGATGTACCTATGTAGAGAGTTGTAGTAGTTGAGCACCAAATGTTGCTCAGAATAATTGGTACCTAGCTTTGTGCGAAAGGTATGGAAAAAAATTGTGAACTCTGGCACATCTTGGTCCCTTCCCTGTCGCAGTGTGGTCCACTTTATGTATTTATCTTTGTATATCCTAGAAGGGTAATATTGTTCCTTGATGGAATCTCGAAAATAATTCCAAGTGGGTGCGGCTGAAAACAATGAAGATCCCCTCTCGTCCTTTTGTTCACAATAGGTTTTCCACTAGTCCTTGATGTGTGGGGCAGCTTTCAAAAGTGAAAAAGTAATATTTTCCCAATTGGAAAAGTCATGAACTAAAAAATATCCTTCCAACAAATTTAACTATCTATCTACGATGTCTGCATCTATATGGCCCTCAAATATGGGAATATAGCAGTTAACTTTAACCTTGAAAGGAGTGGTACCTCCAGAGTGGCTGCTAAATGAAGGTGTGTTGCCTGTGGGTAGACGTTAAAGGATCTGGGCAAAGTTATCCATCATTGCGTTTCTCTATCACTCAAGGGATTCCTCAAGCAATATTTTGAAAGGATTTCCTACCCCCTCATCTTTCCTTTCTTCCGGCATGGGAGTTCATTGGGGTTTTCAAGGCTGGTCTTGCAAAGGTTCAACTAGTTCGATCCCTAACTCCTTATACCCTGACCTCGTCGGGGACATGCAAAGAAAAAAAGAGAAAGAGAAGATTGCTCTAATACCACTAACCCAGAATTATGCAGGAATGCAACAAAATACAAAAATAAACATATACACAAAGACGCAGTAGAAAAAAAACTTCATTTCATTAATATCAAATAACTAAAATATGCTTACATACAGAAATATAAATAAACAAGCTCAGGAAATGGTAGCTTATCTCTTAGAAGATATGTGGCGGATACATGCCTCTAAACTGTGTTACAATGAGGCTTGAAGGCCTATTTATTATTGAGAAATAATGGAAAACCCTAAACATTCAAAAACCGAACCCTAGGAAATGAAGTGCCAACACTATTGGCCCCATTTGGGTAAATTGGTACATCAACTTCCCGGGGTCGTATCTTTGGTATACAATCTATGTTTGACGCACACAATACCTCTTTAGAAAGATATATCCAAGGAATACAAATTTTGATTGAAAACATCAACCAATAATGAATTTTTTCCCTTTTTCCAGAAAAATGTTTTTTAGGGCCTGAAAATGGCTCCAAAAGTTGAGGACCCAAAAAACTGCCAAAAATAATAAACTTTTCTACAATCAAGGAAACTAAAAAACTAAAAGAAATAGTGGTGGGGGTCCAAGTGGAATAGGTGGATAAACACAAATATCCACCTGGATCATTCCTCCCCCCTTAAGAAGAAATGGTCCCCATTACGTTGAGTTCCTCCATGAGATGGGGAAACTTCTATTTAACTTGTTTCCTGGTGAGCCACTTGCGTTGGTGTTGGAGGTGGCTAGCTTTGAAAACTTGATACAGTTGGATCTTCTGTTGGTGAGTATTCTTGATCTATGTGTCCATTATTCGATCATTTGTGGCATGTTCCATGTAGTCTGGGCTTAACTCTGTTGGTTTGAGTTTTTCTGCAATATCTTATTTGTCTAGTAATGGTGGAAAATATGGTCGAAGGTGGTCCACACTAAACACTAGTTGCAGGCCAAGGAATGGTGAAATGATGAGCTCAAAAGAATTTTCCCTTTCATCCTTAGTGATGGTGTAAGGCCCATATCAGAGCAGGCAAAAATTGCGATGAGGCCCAGCGAGACGCTCCTGCAAATGTAGCCAAACTTTGTCGCTAACCTAGAACTTGTTTGGCACCCAACGATGATCATGATAATGCTTGTACTTAGTATTATCTCTATCCAATATGTCATGGACTTGATGGCATATGTGTTTAGTTCTGTAAACTTTAGAGCTGACATGAGTTGAATCTGTTGGAGTAGTTGCAAATGGTATGGCCACATCAATGGGACATACTGGTTGGAATCCCAATCCCACCTAAAAAGGGTTATGGCCAGTTGAGCTATGGAGAGCTTTGTTGTAGTTGTGTTGGACATAGGGGATGATTTCATCCCATGTGCATGGATGCTTCGATTTTTACATTAGCAGAATGTCTACGATCATCATGTTGACAACCTTTGTTTGGCCATCAATTTAGGGGTGGAAAGTCATGGACTTAGTGAGCTTGGTATCCAGTATCGACTAGAGACTTAACAAAAATGCACGTAGGAACTTGTTGTCCCGATCTGAGTTAATCAACTGTGGGATCCCAAAGTTTATCCATATTACAAACTTGAAGGTGATAGAAAAAATGAAAGTAAAATTTTGTGTCTTTTAGGCAATGGATCACTTTGCAAAAGCACATAAAATAATGGTTCTAAAACTTGGTTTTATAGCATAAAAACAGAGACAAATGTACCATATATACAGTAACAAAAGGCAACAAAATGATAAAGAATTTCACCCTTCCTGGACTACATCTCCTTGTCTAGCTTCCAGTGTTGGGCCTCTTTCTTTAAGTGCTCAAATTTGTGTTTACATGGATTTACAGTGCTCAGAATGAAAAAATAATGTCTTCAATGGATCCATAACAGTAAAAAACCCAAACTAGACTCTTGTTGGGCTCAATTTGGCCAAAAGCTAAAGAAGTTATGCTCTAGAGAATTTTTGTTGTTAACTGCACTACAAACTGGATTCCCCTGCTAACTGTTCTAGGAGTTTCGTCTTTTCCAGAACCACCAAGCTATGTTTTTTCCATGCTGGCGAGATTCATGTCGAATTGGGTGTAAATTGTCACCTCATTTAAATTCCCTCTAACCCCTTCAGGCTGAAAAATAGGGCCACATGGGGCATAGACCCTGGGGCTGGGGCTAACCGCCTACCTCCATTGGCTTAGGCCCCACGTAGTTGCACCACGTGACTTGGGGCTAGTTCCTGACTTACGCATCAGTGCATTACTCCGCACCCACGATTCTATCCATCACCATATGACCTGGCCAGAGACCCTATCTCACACTCCTACTGACAACGCTTAGGTGTCATTGGTGTTTTGATCCCGTGGTAACCCATATGCCCTCAACCTAGGCCTTGTACCTTAGCTCCTGAATTTTTATCGTTGATCTGCTTTTGCTATAGTTATATGGTCTATCTTGTGACCTAGGGGTCGGAGCTAAGCCTAAGCCCCTGACCCTCTACCTGTCATCTCATGGATGTGGGGTGATTGGGGGCCAAGGCTTAGTCCTGACCTCGTCCCCCAAATGCATAATATTGAAAGTTTAAATATGACTCGACAACATAGTATGTTAAGATCCACCATTGGCATTGCGGTAAGGCAATGCATTGTCAAGCTTAAGGTCTCATGCTTGACCCCCATGGAGGCCCATTCAACCATTAAAAAAATAATAATAATAAATAAATAAAATAAAT
>Ga0181458_100053_pt1 | contig 9283 bp, 9 predicted proteins | sample InSIn1SAF170_FD_119059 | JGI IMG/M metagenome (GOLD analysis project Ga0181458, IMG submission 119059) | Clean room microbial communities from NASA Spacecraft Assembly Facility at Jet Propulsion Laboratory, Pasadena, California, USA -... ...
AGTCTTACAGAGTATGACCGCGCCAAGGTGCATCGTTCGGTACTGACGGTCGGCCAGATTTCCGACCTGGCGGGCAAGTTGCTCTCGTCTACTGTTGATGAAGTCGAGCAGATGGGACCGCTGAAACGACGTCGTGCAGAAGTGTTGTGTGGAGGTGCCGTTATTATTGACGAGGTATGCCGTCGTGCGACGGCAGGTAAACTTGTCGTCTCGGAGACCGATATCCTTGACGGCATGGCGCTGGCAATGCTGGCGCAGGGGAGCTGAAGTGCTCCTGGCCCCCGTAGCCCAACCGGCAGAGGCAGACGGCTTAAACCCGTCCCAGTGCGGGTTCGAATCCCGTCGGGGGTACACACTTCACCAGGAGCAGCTACGCAGTGTGTATGACCTCAGTCGTCGCTAGTGCGAAAAGCTCGTTCCGCGGTACGGGGAAGGTTTCGTGTCGTCACTGCGTTGTTTAGAGTAGACGTCACCACAGTTTTCACAGGAGGATCACATGGCTAACCCGGTCTTTAGCCGAGCCGAGGCCTTCCAGCCGCGCGGCAACCCGTACGGGCGGCCGGCGTACGCAGGTCAGGGGTATCGGTCGCAGTACGGCGTATCAGGGCAGCCTGGCGGCGAGTGGGGCTCTCTATTAGACGGCCCGCGAGGGCAGAGTGCCGAGCGCGCGATGACTTTTGATGACGTCCTCGGCCGTACTGGCCTGGTCCTGCTCATCATTGCTGCCATCGGCGCTGTGAGCTTCACGCTGATTGGGCCGAACGTGGTGGCAAGTGGCCCTGCCTTGGTGGTCGGATCGATTGCAGCATTCATTACTGCGATGGTCGTCAGCACTCGCCGTACGGTGCCGGTCGGTGGCGTAATCTTCTACTGCATCTGCGAGGGGCTGGTCCTTGGCTCTCTGTCAGCCATGTTTGAGACCGCTTACCCCGGTATCGTGGTGCAGGCCGTCTTGGGTACTTTCGCCGCTGCCGGCGTGACCTTGGCGGCATACAAGTTCTTTAATATCCGGGTGACGCCGCGATTCCGTCAGATCGTCATCATTTCCACCTTCGGCTTTGCCCTTGCGATGCTCGTCAACCTCGTGTTGATGCTATTCAGGATCAACATTGGTGTTGCTAGTTTTGGCCCTATCGGCATCTTGTGCTCAGCGCTGGGTGTGGTGCTGGCCGCCATGAACCTTGTCGTAGATTTTGACTACGCCGAGCAGGGCGTGCGCAACCAAGCCCCAGCATCTGAGTCTTGGCGTGCGGCCTTCGGCATCGCTGTGACGATGGTGTGGCTCTACACAGAGATCTTGCGGATTCTCAGTTATTTCCGGGCTGATTGATATTGACGTCGGAGGGGGCTTGGTCATCGTGACCAAGCCCCCTCGTCGTGCCTGTGGTAATTGTGGCTGATCAGGTGCTGGGGACGTCGCGCAGATGGGTCTCAAGACACATGCGTGTCGCGGCTCCCCAGGACAGCCGACGCCAACGCCACAGCGGTATCCACTGGGCTGACTGGGTGGTGCCACCGATGTCGATGACGTAGGGGTCGGTGGGGTTTTCGCTGGTGGCCGAGTAGATGATCCGCAGGGCATGGAAGTCCTCTAGCACCCCGGTGGGGGAGCGGCCGATCCAATGATCGGACTGCAGATCGATGATGCGGTTAAGGCGGATACGCTGTCCGGACTCTTCCATGACCTCACGGGTGACCGCCTGCGCAGGGGACTCACCGGGTTCTAAACCACCTCCAGGTAGCGCCCACAGGCCAGGGACTGCGGTGCGTGGCGAGCACTCGGTACCCAGTAATCCCCGCCGTGACCGTACAACGGCGTAGGCCGCAATGCGTTGGTACGGACGAACTGGTTCGTCGGCTTGTCTGTCCTCGGAGAGATCCGGCACGCTCTTTCGGGTGCGGGGAGGCTGAGAGCTGGACGTTCGAGGCGCGACGTGGGCGGTGACGACGATCTCGTCGTCGACCCGATCGGCAGATAAGTACTCTCTGACGACGAGCCCGTGACGCCACAATTCGACGTGTGGATTCATCCCATGGCGGACGCGGAAGGCATGGGTCTGCCCACTACCTGGCGTTCCGACTGCGGTGATGAGCACACTTTCATTCAACCACCTTAATCCGAGGCTAGCTGTCTAGCTCCTTGATGGGCTGAATTATTCGAGGACCTGGCAGCTACTTGATCTTGTCGGTGACGTCGGTGCCGTCGGTGTTAAAAGCCCTAGTCACACCATTAATGTCAACGCGAAGGACGGGCGCGTCAAGCTTCGTGTCCTGAGAAATGGTCCATTCTATGTCGGACGGCTTCTGGTGAGCTTGCGCAGCTGCGAGATTCATGATGCGGATGATGACGTGTGGATTCAGGAGGCCAGGCGAGAAGGTTGCGGACGCGTCGCCCCTGCGTTGCACCGCCCATGCGGGCATATCGGCAGACCGGGTCCGCCTCATGACGATGCCAGGTGTCGTTGTCGGCGTATCGACGATGATGGCCTTACCGGGCTGGTAGCTGATCTGGTCGACTTGCTTAGCGCCCGCGACAGCATCACTTAATGCTTCAGCCATGCCAGAAGGTGATGCGAAGTCAATGTGGTTGATGGCAGATCCATCGGGTCGGAAGAAGACGGTCTGGGTTTCTGGCTTGGTCGAGACTGTCATGAGGACAGTACCTTGGTTGTACTCGACGATCTGCAAGTTCTGGTTCATATGGGATCCGGAGATATCGGCGGCCCTGCTTAATATTACGGGCAACTTCTCTACGGCGAAGTCGCCAGGATTGAAGGGGCGTGACGCTGTTTGAGTGCTCTGAGTTGCTGACGAGTCGATCTTGCCGTTCTGCCAGATCCAGATTGTTGGGGAGTTACCGATCTGAACGGTGATGCTGAGCGCACTCTTAGTGATGTCTACCTTGGTGATGGGTCCATTGCCCGACGCCGCAACAAGTTCATTGATGATCGCGCGGGTATGGATGCCATCGAGCGGGGATACCGAGGCCGTGACCTTGGACGACGGGACCAAAGCAGTTTGGCTCGGCTCGTCTGAAGGCGTCGTGGGAGTTGTTGAAGTACATGACGCACACACACATAGCGCGGCCGCACTGAGGATCACGCTTGCGGTTTGACGGAACCTTATTCGATACGTCATGGGGTGAGTCTATGAGGAGCCCGGCGACTGGATAGGCCTCGAGAGGGGTAACGGCGGGGTAGGTAGGCCCGGGGTGACGATGCGGATGTTTTGTGGATTTGTGTTGGTGGTGGGGTGTGTGTAGTGTGTTTTTGGCTTCGCGCTTGTGGGTGTGGGGTTGGTGGGAGTTCTGGTGGTTCCTTTGGTGGGGTTGCTGGGGGCATGATTTGACGTTTGTGTGATGAGTGTTTAGGCTTCTGCGGGTCCTGTTGTGGGGCTGGGAATTGCTGTGATCGTTGGTGGTTGTGGTGGTTTCGGCTGGTGTGGGCTGGGTTGTGTGATCTGGTTTGTGCTGGTATGGTTTTCTGGGCTGCTGCTTTGGTGGTGGTGTGGTTGGCTGGTTCTGGGATCGTGGTTTTGTGGTTTCGGGGTTGGTGTGGTAGGGTTGGTCGGGTCGCCTTATGATGGTTTCTGCATGGTTTGTGTGGGGATTGTTGTGGTGGGTGTGATGTTTGAGAACTCAACAGTGTGTCTTTGATAGTCAATAGTTTTTGATGCATCTGTTTGTTGTGGATGTGTCGGATTTGTTTATGATTCCTTTGTGATTCTGGACATGTGACTGAATATTTTTTTGGTTAGTGTTTGGGGTTAGTGTATTGGATTCTTCGTGGTGTCACTGTTGCCTGTGTGCGTGCTGTGTGTGCGTGTGTGGGTGGGTGATATTTTTTCATTGGAGAGTTTGATCCTGGCTCAGGACGAACGCTGGCGGCGTGCTTAACACATGCAAGTCGAACGGAAAGGCCCTGCTTTTGTGGGGTGCTCGAGTGGCGAACGGGTGAGTAACACGTGAGTAACCTGCCCTTGACTTTGGGATAACTTCAGGAAACTGGGGCTAATACCGGATAGGAGCTCCTGCTGCATGGTGGGGGTTGGAAAGTTTCGGCGGTTGGGGATGGACTCGCGGCTTATCAGCTTGTTGGTGGGGTAGTGGCTTACCAAGGCTTTGACGGGTAGCCGGCCTGAGAGGGTGACCGGCCACATTGGGACTGAGATACGGCCCAGACTCCTACGGGAGGCAGCAGTGGGGAATATTGCACAATGGGCGGAAGCCTGATGCAGCAACGCCGCGTGCGGGATGACGGCCTTCGGGTTGTAAACCGCTTTCGCCTGTGACGAAGCGTGAGTGACGGTAATGGGTAAAGAAGCACCGGCTAACTACGTGCCAGCAGCCGCGGTGATACGTAGGGTGCGAGCGTTGTCCGGATTTATTGGGCGTAAAGGGCTCGTAGGTGGTTGATCGCGTCGGAAGTGTAATCTTGGGGCTTAACCCTGAGCGTGCTTTCGATACGGGTTGACTTGAGGAAGGTAGGGGAGAATGGAATTCCTGGTGGAGCGGTGGAATGCGCAGATATCAGGAGGAACACCAGTGGCGAAGGCGGTTCTCTGGGCCTTTCCTGACGCTGAGGAGCGAAAGCGTGGGGAGCGAACAGGCTTAGATACCCTGGTAGTCCACGCTGTAAACGGTGGGTACTAGGTGTGGGGTCCATTCCACGGGTTCCGCGCCGTAGCTAACGCTTTAAGTACCCCGCCTGGGGAGTACGGCCGCAAGGCTAAAACTCAAAGGAATTGACGGGGCCCCGCACAAGCGGCGGAGCATGCGGATTAATTCGATGCAACGCGTAGAACCTTACCTGGGTTTGACATGGATCGGGAGTGCTCAGAGATGGGTGTGCCTCTTTTGGGGTCGGTTCACAGGTGGTGCATGGCTGTCGTCAGCTCGTGTCGTGAGATGTTGGGTTAAGTCCCGCAACGAGCGCAACCCTTGTTCACTGTTGCCAGCACGTTATGGTGGGGACTCAGTGGAGACCGCCGGGGTCAACTCGGAGGAAGGTGGGGATGACGTCAAGTCATCATGCCCCTTATGTCCAGGGCTTCACGCATGCTACAATGGCTGGTACAGAGAGTGGCGAGCCTGTGAGGGTGAGCGAATCTCGGAAAGCCGGTCTCAGTTCGGATTGGGGTCTGCAACTCGACCTCATGAAGTCGGAGTCGCTAGTAATCGCAGATCAGCAACGCTGCGGTGAATACGTTCCCGGGGCTTGTACACACCGCCCGTCAAGTCATGAAAGTTGGTAACACCCGAAGCCGGTGGCCTAACCGTTGTGGGGGAGCCGTCGAAGGTGGGACTGGTGATTAGGACTAAGTCGTAACAAGGTAGCCGTACCGGAAGGTGCGGCTGGATCACCTCCTTTCTAAGGAGTTTTTGTGAGTGGAATGTTGGCGTCCTGCCTGTGATGGGTGGGGTTGGGGGCATGCTGTTGGGTTGTGGGGTATCACATGTGTGGTGGCCTGTGCGGTGCTGTGTTGCGTGCGTGTGTGCGTGGTGTGGTGTTCGTGTGGTGGTTGAGAACTGTATAGTGGATGCGAGTATCTTTATTGTTGTATGTGTTTGTGCGACGTGGTGTTGTGCAAAGTTGTGTAGTGCGATCGGTGGATGCCTTGGCACCAAGAGCCGATGAAGGACGTTGTGACCTGCGATAAGCCCTGGGGAGTTGGTGAGCGAGCTGTGATCCGGGGGTGTCCGAATGGGGAAACCTGGAATGTCCGGAGTAGTGTCCGGTGGCCCTGCCCTGAATGTATAGGGGTGTGGGTGGTAACGCGGGGAAGTGAAACATCTTAGTACCCGTAGGAAGAGAAAACAAGTGTGATTCCGTGAGTAGTGGCGAGCGAAAGCGGAGGAGGCTAAACCGTGTGTGTGTTCAAGCCGGCAGGTGTTGCATGTGCGGGGTTGTGGGGGCCTTGTGGTTCTGCTGCCGCAGGATTGGCCAGTGAGAAATGTTGCGTGAAGGTGAAGCGTCTGGGAAGGCGTACCGGAGTGGGTGAGAGTCCTGTAACTGTAAGCGTGGCACTGGTGTGGGGTTGCCCCGAGTAGCGTGGGACTCGTGGAATTTCGCGTGAATCTGGCGGGACCACCCGTCAAGCCTAAATACTCCTTGGTGACCGATAGTGGATGAGTACCGTGAGGGAAGGGTGAAAAGTACCCCGGGAGGGGAGTGAAAGAGTTCCTGAAACCGGTCGCATGCAAGCCGTCAGAGCCTGTGTGGTGATGGCGTGCCTTTTGAAGAATGAGCCTGCGAGTTAGTGATGCGTGGCGAGGTTAACCCGTGGTGGGGGAGTCGTAGCGAAAGCGAGTCCGATAAGGGCGTGAGTCGCGTGTTCTAGACCCGAAGCGGTGTGATCTATCCATGGCCAGGATGAAGCGTCGGTAAGACGTCGTGGAGGTCCGAACCCACTTCAGTTGAAAATGGAGGGGATGAGTTGTGGATAGGGGTGAAAGGCCAATCAAACACCGTGATAGCTGGTTCTCCCCGAAATGCATTTAGGTGCAGCGTTGCGTGGTTCTTGTTGGAGGTAGAGCACTGGATGGTCTAGGGGGCTTATCGGCTTACCGAAATCATCCAAACTCCGAATGCTGGCAAGTGTAGCGTGGCAGTGAGACGGCGGGGGATAAGCTTCGTCGTCGAGAGGGAAACAGCCCAGATCATCAGCTAAGGCCCCTAAGTGGTGACTCAGTGGGAAAGGATGTGGAGTTGCGTAGACAACCAGGAGGTTGGCTTGGAAGCAGCCATCCTTGAAAGAGTGCGTAATAGCTCACTGGTCAAGTGATTCCGCGCCGATAATGTAGCGGGGCTTAAGTTATCCGCCGAAGCTGTGGCAACCTGTGTGGTTGGGTAGGGGAGCGTCGTGTCAGTGGTGAAGCTGCCGGGTGACTGTGTGGTGGAGTTGATGCGAGTGAGAATGCAGGCATGAGTAGCGTGTGACGGGTGGGAATCCCGTCCGCCGATTATCCAAGGGTTCCAGGGTCAAGTTTGTCTGCCCTGGGTGAGTCGGGTCCTAAGGCGAGGCCGACAGGCGTAGTCGATGGGTAACCAGTTGATATTCTGGTACCGGCTTGTCACCGTCCGTGTCGAGGTGTGTGATGCTAAGCATGTGAGCTTGTCTTGGGAGTGTTTTTGATGCTTCTGGGGTGGGTGAGTGTGTGAACCGATCATGTAGTAGGCAAGCTGCGGAGGGACGCAGTGAGGTAGCTCATCCCCGGTGATGGTTGTCCGGGGCTAAGTGTGTGGACTGTCTGGTAGGTAAATCCGCTGGGCGTGAAGGTTGAGGCATGATGGGGAGCCCACGGTTGTGGGTGAGTGAGTGATCCTGTACTGTCGAGAAAAGCTTCGTGAGCGAGGTGGCGGGTCCGCCCGTACCCTAAACCGACACTGGTGGATAGGTAGAGTATACCGAGGCGATCGAGTGAATCGTGGTGAAGGAACTCGGCAAAATGCCCCCGTAACTTTGGGATAAGGGGGACCTGAGCTGTCGTGCACCCGTGCGGTGTGGTGGCGGTGAGGGGCGCAGAGTCCAGGGGGAAACGACTGTTTACCAAAAACACAGGTCCGTGCGAAGTCGTAAGACGATGTATACGGACTGACTCCTGCCCGGTGCTGGAAGGTTAAGGGGAACTGTGAGTGTGATGCGTAGCGGTGAACTTAAGCCCCAGTAAACGGCGGTGGTAACTATAACCATCCTAAGGTAGCGAAATTCCTTGTCGGGTAAGTTCCGACCTGCACGAATGGAGTAACGATTTCCCTACTGTCTCCACCATGAACTCGGTGAAATTGCATTACGAGTAAAGATGCTCGTTACGCGCAGCAGGACGGAAAGACCCCGGGACCTTTACTATAGTTTGGTATTGGTGATTGGGACGGTTTGTGTAGGATAGGTGGGAGACGTTGATGCGGCCACGCTAGTGGTGGTGGAGTCGTTGGTGAAATACCACTCTGATTGTTCTGGTTATCTCACTGTGGACCGTGATCCGGTTCAAGGACAGTGCCTGATGGGTAGTTTGACTGGGGCGGTCGCCTCCTAAAGGGTAACGGAGGCGCCCAAAGGTTCCCTCATCCTGGTTGGTAATCAGGTGGTGAGTGTAAGTGCACAAGGGGGCTTGACTGTGAGACTGACAGGTCGAGCAGGGACGAAAGTCGGGACTAGTGATCTGACGGTGGCTTGTGGATGCGCCGTCACTCAACGGATAAAAGGTACCCCGGGGATAACAGGCTGATCTTGCCCGAGCGCTCATAGCGACGGCATGGTTTGGCACCTCGATGTCGGCTCGTCGCATCCTGGGGCTGGAGTCGGTCCCAAGGGTTGGGCTGTTCGCCCATTAAAGCGGCACGCGAGCTGGGTTCAGAACGTCGTGAGACAGTTCGGTCCCTATCCGCTGCGCGCGGAGGAATCTTGAGAAGGGCTGTCTTTAGTACGAGAGGACCGAGACGGACTGACCTCTGGTGTGCCAGTTGTTCTGCCAAGAGCATGGCTGGTTGGCTACGTCGGGTTGTGATAACCGCTGAAAGCATCTAAGCGGGAAGCACGCTTCAAGATAAGGGTTCCCACAGGTGATCCTGGTAAGGTCCCCGAGAGATGACCGGGTTGATAGGCCAGACGTGGACGCATCGTAAGGTGTGGAGCTGACTGGTACTAATAGACCGAGGACTTTCATTAACACCATACGCATGTGTACGCGTGACTCGTATCCACTATACGGCTCCCAGCCCCTTCACGGGTTGCGCCGTTTATTATATATGTTCTACTGTATGGTTTTCAGGTTTTCCGGTGGCCATAGTGGAAGGGAAACACCCGGTCCCATTCCGAACCCGGTCGTTAAGCCTTCCAACGCTGATGGTACTGCACGAGGGATCGTGTGGGAGAGTAAGACGCTGCCGGAATACCTTATACTTTTTCCCCCTTTTTTTTGGGGGAAGGAATGTGTGTGGGTGTATCACCCTCCAGCCAGCCTGGCTGGAGGGTGATACACCCACACACGCATACCCACGCATATCCCTAGGCCCCAGCCAGACAGTCACAGACTATAGGTCGCATTATTGGCCCGGGTGTAGGGGAATACGAGTGGCCTGGTACTACACCATTGATCCATGTGTAGCCATGCCACGTGGGAGGCATGGCTAGCATGTCCTAACACTCACCGAAACCACACCAACACTATCGAGTGTGTCAGCCAGTCTCGACACGACCAGAAACCATCACAATCGAAGTATGTGGACCGACCATGCACCAGGGCCAGCTAACCACAACAACATCAACAGCAGCCCAGAAAACC
>Ga0181458_100057_pt1 | contig 8993 bp, 10 predicted proteins | sample InSIn1SAF170_FD_119059 | JGI IMG/M metagenome (GOLD analysis project Ga0181458, IMG submission 119059) | Clean room microbial communities from NASA Spacecraft Assembly Facility at Jet Propulsion Laboratory, Pasadena, California, USA -... ...
GAGAAGATCCCAGCACTGAACGTAGACGACGCTGAGGACCTGTTCATCGCCGATGCCATCATTGCTAATCCTCCATCGATGGGGCATATTCATTGTGCGGAGAAGTTAGGCATACCGCTGCACATAGTCTTCACCATGCCATGGTCGCCAACCAAGGCATTCCATCACCCTCTGGCAGCCATGGAGTACGGGGAAGTCGAGACTTCGATGGCGAACTACTTCAGCTTCGGCATCATGGAGCTGTTGACATGGCAAGGCCTCGGCGACATCATCAACAAGTTTCGCCAACAGACCCTAAACCTCGACGCTATCAGTCCACTGTGGGGTCACCAGCTGATTCCGCGCCTTCGTGTGCCATACAGCTACCTCTGGTCGCAAGCGTTGATTCCCCGACCGTCTGACTGGGGTCCACATATCAGCATCACTGGCTTTTCTTTCTTAGACGCCGGCTCGAACTACACACCGCCCCAGGACCTGGCCGATTTTCTGGCTGCAGGACCAGCTCCTGTGTATATCGGATTTGGTAGCATCGTGGTCAATGATCCGGTTGGTCTCACCAAGCTCATTTTTGAGGCTGTGAAGTTGGCGAAAGTGCGCGCAATCGTCTCCAAGGGATGGGGCGGTGTCGGTGCAGGTGAGGTACCCGACGATGTATATTTGATAGGGAACTGTCCGCACGACTGGCTCTTTCAAAGAGTCTCGTGTGTGGTTCATCACGGCGGTGCTGGTACTACCGCGGCCGGAATTGCTCTCGGGAAGCCCACAGTTGTCGTGCCTTTCTTCGGCGACCAGCCCTTCTGGGGACAGGTAAGATCTTGCGGGCTGACTTTGAAGAACTTCATTGACTTTTTGTCAGATGATTGCCAAAGCCGGTGCAGGCCCGGTTCCTGTACCCTTTAAGCAAATGACGGCGCAAAGTCTTTCTGAAAGCATAACATTTGCGCTTAAAGATGAGGTCAAGATAGCTGTACAGAAGATGGCCGACAGCATAGCAGAAGAGGACGGATCCGGAGGAACAGTTTGCGACTTTGAGCGGAAGCTGGGCATCGACGAAATGCGTTGCCATCTCTGTCCCGAGCGCCTGGCGCTCTGGCGGGATAAGCAATCAGGCGCGCATTTGAGTGGCTTTGCAGCAGTTGTACTGTGTGAAAGGAAGATCGTAGACCCTAAACATCTACGATTGTAAGTTCGTCCACTTACCGAGTAGAGAATGATAATAGCTAACAGCAAGCGTTGTAGACTGCGACATAGACATTGGTGTCAGTAGCGCCATCTTCCCTGCCTCTCAGATCTCGACTGACTAAGCCAGACACCCATGAAGGAGCGGAAGGACCCAGTGTCGGCGTCGTAGCTGCATTCGGCGGCCTCATGACGTCCTTCAGCACCGACACTGCAGAGTTCTCGCACCGATTGAAGAAGAAGTCCCATCATGAGGACATCGAGACATTAGCACGTACCGTCACCAACGGCGCGGAAGAGAACTTCGATCCCAAGAAAGGCATCACTTCCAAGCAGTTCCACCACCTGGCGTACCGGATGGCCAAAAAGTCGTACGAGGATGACTATGTGAAGAACTTCACTAAGCCGAATGCGGCACCTGCTTTAGTTGCCGTTCGAAGGAAGGTCGAAGAGAGGAAAGCAAAGGGCGGCCGAGGCTTTCAGATCACGAGCGCAACCGCGCACTATGTGGGTGATCTCGCTGTGACGGGAGTCAAAGGTGAACTACATCCCACGGTCGACGCTATACTCTTGCTGATTTGATTTAATAGCTCCGGTTGCTCTGTTCTACAACCTGGCCAACGGCTTCCGCAATCTCCCATCGTATGCCATCAAGAATGATCCAGCAAGACGGAGAGACGAGATAACCAGCTTTGGCAGCGGCTGCAAGCTTGCGGGGAAAGTATGTTGTTATGATTGTCAAGCTGTGATATGGCTCTGACAGTATCACAGGAGTTTGCCTTCGGTATGGGTGACGCTTTCATCGGTACCGTGCGCCACCCTTACCTGGGCGCCAAACAAGAAGGACCCCTGGGGTTTGGCAAAGGCGTCGGGAGAGGCCTTGCTGGATTCTTCTTCCACTTCATGGCAGGTGTGTAATTTCCCCCTGCACGAATCGCCATCTGAGCTGATTGATCCAGCTGTCTTCGGCTTACCGGGCTACTTCCTCAAGGGCATAGAGCGCGAGCTCCTGAAAAGGCATCTCACCGCCGTTCAGGCGGAGATCTTTCTTATACAGCTGAGACGGTCGTCGCTAGAGTTTCGAAGAAGTAGCGAGGACGAGCGGGCGGAAGTGGTGGAGAAGTGGAAGGTATTGGAGGCGCGCATATCACAGCACGGGCGCAAATGAGGCGGTGTCGGAGGAATGTGGTGAGCTTGGTCGAGAGTGGAGAAAGTAATTAGTGTAGGATGTCGTGCGTGGGCGAAGGGGTGTGTCACGAACAGCAGCAGCAGCAGCACGCGTACATATAATAATCATACACGGTGAGTAATAAGCAGTAGACAATAAGGTTTTGTTTCGTGCCCATGGTATCATATGTATCCTTTCAACGAGCACTCGGCTCAAACAATCCCAAAAAGAGCGCACAGCTCGCAACGACATGTTGCAGAAGTAATTTCAGTCTAATCGGCCATCACTAGTACTCAACCCAGCATCCAGTGGCGAGTATAGTGTAGATGTCTAAGAAGCTCCAATCCAACCGAATCATCTAAACCCAACACCAGCACCTAGCGGCGCGCGTGACGGCGGTGCTTGACGTGCTCGGCAGCTCCGCGCTTGCGGTAAGCAGCAGTGACAGTGACGGTCTCATAGACCGTCTCAATCTCGGTGACAGTGACGCACGGCTGGCCCTCGATGCAGCTCGAGCCGCCCTCAGAAGATGCAGGCTTGTGCGGGGCAGCGGTGGGTGCGGGGGACGCCTCGTACTCCGAAGCTACCTTGGCGGATGTCGGCGCAGCGGCCTCCGGCCTGCCCTTGCCGTGAGCAGGCTTAGGGGAGGGAGCGACCTCGTGGTCGATGATGTCGGGGGAGGAGTACTCGTCGATAGGCGTGGCGGTGGGCTTGGCAGGGGCGGCCTTGGAGGAAGTCTTCGGCTCCTCCTTAACAGGTGCGGCGCTGGTGGGCTTAGCAGCAGGGGTCTCAGCCTCCTTGGTGGACTTGGGAGTAGTGTCGATGTTCTTCGAGTCAATGCCGCCAGAGAGGATGGGGCCGACGTCGATGCTCTTCTTCTCCTGCTTGAGAACCGTGTTCTTGTTGGGCGGTCCTGTGAAGTCGCCGGCAGTGCACGCGTCGTTGATGGCCTGGCACTTGGTCTGCCACAGCTTGCAACCCTTGCTGCCGGTGATGGGCGCAGCGTCGAAGCACTTCTCTGCTTGCTGCCAGCATTCCTCGCCAGACGCCCAGCAGCCCTTCTCGGTCGTGTAGTCGGAAACCTCCTTGCCGCACCAGTTGCCGTTCTCGACAAGGCAGCCGGCAGGCTTCAGGCCATCGGTCTGAGCCTTCTGGCCAGTGGACGCGCTCTGGACGCCGCTAGGGCTCAGCTTGGCGAGCTTGGGACCGGGCAGCTGGTAGGTTGAGGCATCTTTGTTGTAGATGTCGAAGCTGGTGGCTGGCTGGTCGTAGTCGACGTATCCAGGGATGGAAACAGTAGACTCGGGGACGAGATTGCCGTCGCTCTTGAGGAAGATCTGCGCACAGCCAGTGTAGAACTGCGGGTCACGGTCATTAGCAGCGTGAAGAGCGAGAAGCTCAGGACGAGCAAGGTAGTCGCCGCCCTCCAGACCGGCAGGAAGCTTGACGTTGAGGAGACCGTCGTTGGCAATGACCTTGTCTGAGCACCATTGCTTGGAATCAGCATCGTAGCCGTGCTCGAAGATCTTGAACCAGCCATCGCCAGCAGCTATGCTTTGTTAGTCTCAGCTGAGCACGAGAAAATGAGTAGACTGACCTGTGTCCTCAACGGCAGAGGTAACCTTCTTCAGGTAAACGGCGCAAGGGCCCTTGTGTCCAGGCTCAAGACGCTCCCTGGAGGGGTCCGCAGGCCAGGCGCGGATCTCGAATGTGAGTGTTGCGCCGTCTGAGACTGGCTGAACACGAGACACACCCTTCGTTCCACCGACATCTGGTACAGGGATTAATGACGTGATCATCTGTCAGCGACCGAAACAACATACTGCATGCCATGTCGTCGCTTCCAAGGCTTCCAATAGGAGCAGTCGAGTGCTCGGGGTCCTTGCTCATACGCATAGCGACAGCATCACCCTATCGGTTGTCAGTACATGGTTCACCATGGTGTTGTTCACAACGCACCTGATCCTGGCCATCAACGTAGAAGTTGGTGAAGGCGGTATGAGCGAAAGCCACAGGCGCAGAGGCCAGGGCAGCGAGGAGAATGGACTGAGTCTTCATGTTGACTGATGTGCGGTATTTCGATTTGTCGGTTGTGGTATTGTTGTAGTATGTTACTTGAACAGACTGAGTCGCTAGGACTTCACAGCGCAAAGAATGAATGGATGTCGACTGGCGACGTTAAGGAGTGACAATGGCAGCTAAGGCCGAAGGGAAGGACAACTGGTGGTTATGAGCTGGAGACCGAAGGTAAGGAGAAGGATCGTGGAGGCAGGATCTGATCGGGCTTTTGTGCCTGGCTGCAGCCGGAACCCCGTGCTGAATCTTCACTTTGGCATCCCTGTGGCCAAATTGGCGCGCTGCCGCCCCACAAGATGTGTTCCTCGCGACAGATCCTTTGGAAAGCACAACTCGTGCCGGAATTGCGATGGAGGTGTTGACGTCTTCCGGGGGTGTGGTCAGCCTTGAAACAGAGGGCCAATCAGACAAGGCACTAGGGCTTAACTTGAAACACAGCCGCACAACCTGCCAGCGTTAACGAGAAGCTAGAGAACGATGAGGTATAGTCAGCCGCCGTGTGGCGCCTTCTCGGACACGCTATTTCAGGTACCGCCCTCCATCAATCTGTCCTCCGCGTCCCTAAATGAGTGGCCTCCATTGTTGATAATGTGTGGATGATCTAGCAAACCATACCGAATAAGTGTTTCGATCTGGGCCGAGATCATTTTAGGGAATATGTTCTACTATTTAGCGCTTCGTATAGGTAATCCAACGCTCAGGAGCTACAGGGATACCCAAGCCCACAGCAAACCCACTGCTTGGCGCAACTGTCATCTCCAATCTCGCAAGGACTTCGGAGTTGCTTGGGAGAGCCTGAAGCCAAGACGTGGCATGCTGTTCAAGGCTGACACGGGCGCCAGGAACGACGTTGGTGAACGTTCCTACCATACCGCGGAGCGATTCAGCGTCAGGGGAAGTCAAATTAGTGGAGAATCACACGGTTTGTTTCAATGTAGGTTGTACAGCATATGTTACTTTAGCGCGCAGCAAGCTGGCCAGGCAAAAATTGCGGTTGTGTTGCCCTCGCTTCAGCTTCAAGCAGGGGGACTGCCCACGACAGTGGCCGTTTCTGACCGTCTTACTTTGTAGACGCCCTGTGTACCGGCAGGTATAGCGGTGTGCTGGCCAACAAGATGAAGATGATTTAAGGTGGGCTGGGTGAACCTTGTTTGCCACGACTAAGCTCGTTCGTGCGGAGAGGGTGTGAACAAAGCCCCTGCATGCATTGTAATTCTGACGTCATGGCTATTGTAGCAGCGCGAGTTTGTGATCAATGAGAAAGGCTAGATTAATAGGAGTATTTGCGAGAGGGCACATGGCACACGAGCAAGAGGCGTTTGTGTGCTGATGATCGACTGGCAAAGATCGGATGTGTGGGGAACCCAAGCGAGCGTTTCAGCTGACACGCGCCGTGCCTTTCCCTGCCGAACGTCAAGAGTCTCGAACACTTTCATAGGACCGGCAGCCAAGACCTGTAATAACGATCCTCGTCAAAGAGTGGTTTTTGTAAGGCAGGGTTGAAGTCTTTCAAACCCGTCCAGGCGTTCTAAAGTCGTGTGTTGGTGTTGGGCTACAGGTCGCCCTTCTCGTCAGACCATGATGCCGAACATGAACGTGCTCCGGCAAACGGAACACATTGACCTAACGATGGCAGTTGACCGTTCAGATTCTATCAGAAATCAAGCACCCAGGTCGAAGGCGGGTCCTTTTGAGACTGTCCTGTCTTGGACATGTAATTGATTCTGCTGCATGCTCCCGAAACTGCAACCTCCAAAGATGCAGCAGACACACTCTCAAGCCTTGCCACATCATCTTGAGATATCTCGGATGGCACTCCGTGTGGAGCTTGTTCAACTTCCGGCTCCTGTCGAATTGCCTGTATATGCAAAGTGCTAATACATGCCGCATAGGCTTCACAATTTCCAGCTACTAATGCAGTCAGTGGTTAGTCATAAGAGAATCAGATTGGAAAAGTCTCATAGCAGTGCTTTATTTCGAAGAAGCAAATGCCCTACAGAGAGCGATGGTACTCTGCATTGGATCCGGACATAGGCGCAGCCCGATGGTAGAATTGTTTCTGCTCAGTACAGGTGTACTGGAAAAGCTACTGGCTGGATAAACGTTTGTGAGAGTCTAATTTTTGAAATCCGAAAAAACTAATACCGCTCTTCCAGCTCGAGCAATCCCTGCATGATTTGGCGTGCACGATGATGCTAAATCCGCAACATCGGATGGAGTGCTCTAGAGTGAGTTTATACGCCATGTGAACGTTCTAAATCCGCCATTCGAGATGATACAGGCAGGGTGTCCACAATTCAAAAAAAAAAAAAAAAGAAACGCTATGGCCTGAGTAACAAGGCTCATAAGTCCAAGGGATCTTCCGGGAATCTATCCTGCTGTAAGGCTTATGAAGGACTGTTCAATCGAGGCTTTGTGTTGGGCCAGGGCAACTTCGTGGAATGCATAAACGTGTTCCGGATGACGCGTTATATAGTAGCTTAATCCAAAGCGTGATGATAATTGTCGTGAGTGGTCATGTCAAGGCAATGTATGTGCCCAAGTCACGATTGATCTGTCATTCTTTATGCTGCATTCTGCGGTGTTGCCGCAAGTCCGATCCTACTTTCCGGTAGCATCATAATGATTAGTATTATCCTAGAACGCCGCAACTTCAATGTATTTAGCAACAGCTAAGGTCAGTTACCTCACATATGAACATGCCAGTACCGGTACTGTACTTCTCTGAACCCACGACAACAATAAGTAGAGATTGCAGCTAGTCGATGAATCTACAATCTTGCGTCAGAGACAGTGAAAGACGCTCAACACGAACAGGATCGGTAATTCCACAGCCCTAGCATCCAATGAGTGCGGTGTAAAAACAAATGGACATAAGCTAGGCGACGCTGATCTCAGTCAAAGTCTGCTATCTCCACCCTCCCCTGCTAACAATTCTGACCCTAGATCCAGGACGATCTTTGAATCCCACCAACTTTAAGCAGTATGCTTTGATGCTCTATTTGGTAGATATAGGAGTAGACATGTAAATTCTCCGTACGAAGTAATTGGATCGAGCTCTGTACTAGCCTTGGATAAACATAACTCCACTATCTAAATCGGCTCTGGCGAATTTACTGGGGCACTTGTCATCGACGGTAGAATTAAAAAAAATGAGGCTTTAGTCTACAACACATCTTGGACTTGTGCAGTTGTGCACAGTGTGTCTTCCTAACTTCTCGGGAGGTATACGAAGTCTGGGTATCATATCACTTCACAAGCGTACCTTTTCTGTTGGACAACTCCATAGGGAAGCTGTCATTGACTCAGTCGCCGAAAGCTTCCATTGAAGCAGTTCTGTTAGTATTAATTAAAGCACTGATCATGTCCAGCTCGACACTATGGTCTGGTACATCGATACATCAACCCCTTGTGTAGTGGCATGCAGGACTAAGATTGATAGCTACGATCCATCTGGGGCGTATGTTCTCAAACGCGAGGATCGGAGTTCCGATACTCTTAGATGCAGGTTAGTGAGACTACAAGGGTGATGATATCTGTGTGCGGTCATATTCACTCTTGCCTCGTCTCCAAAAGCGGCTAGCGTGGACCCTGTGTTCATCGAGCTTTCCATCCGCGCATCTGCTGCTTAACTGCATCTACCTTATAGAACATATCTCAGCACTTGTTCCTTGTCTCAAAGTATTGTAGCGATACATCTAGAGACTTGCACTCATCCAATACTCTTCCTCGCGACGCTTACATCTTCGGCCCCCGAGGTTTCGCCGCCAGTCTGGACAGGAGCTCGCTGACACCCTCATGGCTTACTTCACCCCACTTGCCACGAAAAACGCTGACACAGCGAAGCTTAATTCGCTGAACCGAATAGGGACTACATATACCTGCCTGCATGTTAGACGTCCATATTTAAAAGTAAGCGCTAAAAGCAAGGACCAGATAAGGCGAACCTCACGATTCGTTGTGTGCATGCAGCCTTGCACACCCTGACTAAAGGAAGGACATCTCGACCACGCTGCTTCCATCGCGCCGTCCTTATGCTTACCGGATTTTACTGTATTGTTCTCATGTGGCCTGCATACATGACATGGCCGGCTTCCTGGGTGCCACTCGCAAGATCGGCTTGCCCTTCGGCCACAAAATACAGCGGGCGAGATATGTTCCAGCAGTCAAAAGACTGTCTAGAAACACTACTGTTCATTCCCCGGTACGATACCTTGGCATCTGTAGGATTCACCAAGGCCTCGCAGCTCCAACGCGCTGGCCGGCTGTGATCACCCGATGCCGTTGTTACCCAATCTAGAAACCTCAACGCACTCAGGGTCCGTGGCGAGACCGGGTAAGGACCCTTGACTCTTTCAATGTCAGCCGGAGCCAAAGCCCTGGGATTGTAAACCAGATTTAGGGCGGCGGAGAATTGGTGTTTCATTGCTCGTTGCTGAATTTCATCGGAACTGACATGTTAGCAGGGGAGGGTGGAGATAGCAGACTTTGACTGAGATCAGCGTCGCCTAGCTTATGTCCATTTGTTTTTACACCGCACTCATTGGATGCTAGGGCTGTGGAATTACCG
>Ga0181458_100022_pt2 | contig 8992 bp, 8 predicted proteins | sample InSIn1SAF170_FD_119059 | JGI IMG/M metagenome (GOLD analysis project Ga0181458, IMG submission 119059) | Clean room microbial communities from NASA Spacecraft Assembly Facility at Jet Propulsion Laboratory, Pasadena, California, USA -... ...
CCTCTCCCCCTTGGTCGAGCGACTACGTTTCAATTTACTTATTGGGCTCTCAAATAAGTAACTAAAAAAGAGTTCGCTTGCTCACCCTTTTTTATCTATATTTTAGCCAAATCTTTCTCTTAAAAAGAGGCAGTATTGATACGGTTTCGAAAACATTCAACCCTTTCGTCTTTTATTAAGTACGGACATTTCAGTTAAGTACGAAAGAAAGTAAGTTCAGAAGGAACGAATAAGGGAATGAGACGACTATTTATTGGACTATTCCATAAACAGATTCTACCAAATTTATCTACACTAATCAGTTTTTATCCATTTCTCTCTTATATTGTAGTAACGCCCTTAATCATGGGTTTTGAAAAAGACTTTTCATGTCATTCCCATTTAGGTCCGATTCGGATTCCTCTGCTGTTTCCTCTTCTTCCCGAACCTTTCTCTCGGAGTGATAAAGAAGATGGTACACCCGAATCGTATTCTTCGAGTGCTTATTGCTTGCCAGAAATCCTACTTCTGCAATTGGTAGGTCACCGGGTTATTAGAATAAGTGGTGTTTTCCGTAGTTTTCCCATGTTACAACTTCCGTACCAATTTGATCGATCCGAAATGAATTGGTTAAACATTCCACCAGGGAGCCCGATCTTGACTCTTATGTGTGGTATTCATTCTCGTTCGGCTCTTGGAATCACATCCAGCAGTGGTTGGAACAGCTCGCAAAATCCAACCACTTTACCTACTTTATCACCCCCAATCGTTCTCCGTACCTCTATCGAAACGGAATGGTTTCATGTTCCTTCATCGATTGGTTATTCCTCTCCGTTCGCATCTCTTTTTCCAATTTCGGTCTCAATTGGTTCACAAGATTCAATGGCCGAGCAAAAAGAACCCAATCGTTTCCAATAATAAGCCTGCCTACGCCTTTTGAACCCACTTTTTTTATAAGAACCCAACGGAATCACCCCATACGAACGAAATCTTGCCAGAAAAGAATGTGCTGTGCTTGAGAACCAGTAGCTAAATAAGAATGTGCGGAGGCGGCGGGCGGATCAGACAATCCAACATCATTACAGTCCAAGCTTGTGAGTTTAGGAAGGTGGAGTGCGGCCAGCCATTTGATTGAGGTAGGTGGGGCATGTACATTTCTCTGTGCTTATCTGTGCATGCATGGTTTGTATGGCTGATTCGTGTAGGTAGGTAGAATGAATATAGAAAGGGGTGTTCGGTGAAGCGGTTGGCTTTGGAAGGCAGGGAGGATGGTCAAGAAAGGTTTGGAAAGGACAAATAAGCCCGGTCAAAGGAATCCACGCCACGCTCGCTCTATTATATATCTATACGTCCACGGATTCTCTATTCTACGTAGATAATGGATGGAAAAGAGAGAGATGCTTTGGAAATGCGGGGCGTGGGGTAACAGCCGCCCCCCCCGCGCTGGTGATGCCACGATCATTGATTGAGCACAGAACCAGCAACGATATGCTACAAAAATGTTCCGCAATGCAGCCTATTTGCTTGCTTGGACCTGCCTGGGATGGGATATTCCTGCTCCAGATCATTCATCCCAGATAGAGCAGCCAGCCTTGCCTTCCTTCATGGCAAGCAAGCTCTCCCACCCAACTGAAAATGGAAAGGGCCCTCTCCTCGTTCCCCACCCCGGCTAACCAAAATAGACCTATCTCTATGAATGAGTAAGAAGGAATGTCGGTCGCCCCCACCTTCCTCTATTTGTTCCTACTAACTGACTGATAGAAAAGGTCCGGAGGGTCTTGCGCTTCCGAGTGCAAGGAATTGCTCCGATAAGATAAGCAAGGGAGATAGATATGGAAGATCTATATTAAAAAGATTCCAATCTTTGGTCCTTACCTAATAACAATAAGGAGGGCTCGTAACGAGAAGGTAACTCATAACGAGCGTCATCCCGCATCCTTCACACCCTTTACAGACAGACAGACAGTAGGGCAGTAACCGTTCAGCCTTCCTTCATTCCCTGGATCACAGGCAGGATCTTGGCGATCTTCTCTATCTAATGGGAAGTCCATTCCGAAATGGTCCGTCCTCGTATTATTAGGTCTATTTTATTAAGGACACAGCGTGATAAGAATATGATAAGATCTTGCAAGATACATAGATTGACCATATGATATGATCCTATCAAAATATTGATAGATCCGGGAGTTGAGACCGAAATGGGATGTGATTAAGAGGTCAGCCAAGGATGGAAGGGAGCCGATCGAGCAGAGGCTACCTGAATTGGTACATTCTGTAAGATATAAGTGGGAGGTCAATATATGAGTGAATCCCTGCTATCCTTTTGTCAAGCAAGCGATCATATGCAATACGAGCCATATAACTAGATAAGCGAGCCTAGCATAAGCGCACTTATCCCACCCACTTCCGATCGATCTTAGCCTTGATTGCTAGCGCTCTATAGCAATCAATATTGTAGCGCTTCCTCCCGCGAATAGGAGCAATCATAAAGTGATCCGACTCTATAGCGCATTTGTTAGGGTTATCCCTTTACTGACGTACGCCCCGTACCTGCCCGCTTATATTTCAGGCTCTGGCTCACCGCTTCTCATGTATGTAGGGGGGGCGCTACTTTGGAACTAAAGCACCTTCACTTGGGGAGCCGGTCGGGGCACTGACCTGCGACAGTTCCTATCCTGTCCAGCCTCCTAAGCATACAGATTGACCCTTTATCGATTGATTCGGGATATGGGAGAGATCACTTATGTGGTAGGGGTGAACCAGCCCATATAGAACTAAATCCTGCCTGTAAATAAACCCGGAAATTGAGCATGCATGAGGGGGAACCGGATCATAAAAGGGATCCATTTGCTTGCCCATGCCGCACCATAAAATAGTGAAATAAGGTCGACCAGTGAGAAATTGAAATGGATCGTGTACCCTTTTCTCTCGATTTGTGGCGGCAACGAATGATAACTCGGCATATTCGACCCACGTCCTGGCTATTATTTGTTTGTATAGATAGATCCTCTACAAAGCAAAGAAAGATCTATCAAGCTATTAATCAATCACTTGCACCAACAAATGGACTGTCCCACCCACCGTCACGAGAGCAAACCACATCGATTTGGTTGGATTAAAGCGACACCCACATACATCCTGTCGTAATCGAAGCGGGACTTGAGTCTCTCACCAAACCATACTGATGTTAGCGTTTTCTTATCTTCTTTATTGCGGCTCATGAAGAATAGTGAGTGAAGAGGACAAAAACAAGACCTACTACTACTACTATCTTGGCATTTGAATGCGTTTCATTTCCACTTTCAACCCCCAATAAGGAGCGAAGCCGCTTGTCCGGGGCAAGGTTAATTTACATCAGAGGAGTGAGGGAACGAACCGCTCACCCGACCATAGGGAGGGTGAGGGCATCTTGAATCATTTTTGTTAAGAGAATTAGAGAATTGGGCTTAGTTACTGGAGATCAATGAACGGAGATCCATTACTATAAGTTTCTAGTAGTTGCTTATCCACTCGTCTAGTGGGCCTTTCGGGCTACCTTCCATCTTTAGCGTGAGACAATTATCTCTGTGTTCATTCCATCGTTTTGGAGAAGAAAAAAACTGGTTTGATGCTATTACTTACGTGCTTCTTGCTTGCTCGATGGCTAGACAACCCGGATGCTGCGGGCTGGGCTGGGCTGGTATGGCTTGCTTGCTTAGACTTACTTGGGCTTGCTAGGATGAGGATGGGATGAATGGAATCGCTGGCTTGGATCGCTGGCTTGGATAGCTGGCTTGGGATGGCTTGCTGGTAGGTTATCCTAACCCTATCATTTGAACCCGGTAAGTAAGTTGAGTAAGTCAAATAAGTAAGTAAGGTAAGGCTACACATATTGAAAGCCTTTGAGGAACTATGTTCATATACATTTATGCCGCCGTTGATTTCACCCGAATCATCACTCAATATATGAGTGGATAATCTCATTAGTAACGAAAATGCTCCGCACCAGTGATGAGGCTCTGAAAGATAAGGTTATCACAACCCTTCGCTATGCTCTTTTAGGGGAAGAAATAGATCAACTAGAAAGAGAATAAAACCCAATGGTATCGTAGCTCGAATCATCGATCGTACCATAATATCGTAGGATATGTAATTACGCTTTTCTGCCCTCAAAAACAATAAGTAAGTGGCGGTAAGGCCCCCTCAATATCAAATCAGGCCCCCTCAAAGGGCCCTATATTATTTAGGGGTCACTCACTATTCATATGGTGAGGGATTATTTAGAAATCAATCAACTCCAGCCTATGAATGCTCCATCCTCTGAATCTTCGTATCAATTAACGAAGGCCTGCCTATGAATGCTTCTATGAATGCTCCTTCCAGCCTCTGCTTATTGGTTTACTCGATCAATCAACTCAGGCCTCCGAATGCTCCTATGAATGCCGCCAATGAATGCCGCCAATGCTGCTCTGAATCCTGTTGATCCACCGAACGAAAGAGAAGTCCCCCGTTCAACAGAACCGAGTGAGAAGGCCCACATCACCCACACTGGCCGAGAGGATAAATGTCCCCCCAAGTTTCCAACAGACAAGAGAGATGTCCAAGTTGGCACCAGATGAAGAACAGTTCCCCGTCATTGGCCAAGCAGAAAAGTACCCCAAGTTACCAACAGATGAGAGATGGCAAAATCGATGCATGATGAAGCAAACATGCATGATGCGATCTACTATGACTTATGTCACGAAGTGTACACCAGGAAAGTAAAACCAATTCCAGACCCTTCTCATTTCGGGCCCTTCTCATACCCGCCATAGTATCCCAACCAGGCATATTCCCCCCACCCAATAAGTCACTTAGTATCTCTGGATATTATCTACGTAATTACGCTTTAGGCTCTCATAATTGATCGTACCATAATATCGTCTATAAAGATATCTCATTTGAACATTCAATTTATATCTAGCCATAGTGTACAGTAGCAGAACCATACCTAGTCGGGGTAGGTGGTGCATTATGGGTAAGCGCAGATACGGATCACTACCTAGCAGCACACCTTCTAGTTCATTCCGTTGATTCAGTAGATTATTCCGTTGGTTCCAATGAACGGCAACATCACTTCCGCTCACTGCATGAAGCAATGATAGCATTAGATACGTGAATATACAAACACAATAAGCTAAGCACCACCTCACACTAGTTCTTCCTCTCCTTATCAGTCGAGCCGGGTCGAGCAACTAAAGTTTCAATTTACTTATTGGGCTCAAATAAGTAACCAAAGAGCGGTTCAATTTACTTATTAGGTGGCGTAACCAAAGAGCGAATAAATTACCTCTCCCCTGCCGGTTCAATTTACTTATTAGGTGGCGTAACCAAAGAGCGAATAAATTACCTCTCCCCTGCCGGTTCAATTTACTTATTAGGTGGCGTAACCAAAGAGCGAATAAATTACCTCTCCCCTGCCGGTTCAATTTACTTATTAGGTGGCGTAACCAAAGAGCAACTAAAGTTTCAATTTACTTATTGGGTGCAAAGAGCGGTTCAATTTACTTATTAGGTGGCGTAACCAAAGAGCGAATAAATTACCTCTCCCCTGCCGGTTCAATTTACTTATTAGGTGGCGTAACCAAAGAGCAACTAAAGTTCCTTGCTTTCCTAACGTCAAGCAAGCACTACGTTCCTTGCACTAGGAAGCGCAAGCCCCTCCGGGACCTTAACTTCCGTCCCCTCCCCGTCTAGCCAATCTTCTTAATCATAATCTGTGTAAGACTCCAATTGGTATCTGTGCACCTGACTCACACACTGGGTCTTCTGTATTGATCCGTCCGTAGTCCCACCCCAAGCCACCCCACCTGTAGATGGCAGTTGTATGTTGGCCTCCATCCTTTTGTGCGCTCCTCTCGGAAGACCTTCAGTATAGATCACTCAATAACTATCAAGCATTATCTACCTCCCTTCCCATACTGAGGGAGACTCCCCCTTGTCTGTCGCATGATCCTATCTATCTTCGACAGGTGCATCGTAAGTAAGATCGTGTATTCATCCCTACAATCCAATCGATGTATGAACCTCGTGTTCCGTAGGCGTAAGTGAGGTGGTTGAGGGTAGAGAACATGGGTACGTTATATCTCAAGTAGAAAGAAAGCTAAGCATCGAGAGCATCAACACTTGGATTGACACCGGGCTATTGAGTACCAGCTATCAGAGACCTTCTGTCAATGACCACCTCCTTCCTTATCGGCGACCTCCTCTTTATGGCGACCTATTTCCTGCCAATGAGACCACCTGAATAACTAGACCCGTTCTACCTAGACCACTTACCGAATGAATGCGTTGGTACAGCTATAGACCCCGGATGGCATGGCATTGATAGCTTTATCAAACCCCTTCCTTCTTACCGCTACGCCCCTTACCTTTCTTTTTTCCTAAATACCTGTCCACCTTATCCGAATCTCCAAACATATTCCCGGTCATCTTGCTAACGCAAGGGGTGGGGATTGGCACGACTTAACCTGGGCTTGATTCCGACTACGAATGGGATGGTTGCTGTTTCCAATTCCAACAAGAAAAGTACACCAGTATCCGTGTTCACCTAGTAGAGATATATCCATTTGGGTTTAACCTCTTTAACCATTCCAAATCACCCAGTCCCCCGTCCAGTCAAGTGTACCTTCCGAGTACTTACTGTACGCTAGCTAAATCCTTTAGGCTCAAATAACCCATTCCAAAGCCCCCCGTCTCTGGAGCTATCTGTCTCACTATATTATGGTGACCACGCTAACGTTGGCTACCGTATTGACATATCTCATTTCGGCCACTAGCCCGGCCAAGCCAAGGAGATAAGTAAGTGGGTGGTTGGGCCAGGAGGGCTTAATACCGGAGGGGCTATGTCCTATTATTACGTAGATTATATGAGCGTTGGTGAAACTTTTTCATAGACACTTTTAGAAGCCTAATATCAGGGGCTCTAGATATCGATTACGAGGTGGTAGTTTTCGAACAGGAAGGAATGATGCTTAGCGAGCTGCTGGCTGAGATGCTCCTACCTTTGTCTTTGTCCCTGTTCTCACCTCTTCTACTTATGCCTTTGCAGTGGATGGTGCCTCTGACTTAGATGCTTTCTCGGATGCCTTTGCCGGGAGCCTGTCCTAGTCCTTGGCTTTGCTTCTGATGCCCGCACCTTGGACTCTGCCCTCTACCGATGCTTCTTACTCATCTGCTTCACCGACAGAACCAACTGTAGAACCAACTGCTACATATGCCCTTGCCTACGTTACTGATGCTTCTGGATCAATGGCGAGGATGGACCTGGAACTGGAACAGCCTACCAATATGCATAAACCCGGAACACGCTATTCCCTATATATCCCACCCAAACCCGTGCAAGCAAAAAGTCGGAACAAAGCGTTTATGTACCAAAAGTCGGAACAAGTGGGTATGCTAGAAGGGATGCTGGGCAAGCTGGTGCTGGGCCTACTGCTGCTGGTGATGGATCGAAATAAACAACTGCTGATGAACCAACAGAATCGATAGAATCAATGGGAAAAACTAGTACGTATGCTGGCAGATAAACATAAACTGGTTCTTTGACTCGATCAATTGGCTCTGCATCTTTATCTCTAACCACTTGGTCAACCTATTTATTCCCACCCCAACCCTTCAACTCGATCTGGGTCAATAAATGGAACTGTGAGCGGGACTGTGTTTATGACTTTGATAGAGACATAGAGTGAGGTCATTACGCACCCAAGACATTTGCACGTCGGATCATGAGGGAAGACGTAGTAATACAATACGGTTAGGCCGTCGCTATCATAATATACATCCAGTGTTGTCTTGTGAGTCGGTAGGCATTAGCCGGACAATCGATCGAAAATTGGGATGTCTATTATCCCAACCTTTTAGACTTATTATAGGGGGGTTGGCGGAGTGACCCAGCTGAGCTGAGCGCAGCGAAGTACTATTTATTCCCACCCATCTTACCGCCCCGAAAATTGACCCTGCTCCACTTTCCCGCCCGCTATATAAGTTTTCATCTTCGACCAATAATAGATTGGTTCCGGTATACGACGGCTAAGGCAAGGGCAGGGAAGGAATCCGAGTCAGCATCTGGACAAGCATCTATTCCATTTTGAAAACCACCATCAGGAAGAGGGGCTCAATTGAGGTTACGAAATTGAGGACCGGAGGGGCTCGACCATAAGGGAGAGGAAGAACTATTTATTATCTTTAAATAACTATTTATTCCCGATTTTATTAATATAAAGGTGCGAAGCCGCTTGTCCCTCCGGGGGCAAGGGGTTTTGCAGCACTATTTACTCCCACCCACAACCGGGAAAAATAGAGGAGTCAATAGGTCTTACCAGGGAATAATTAGCTATTCATCATTACTAGCCTACCTCACCTACCTTTATGCCTAACCTACCTGCATCACTAAAACTACCCATCTGCCTATACAAGATCCCTATAACCCCATGCATCTTCTTCATACCCATCTTACTCTCACTATAGAACCATCATAACTTCTATCTAGCTATACACAGCTATAACACTCCTAGCTCTCCTATCTCCTCTACATCCACTACATCCACTAACTTCATACAGCCCAGCATACAGCCCAGCATCAGCTCATCACAGCAGACCAGCAGACCAGCATCAGACCATCAGCATCCATCCCCACATCCCAGCATACTAGCATACCAGCATCCCATCATAACGTCTATCTCTAGACCCAGCTACATCTTTATCTCTATCTACCTACCTCATCCTCATTAACACCTACCATGTAGTCATTACCACCATGTAGTACTTCCTACCATCTCACCATCTCATCATCAGACCCAACTCAGCATCATTACTTCCAACCTTCTAATCAGACCTACCTCAGCATATACCTACCATATATTCATTCAGACCATATCCTCCTAACTACCTATTCTTCATACCAACCTCATCTCCATTACAACCTCATCCATTGTGTATCTATCCTAAACGTTGACTCCCCCGGATTATTAGGAACGAGGTTCCGTACCATTCG
>Ga0181458_100042_pt2 | contig 8948 bp, 4 predicted proteins | sample InSIn1SAF170_FD_119059 | JGI IMG/M metagenome (GOLD analysis project Ga0181458, IMG submission 119059) | Clean room microbial communities from NASA Spacecraft Assembly Facility at Jet Propulsion Laboratory, Pasadena, California, USA -... ...
AGTGCAGACAAAATCAGGAAAACAGAGCAGAAAATGAGCCAAAAAAGCTCACATTTTGGGTTATAGAAAGAGGGGGTTGAGTTTTTCTGACGCGTCCATGATTCAAACTCGTTTATTGTTTATCTGTTAACGACCTCCTGAGTACTTGCACTCGTTCATGGCCAGTGAAACTTGTTGCTAGGTTGAATAATTGGTGGGGTGAGCAGAGTTTTACCTATGAATCCAGGTCAAACCTGGCCGGTCTGGCAACACTCTGACTGCAAACCTAACTGCGGTAGTTTTACGCCCTTTGAGGAATTTGCATATTTCTTTGCAAACGTTTGTTTTAACTTTCCTTTTTGAGTTTAAATTGGGTGTTCTCGCCTTTTTACCTCTTTCAAGTTGCATGTCAGGCACATCCTGTTCTGAACCAAAGTAGGGCATACAATGATTTTGGAGTTGTCTAACGAGGCAGAGGAATTGCCCGGACGGTCACTTTGGCCGGAATCCGGGCAAAAAATTTTCAAAAAATCTTGTACAGGCAGTGTTTGAATCGTGTTTTTGATGGTGGAAATGGATTCAGCACCATCAAAAACGTCTAGGACACCCAAAATTTTGAAGTTTAACAATAACAACTTGAATACTTGAATTTACAAAAATCCTTGCCGGATTTTCTCTAAATATAACCGGAATTTCGATAACTTTCTGGGCAATTCCTCTGCCTTGTTAGACTATGCGCAATGATTTTGCGCTGATGCAGCATTTTCTTACACTTCTTTTCAATTTCGGCTTGTTGTCAGTGTCTAGGTTGAAGTTTATCAAATATGTTTGGGATTTATTCCTCATTGTTTCTTTACTAGCAGTTATATACGCTTCAAGTTATGTACACGCGGGGAATTGGTGTAGAGCTGGAAGGCAGCCCAGAAGTGAATCAATCTATTGGCCGAGATTGTGACTTCTCTTTTCCACTTGGTCAACCCCTCTGGACAGCTTCCTTAGTTTTTATCCAAACTCCTTCACAAAATATGACCAATAGGTTGTCTTTCCATTGTTGCATTTGCCTCTCAGATCTTTACTTTCCATGTTCCATAGATTCCCATCTAGCATTGGTCTGGTATTTGTTGTTTCTATTTGCTTACCTTCTTTCATGCTCTCTTACATAGAGTTATTTGGGTGATTATTTATCATTAGCGGATGCATCTTTTTTAATCTAAACAACTCTTCATTTTCTCCCATGTATTATATCTGTTATTCATCATGCTCAAAATAAACCCTTTTCTCCAGTTTGTGCCATTATAGAGGAGATGAGAATCCACATATAATGTCTTTATTTTGCTTTTAAAGCGATTCTCTTTTGACATTAGACTATGTTGTAAAACTTTTGCATTAAGCAAGTTCATTTATCAGCTTGACCTTTTCATGTGCATTGGGAGCAAATGCACTGTGTAAGGTACCCAACCCCCTTAAACCTAGTTAGGGTTGTGGGGCATCTAGACCCAACTTCCAAGGTTACTTTATGGAGATGGGGCTATAAATTTTACTCCTCCAACCTCTTCAAAACTCGTTTATGATATCACCATTGCCTCGTACTCGCCAATAGCTTTCCAACAATATAAATTTTGTCTAAAACCAAGCTTCAGGCACAAAGTTATGCCTATTTGAAGATTGACCTCCTAATGCCATGTGGCCTATATACCTCTTCAGCATGGCCGACATGTTGCATCGCTTGCCCACATGTTGCCATGGTATAGGGCCATATCACCTAGGATGTGGCATCGTGCTTTGAGCTTGGCAATTTCAGGAGGAAACCCCAATGGTTTCGATTTTTCTCACAACACTTGAAATTACGATACCCTGACCATTCCATTAGCACTGTCAAATAATGGGAGGACACTTCTTCGGGAATTGACAGGGTTTTCAGGTATGTTAGTATTGGGGTGTTAGCGTGATAAGGAGGATTCAACCTCTTGGTAACTCAACACCCTTGACACTTGGTCCCGTCAATTGACGATTCTCTATCTTTCGTTAAGCGATGAACAATGCGGGTTTGTCTGTATTGGCACTTTGCTTGGTCGATGCATATACATTATGTTGATCGCTCATTGTGCTCACTCTTGATCAAATAAGTGGTAAATATCAGATGAAAGGTTCTTTGTTAACTAATGGACATGTTGGGTTTGTCTATATTAGGTATTTATGATGGGTGTCACTTTGCAACTTCCTCAACACTCGATGCCTGATATCGTGGGGCTAAGCCCTCATTTGGTTTAGCTCCTAATGGCTTTGTGACTAGGGGCTAGGGCCATGAACCCCAAATTTCCATAAGTCATGCCACTTCATCGAGTTCTCCTTTTGACCGCTAATAGATGGCAAGGGACGAACCTATCTTTGTCACTTGATAAACATGTCGTAATGTGTTGGAATTTGGATTTTGCAGTATATTTGTTTCATTGAACTCCTAGTATTGTTGAGCACGATACTTCGATCTCGATGGCTCAATAGCCCCTTCTCTTGCTGGCTTTTGGTCATAACTCTTGACAACCATATGACTAGGGGCCAAGCAAAAGATTTCTAATCCCTGAAACTTCACACTTCAATCGTACAACCTCATATCAAGAGGGGGTCAATCCTCGAAACTTTGTAATTTCCAATAGAGAATTGAGGCCTGTGATAATCGTCTAAGTCCAAATTTCAATAGGGTGGTAATTTATCCAGAAGGCTCCTAAAGACTAAGAAGTCTTCAATGACCTTTAGGGGCACTTTGAATGCTGCCTTTTGTTGAAAATGTAGCTATGGAAGGTCGTCTGCCTTATGCCTTAGTCGATGAAGATGACGAATTAGTCTTTCTCTAGCATGGATGCGAGTTCATGAGATAGACTTCAATTACGATGAGTTAATTTCCAATTTACTAGAATGATCATTGAGTTTGCATGCGTAGTGTTGGAGCCTTCTTCAGTTAGACTACAGGATAAGGTGGTAGTAACAAGTTGAGTTAAATGAGTTATGACTCTAGTGTTGATTGGAGAGATAATGAGTTGAGTTCTCAGTTAGCTTGTAATCACAACTAGAGAAAATCAAGGAGGAACTCGAGCTAGTTAACTAGGACTTGCTCGAGTTAACTAGCAAAGGAAACTCGTGACACTAGTGTGAACTGCTAATTCGACTAGGCCTCTTGCATGCTTGATTTCTATCTATAAAGGGAAGGATGAAGGCACAAGATAGATCAATTCTTTGTGTGTGTAGTGCACATAATTGAGGAGCAATTGAGCGCAAGGATTTAGGAGTTTGTTCGCAAGGAAATAGGGGCTCAAGTGTGCCAGGAAAATAGGATCCCAAGTGCGCAAGGAAATAGGGCCAAGTGCACAAGGAAACAAGAGTCCAAGTGCGCAAGGAAACAAGAGTACAAGTGCGCAAGGATTGTGGAGCGGGGATTAGGGATTCTCAGGGCAGGTCAAGACTATCTTCGACAGTGATCAAGGAGGGCTGAGATCAGGAGTTGAGAATAGTGAGGAGACGCCTAGTGCTTTCTCAACGACAGATTGTTGGCTATAGTAGCAACGTGAATTGTAATAGTTCCAATTGCTCAAAGAACAATCAATAAAATACCACAACAAAGAAAGTAGGTTTTCCCTTTTGGGTTTCTTGGGTAAAATAAATGTGTCAATTTTGTGTGCATGTGTTTTTATCTCTGGCGTTTTTCTGCTGCTTATAGATTGTTACGAAAATTTGTATCAAAAGTAAATTTGGTTTCAGTTTGCAATTGCCTTGTTTTCAGTAATTCATCTAAGTAGTTGCAGAGTTTCAAGGAAAATTGTCACCTTCAACTAGGCATCTTCACCAAGAAAAGAAAAGATGACCAATTGTCAAATTTCATAACTTCTCCTAGTTGAAGGAAATTCTTCTCATTCTTTTAAGGCTGTAACTTTACCCTTCACACTTCTAGCATTCACAAAACGAAGAGGCTAGTATCCTGACTTATAACCTGAAGGAACAAGTTCCCTTCAAACAGAGAAGGACCTTCAAGTCCTCTCACTCCTAATAGGACACCATTAATTTTAGATAACAATGGTATGTTCTATGCTTTGCACAATTACTTCATTGTCCTTTTAGCAGCCCAATGACAATTTCCAATTTAGTTTCCAATAACAATCACTTTAACTATAAATTACATTGACAATAACTGTAGATAGAACATGAACAATAAAATGCAGAAGACAAGCCAAGGCAAGAACACCAGATTTGGTGAATGCCAAGGAAAAACCCCCAAGATGGGGAAAACCCTTTGATAAATTCTTCTTATTATAAATATCAAATGTTCAACAAAGAGAGAGAGTACAATAAAGTCAAAATTGACTTGCCAAATGATGATCAAAGCAGCCCTGTCAAATCTGAAATTTTCCTGTAGCAGTCAACAACCCTAACCAGAAAGTCAATGCTGGTCAAAGCAACAACAAACCATCAACAATGTAGCTCGGTCATACCTAGTCAAACTCGACTTTCTTAGGTGGTCAAAGTCAGCCCAAAAGAATCATTAAAACAATGGTCAAACTTGGTCAACCTGAAGTAAACCCTGCGGTTAAACAAGCCTGTTGTCAATGCATGTCCAACAACCTAGAAAATCTCGGTTTCTATACCAATCAATGTGGCATGGTCAAATAGAGTCAAACCCTCCAAAATCGCAGTCAAACTTGGTCAAACAGTCCTTGGTCAACGTTGGTCAAACCCTGCTTTAGTCCTGGAATTCAGCCTTTGAAATTCATCCTCTTTTCTAACCACACATGTGAGATGAAGAGCTACCCAATAAGTTGTACGAACCAATCAGATGAGGAGAGAGAAGAAAAAGATGAGTTGATGAGGTGCTAAATGAGGTTGGAGGTCTCTCTTATTTATACAAGTCGTTGGGGGTTCAAACGACATGTCCATTGGGCTTCATGAGCCTACAGGATGATGTGGCTGACCTTGACAATTTGCACATGTGTGGGCTTGACCTCAAAAACATATTTCCTCTTGTCCAAATTTGATGGTCTTTAGGTCGATTTTGGTCCTCTCGAAAAGAGGAATTCAATGCAATAATCATCTCCATTAAATGATCTGTCCAAAGTGGAATTTGGCCCTAGTTGCCAATTTTAACACTCCCTCTCAACTAGGGAGAATTCCACCTGCCTATCCATCCATCATCATGCCATCTGGTCATCATGGCCCATCTTTGCATCTCGTCTCTACTCTGCTGAACACTAATATAGATAATGAAGAAGAATTGATTGAGAGTGAGTCACAAGACCTTACCACTCTCCATTGACAAAAATCAGTGCACATAACTAGGGGTAGAACCAAGTTGTTGAACACCATGCATCCTAGACATACGGAGTACGACAGTACATGATGTGTCCTTCTGTAGTGCTATTGTCCCTATTCTCTTTTCCCAACTTATTGGCCAAATGAGAGGTACTTCTAAAGAGTTCCAGACTACATGGGTAGGATGTACGCTGGGGCATCCCCAGGAGAAGGTGAACCACTCATCTTGCTCGTATGCCATAGGAGAAGGTGAACCATTCATCCTATGCATATATCATTGTAGGGCAAGGTGAACCACTCACCTTACATGTGTCATCAATCGTAGGGGAAGTGAACCACTCACCCTATGCACATGTCAACCATTATGGGTATCACAGGAGAAGGTGAACCACTCACCCTATGGTTGCTCATAGCTCCAAGAAGTACCCCAAGCCCCTAGGGGCTCCCAAAGCTCAATGTCCAACTCAAGCGGGACCCTCATGGGAGGGTCCTTCCACGACTGGAAGTCTCTCTCGGAAGGTTAAGAATTTGAACTTCCCCAGTATTCGTGAGGATGTCAACAACCTGCTCATCAATCTTAATGTGTTGGAGCCTTATGGCTCCCTGTTCTACCATATCTCGGATAAAGTGGTACTTGATGTCAATATGTTTGGAGCGGTTGTGGAACACGAGATTCTCTGAAAGGTGAATCCCACTTTGGTTGTCGCAATAGATCACGGTGGTATCCAACACATGTTCAAATAACTCACTGAAGAGCTTCCTCAACCAAACAACTTCACAACAGGCCATACTAGCAGCAATATATTCGGCCTTGGTGGTGCTTAGAGCAACCGATTTTTGCCTCTTGCTCATCCATGATATTGAAGCTGATCCCAATGAGAAGCACCATCTTGACATGCTCTTTCTATCCACCACACTGCCAACCCAGTCAACATCAGAGTATTCATGTAGCCTTAAATTCCCTACAGAGTATCTTAGTCCATAGTTGATTGTGCCATAGAGATATCTCAAGAGATTCTTAGCAGTAATCCAACATATGTGATGAGGCTGAACCATAAATTGACTCAAAGTATTCACAACGAAGCATATATCTGGTTGGGAGTTTACTAAGAACATCAGGCCCCCCACAAGTTGTCGATACTCGGAAGGGTTTGCCAATTTGGGCCCAACAACACTTCCACATAGCTTCTTGAAGTTGAGTTCCATCGAAGTAGACACAGACTTGCAATCCACCATCCCACATCTCTTTAGCAACTGCACAATGTATTTTCCTTGAGAAAGTAAAATCTCGCCTGGCTTTTTCTAGTCTTCCAGGCCTAGGAAGTAATGCATTAGGCCTGGGTCCTTCATCTCGAACTCGAAAGTCAACTCCCTTGTGCATTGATAAATGAAAGGGTCTGCACCTGTTAGGAAGAGATCATCAACATAAAGGACCAAAATAAGAGGCATGTCTATGTTGCACGAAACTTCTAGGAACCCAGCATTTGGGGCTGTACCCATACCTGAAACTTCGAAACTTGGTCGAAACTCGACCATCATGTAATCATCTATGACAGTTAATATAGAATTGGTTTTCCTTCTAAATTGTCATATGGGTCTTATTCCCTTTTTACTTGCAAGATAATGTGTTATTCACTTATTTATAATTATATATATATATATGATGTTTTAGTTGGTGTTTTGGTTGACATTTCCATTTTTGGGAGGTGACGTTTCTAAACGTACCCGCTTTGGAAACTTCGAAACGTTTTGGCGTTTTGTGCAACTTAGAGGCATGTCCTTTTCAACCTTGAAGTATAGATTAGGATCAACATAGCTCCTTGAAAATCGCAACTTCACAAGGTAGCTGTCAATTTTCTCATACCAAGCCCTAGGGGCTTGCTTCAATTCACAAAGAGCTTTTTCAACCTGCATACATGTGTCCTTCGATCTTGTACTTTGAACCCCTGTGGTTGTTCCAAGTAGACTTCCTCCTTAAGCGAGCCATGCAAGAAAGTAGTCCGATGTCCATTTGATGTAGGCTCCATCCTTGGTTGGTAGCGAGAGTAATAATAGATTGGATAGTGGTATATTCGGCAACCGGTGCAAATATCTCATCATAGTCTACTCCTTCCTTTTGAGAGAAACCACGAGCAATGATCCTGGCCTTATATTTTTCAACACTCCCATCAACTCCATGTTTAATTTTGTAAAGCCATTTTGAGGTGACCACAAACTTGTCCTTGGGTGGGTCTAGGCACCACGTCCCAGACATCATTCATCATGATAGATTCATATTCCTCATTCATCGCATCCTTCCATACTGTTGAAGAAAGTGTAACTAGGTTCGGTCTTCATAATGACACATTCCAATGTAAATGATGTAAATTGTATCTAGCAAAATATTTTGTGAATTTGAGTCATGGATTTCATGCTCAAAAATGTATTTGTTTTAGTAGTTCTGATTATGAGCTCTAGGCTAGGTGATAGGTTTGTGTCATTGATGTAAATGTGTACACTTGAAAATGTACAAGTATGACTTGAAAATGTACAAGTATGACTCCAAGATCAAGGGGAGAATCATGTGACAAGACTCCTTCAAGATCAAGAACAAAAGGCTAACAATTGACTCCTCCAAACGAATATAAAAGAAGCAAAGTATTTTCGGCATAAATATATATTTATATATGAGTGTTCATGTTGGCTTTATATCATGTTCAAGTCGGCTTAAAGGTATGGCATGTTGGCTTAATGAACAACCCTCATACACTATAAATATTGGCCTCTCCTCATCTATTCGGACATACCATCACAACACTTGAATTGGGTCTCTCTCCTATGCGAAGACGTCTGTCAAAAGGTGCGAAGAAAGGCTCATCTCAAGGAGCCACGGGACCATAAGTAGAAGGTCTATTCTACTGTCTATAACCGCAGGGATTCTGTGCAAGGCTAGGGCATCACTATATGTGCTCTCATCATCAAGGAAAGAGTTCGTTTTTGGGTCTGTTTGGAGGACAAATTTGCTTGAAGAGCAGAGACATCAAAACGAAGTGTTTGGAGGGCTAGAAGAGCCATAACCCTATCACACATGCGACAGAACAGATCACGGTTAGGGCTGTGTTACGGTCCTAGGTTATCTTAATGATAGGGATTAATTCTAGGCCTAAAGTGTTCGGATATTTGACTAGAAGGAAGCTCCAATCATAGCGAGGCAAGAGGAAGGCTACAAGAGCAAATAGCTCACTCCCAAGTGAGAAGACATCGACATTTTCAGGACTGCGGCTAGGGTTTCTGAGCAGTCCAGCAGATCACATTGTTTCAAGGCAAGCATTGAGGAGATCCACTAGGCTAGTGGATCATCTTGAGCAAGGGAACCTTGGAGGAGGAAGAGGAAGGAAGAAGGAAGCTAGATCATCCATTCTTGGTAGCAGATTTGATCCATGTTGCAGCAAATCAGAGGACATCAGTAAGAGAAGATTCTAGCCTTGATCTTGGAGCCACTTGGTCAAAGGGTCTTTTTATTGGTCTTGGAAATTTTGTCAAAGGGAAGAAACTATAAGAAGAATTACCGTGGATTTTCCTCTTAGGTTTGGAGAGGTTTTGCCCTGGTTGCTGCCTATATCTTGTGTTATTGTTCTTTTGTGTATTATGAATGGTAGCAACCAGGGCAAAACCTCTCCAAACCTAAGAGGAAA
>Ga0181458_100059_pt1 | contig 8815 bp, 6 predicted proteins | sample InSIn1SAF170_FD_119059 | JGI IMG/M metagenome (GOLD analysis project Ga0181458, IMG submission 119059) | Clean room microbial communities from NASA Spacecraft Assembly Facility at Jet Propulsion Laboratory, Pasadena, California, USA -... ...
TGAGGTACTTGTGCTAGTGGTCACACTGGCCGAGCAGTGCGTGGAGGGGGTCCAGTTTAACTAGTCTAAATTCCTCTGCATGAAATTCTTAGAGAATTGTCGTGAAGCCAAGGAGTAGGGTAAAACCTTCCACTATGTGTAGCTGTTGCTATCCATAGTTCTCGTAGCAGGGGAATTACCGGAGGATAGTCAATTCCACACAATTGACAGAGATTTACTCGAGGCCACGAAGTACGCTTTTTTCTGGGCCACGAAGGATGCGACAAGGATACGTGACACCAAAATCTTTTGGGTGCTCATGGAGATGACCATTTAAATGTGGATCAACTGTAAGCTTCTGTTGTCTCCCACGGTGTACAACAGTCTCAGTGTTTTGTAGAATTTAAGGCAAACATGCACAACATCTTTATTAGGGCGCGCAAGGATCCGATGAAGCAATGGATGAAGCTACCTTTTGTAGCCACTGACGATGCCATTTTCACTGTCTTGGAGTCATGGCCTCCGAAATGGTGTGCCCCCGACATTGCAGAGCTTGAGAGGTCAGCAGTGCAGAAGAAGAAAAACGATGCCAAGCTATGCATTGCATAGTTGGCCGAGAAAAGGCGGAAGGAAATAATAGCAGCCGAGGTGCGGACAGCGTGGGAAGCGAAATGAAAATCCACCGAGCAGAAAAAGGCTAGAGAAGTAGCTACAGAAACACAGGAAGCAACCATGAAGGCGGGCGAGGACCAAGAAATGCCCTCGCAGGGGCAGGAGGAAGAGGAATCAGAAACAGTAGAAGGAAGCGCGGATCCATGGACAGTGTCAACATAGTTGAATCGCCAACACCCGGAAGAGTGAGAAGGGTCTAGGAAGAAGGTCAAGGCATCGAAATTGTCCATTTATCCAATCACTCTAATTGAGGGTGATCTGCATGACATCAGTGAGACAGTGTGTGATGTCACCAATGAGGCTCTTCAAGATTTTATATAGGAGCACGAGACTATGTTGGGGGCCCTCAGAGCACAGTTGTAAGAGTTACAGGTGTGCCCCCCTCAAGCTGGTACCCTTTTAACCAACCTTGCACTAGGATCCTCGGCAGCAGAGTAGATGTTTCGCACACAGATGGCAAACACAATAGTGTTGTTGGAAGGGGCTCTAGTGACATCAAATGAGGCCGATAGGTTTTTGGTTAGCATGATGAAAGGTCTCTGAGTTAATCTGGTTGCCCTTCCATGTGAGACATTATATCTATTGTAGGATGGGATAACGATAGAGTTGCGTGTTAGGGAGAGCCGCGCGATATAAGTACTCAGTGAGTTAAAGATAAATATGGAACAACTCAGCTTGTAGCGTGATGAATTGGTGTTACAAAATCAACAGTTGGTGCAGGTGGTAGATGACACTTGTTGAAGCGTCCCGGAGCTAGCCATCCTAACAGATTTACCAGTGGAGGTGTGGATCCACAGGTTAGAAACAAGAGTCCACGAGGCCAGTGTGACCACTAGCACAAGTACCTCATCTGCATGGCACTTCCGCATAACTTTGCCTGCCATGATCTGGGTTGCCATGTGTACCTCTTTATCCTTGATGATGGAGATGGCGTAACCCCTCTTCTTCTTTTCCAGCTTGTACTTCGGCTTCATGGCCTCCGCGAAGGCCAAATCACTGCCCTTTCCTTCTGATATGGTCGCAAGGTCCTTTCCTTTGTATGGAAGTCGGGAAACATGATGAATTAGGTTTGGCGTGATGGGGATGGTCTCCTCTAGCCATAAATACCCATCATGCACCAGGCAGAGTAGCTACCTGATGATGAAAATGGTTATTGGGGGGCAGTGCAAATACAACACCCAAATTAGGTTTAGCAACCCAACCGTTTTCACACCGCACAACCATTTCCATGGCTCTAATGTTGTCACCACCCCCACACTGTGTTGCTTCATTAGGTTTCAAGTCTCCAGGTGGGGGAACTTCTCGCAGTCAGGGAGGTCCCAATCTTCAAATTTCATGGTTGGCACATGGCCCACGTGCGTACCTTCAAACTTAAGGCCATCTGGGAGGAGCAGGGTCTGGAGCAAACTCTTGTTCTCGTCTAGGTCTTTGGGTACAGTGGCCTTCCCTTTCCATGGAGGGACATAGGTGGGTATTTTTTCTGCAGAGTGCCTAGGCTGAGTATCCACCTCCATGCCTTCGTCTTCTTCCTCTACAATGATAAGGGCCTAAAAATCTTCTTCTTCCTCACCTGTTTCTATCGCGATCACTTTCCTCTTCTCTTCCATCAATAGCTTACGTAGTGGGTTCCTCAGGGACACGCGTATGGGAGCCATTACTTGTTTATCCTTCTTGGGTCTTGGCATACATGGTGATTTGGGGATCTCTGCCACACCTTCGGTACCTTTTGGAACATCCTCCATAGTTAGGGCCTGCACGACCTTCCCAGCGGTCACTTCTTCTATTCCTAGACCATCCTTAGTTGTTGTCATTGTATTTGGGCTGTGATACATCACTCGCGAATTCAGGGGCTCAATCAACACTTAGCTCACAATGCTCAGGGCTCTACTCAATTTCTCAATTCACAAATGACCAAGTGTTCTTTGTTGGGTAGCCCTTTGTGTTTTATAATGCTTTTTAAATTTGATTTTAACCATTCCCGCCAATTCTAGTTCATTAATGCTCCCTTGGCAGTAGATTTTCCCAAATCTTACCCATAAATTGCATCTTAAATTCCAATCACCTACTCCATTTGGCCTCAAGTTGAGCATCCCATCATCAATAGTGACGTCAAAGGTCATTTTCTGGCCAACCCATGTGATAGCATAGCCCTCCGTGTGTGGTCGTGAGCCTTGTGAGTCTCTGCTTTTGCGCGCATCTCCAATATCGCGTAGCTCCCAGGCAGGATAGTTTATAATCTCGCGCTCCCTTCTTGTTGTTGGGAAAAGTATCCATTCGGAATGCCCCTATCCCACTCTAAGGTGTGATAGTGCCTTAGCAACAAACAAGGAAAACTACTTGAGTATTTCTTATTTATGGAATGTAAATGAGGAGAAAGGATGTAACTAACCTGTGTCTTCCGCTAGTTTGTCGATCCAATCGCTCCTCTCTTCAATAGCTCCCAGATCCCTGCTCCCTTACCGGCCCAGCTTCACCGAATTCCTGCAAGATCACAAGAGAGAGAAACTACACGAAGATATAGATATACATTCATAAAAAGCTCAAGATCAGATTAAGCTAAACATGCAAATATAACAAAACATCATTGATACACAGCATGTAGGAGAAACTCAAATAGTTTATTGATATGATAAGAAAGTCCAAGAGGAGATACAACCAAGTGAGTTCCGATCTAGCATCTACCTCCCAGAAAAGGAATCCCTTCCTCTCCTCCAACAAAGCATAAATCACCCAATGTACTAATCTCAATCTCAAACCAACAGCAATTCTCTGCAAAGTACGAAATTCCAGCCCTTGGATCTCTGGGATGAGGGATCCATATATAGATGTAAGCAGAGAGGATGAGTCAGCTTATGTTTTGACTTGTGGCTTCTCTCTGTCAGTTCTTGCTTCCACTTGGAGGTTGAGAGCCTCTTACTCATCACTAGTCGAATTCATTGAGGCAAGTGTCACTGGAGAAGATTCTGGAAGCTTCCATGGTCTTTCCACCTTGTTGAATGAGCTTGCCATTTGTCATTTCCCGCTCAGTGCACCCTGGTAGTGCATTTAGGTGCATTGCAATGCACCTAGCTAGTGTACTGGGGTGCATTGCAACGCAGGCAGCTAGTAGAGCATCTGAATTGATCCTGAATTGACTGTTTCTGAGTGGTTTTTGGTGGAGAACTTCTGGGAGAAGCTGTCATTGGTTGACCTTGTTCCTTTAGGAGTTGTAACAACATCTTTAGGGACTTTGGATCCCTTGAATTATGGACATTTCATGCTCATAGCTGTAAGGCACAAAAATGTCTATAACAGTTGCCCCCTAAAGTATGAGGCTGTTTATCAGGTGAAATGCTTTATTATGAGGATCCGAAGTTCATTCAATGCTGGGACGAGACCTGTAATAAGATACAATACAATACATTATTTTTCATACTGCTTTCATGATCTAGCTGAGGTGGGCATTCCCATGCTCAGCTTTATAAATTCACTTTTATGTACATAGGACAGACAATCGTCTGATGGTAGACTGATGATTCTGATGAAATCATCATCCTTTTGGTAGGATGATTATCTGTTCTGTAGTGCCGTACATGTCAATGTCTTTATTTTTCCTGAATATATATCGCAGCCCAGATGGATGAAACTAGATCCAGGGTCTTCAATCTCGTCCGATCTTCACTCTAAGTACAAGTCGATCCATGTGAGAAATGTTTTGAAGTCGAACATGGAAAGACATCACTTGATTACCAGTTAATGATGTAAACTGTTAACAAGCGCGAGAAGAATCACCGATAATGATAATGACCCTCAAGGTACTGTAGTACAATTCACGTGGTGTGAATAGAGGACTTGGCGTCGAACACCACGCAAAATCTTTCGGTCGACGGTCATTGATGTATACCTGTCGCCGGAAGTGAGAAACTTGCCATTGAGGCATGCAAGCTTCAAAGTACTGAAGGGGGTATTCCTAGATCAACTTCTTGGATAATGAGCTGATGTCGACAAGAAGTGATCCGTCAAAGGAGGGCCTTAATGAATCCCACATCAGTGACACGGAACGGAGCAAATGATTTTGATGGAGGTGAAAACGATCTGATGATATATGGTTCAGGGTGGCGGTCATGAAAGAATGAAGTATAATGTATGGTAATGGATGGGACACGGTTGACTCCTCTGGATGACTTCTCTTGAACATATCGGCGACACTTGTGTGATGGATTGGTAGCATTTACCCCAAAGGTGGATGGTATGGCGAGACCATGGTGATGTGACCGGTGAATGAAACAACCCAACCCGACTCAGGCATGGAGCGGAAGTGTCATGTTCAAGAGCGACTTGCTACTAATAAAAGTTCTTTGAGTTTCTTCCCAATTTTCCCCAGTCATTGCTGACCAGTACCTCTTTATTTTTGTCAAGCTTGAGGAGGATAACATATGCTTGTTCTATAATTTGCCCTTCGGGCAAACCCATCGCTATGTTTTAACCAGCCTAGCGATAGTGAAACTCGTTCTCGTCTGAAGACAAGTTTGTCGCTATTAATGTTTTTAACGAGTCTAACGACAAAGATAACTCAGTCCTTTTCATTTTTAGAGAGTCTGAAAAGGTACGTAAAGTTAACTCCAGAAGTCCTTTTTCGTCATCTAATCCCTTAAGTTCGAAAAAGTATAAAACAATACAAAAGGGATGAATTTTCGATAGTTTTAACGAGCCGAACAAAACAAGCGCTCGATCTTTTTGTGCAATAATCCCTGAGGTCCAAAAAGATTAAAATCTAGAGGAGGGATAGCTCTTCCAGTCGCTTTAACGAGCTGGAAGGCCAAAACTTGGCAATCTTTTCATATTTTACGAGTCAAATGAAAAGAGATTAAAGAACTCTCGTCTTTTGAGGAACGAGTGATAAAATGGGTAGCAGCTGATTCCAGGTACGGGTTGGAATTTTCCAAGCACGGCAGTGTCACAAGGATGGCTAGTGAAATCAATCTTCACAGTTGTTCCTCAAAATGGGTAAACAATCAAATGGAGGTGAATGATCGGCCAATGGAAAAGTGGAGGTGACGGTGCAAACACGACCAAGGCTTTAATGGCTGATAATGTTACATTCACGGTGGTTATTTACCGGAGGATAGTTCATTTTTTAACGAGCTTAAACCCTGGTTGAAACACTTGCTCGATCTTATGTTTATTTTTTAACGAGCATGAACTATGTGCTAAAACTGCTCGATTAATCCATTCATATGATAAGAATGTCTCATGTAAGATGCCATTTTTTATGGAGCTTGCGCCTTACAAAGCTATGCCCCGAAATCCTTTCTTTATGCAAGTTCGGAAACGGAGATGCGCGCAAAAGCAGAGACTCACAAGGCTCACGACCACACACGGAGGGCTATGCTATCACATGGGTTGGCCAGAAAATGACCTTTGACGTCACTATTGATGATGGGATGCTCAACTTGAGGCCAAATGGAGTAGGTGATTGGAATTTAAGATGCAATTTATGGGTAAGATTTGGGAAAATCTACTGCCAAGGGAGCATTAATGAACTAGAATTGGCGGGAATGGTTAAAATCAAATTTAAAAAGCATTATAAAACACAAAGGGCTACCCAACAAAGAACACTTGGTCATTTGTGAATTGAGAAATTGAGTAGAGCCCTGAGCATTGTGAGCTAAGTGTTGATTGAGCCCCTGAATTCGCGAGTGATGTATCACAGCCCAAATACAATGACAACAACTAAGGATGGTCTAGGAATAGAAGAAGTGACCGCTGGGAAGGTCGTGCAGGCCCTAACTATGGAGGATGTTCCAAAAGGTACCGAAGGTGTGGCAGAGATCCCCAAATCACCATGTATGCCAAGACCCAAGAAGGATAAACAAGTAATGGCTCCCATACGCGTGTCCCTGAGGAACCCACTACGTAAGCTATTGATGGAAGAGAAGAGGAAAGTGATCGCGATAGAAACAGGTGAGGAAGAAGAAGATTTTTAGGCCCTTATCATTGTAGAGGAAGAAGACGAAGGCATGGAGGTGGATACTCAGCCTAGGCACTCTGCAGAAAAAATACCCACCTATGTCCCTCCATGGAAAGGGAAGGCCACTGTACCCAAAGACCTAGACGAGAACAAGAGTTTGCTCCAGACCCTGCTCCTCCCAGATGGCCTTAAGTTTGAAGGTACGCACGTGGGCCATGTGCCAACCATGAAATTTGAAGATTGGGACCTCCCTGACTGCGAGAAGTTCCCCCACCTGGAGACTTGAAACCTAATGAAGCAACACAGTGTGGGGGTGGTGACAACATTAGAGCCATGGAAATGGTTGTGCGGTGTGAAAACGGTTGGGTTGCTAAACCTAATTTGGGTGTTGTATTTGCACTGCCCCCCAATAACCATTTTCATCATCAGGTAGCTACTCTGCCTGGTGCATGATGGGTATTTATGGCTAGAGGAGACCATCCCCATCACGCCAAACCTAATTCATCATGTTTCCCGACTTCCATACAAAGGAAAGGACCTTGCGACCATATCAGAAGGAAAGGGCAGTGATTTGGCCTTCGCGGAGGCCATGAAGCCGAAGTACAAGCTGGAAAAGAAGAAGAGGGGTTACGCCATCTCCATCATCAAGGATAAAGAGGTACACATGGCAACCCAGATCATGGCAGGCAAAGTTATGCGGAAGTGCCATGCAGATGAGGTACTTGTGCTAGTGGTCACACTGGCCTCGTGGACTCTTGTTTCTAACCTGTGGATCCACACCTCCACTGGTAAATCTGTTAGGATGGCTAGCTCCGGGACGCTTCAACAAGTGTCATCTACCACCTGCACCAACTGTTGATTTTGTAACACCAATTCATCACGCTACAAGCTGAGTTGTTCCATATTTATCTTTAACTCACTGAGTACTTATATCGCGCGGCTCTCCCTAACACGCAACTCTATCGTTATCCCATCCTACAATAGATATAATGTCTCACATGGAAGGGCAACCAGATTAACTCAGAGACCTTTCATCATGCTAACCAAAAACCTATCGGCCTCATTTGATGTCACTAGAGCCCCTTCCAACAACACTATTGTGTTTGCCATCTGTGTGCGAAACATCTACTCTGCTGCCGAGGATCCTAGTGCAAGGTTGGTTAAAAGGGTACCAGCTTGAGGGGGGCACACCTGTAACTCTTACAACTGTGCTCTGAGGGCCCCCAACATAGTCTCGTGCTCCTATATAAAATCTTGAAGAGCCTCATTGGTGACATCACACACTGTCTCACTGATGTCATGCAGATCACCCTCAATTAGAGTGATTGGATAAATGGACAATTTCGATGCCTTGACCTTCTTCCTAGACCCTTCTCACTCTTCCGGGTGTTGGCGATTCAACTATGTTGACACTGTCCATGGATCCGCGCTTCCTTCTACTGTTTCTGATTCCTCTTCCTCCTGCCCCTGCGAGGGCATTTCTTGGTCCTCGCCCGCCTTCATGGTTGCTTCCTGTGTTTCTGTAGCTACTTCTCTAGCCTTTTTCTGCTCGGTGGATTTTCATTTCGCTTCCCACGCTGTCCGCACCTCGGCTGCTATTATTTCCTTCCGCCTTTTCTCGGCCAACTATGCAATGCATAGCTTGGCATCGTTTTTCTTCTTCTGCACTGCTGACCTCTCAAGCTCTGCAATGTCGGGGGCACACCATTTCGGAGGCCATGACTCCAAGACAGTGAAAATGGCATCGTCAGTGGCTACAAAAGGTAGCTTCATCCATTGCTTCATCGGATCCTTGCGCGCCCTAATAAAGATGTTGTGCATGTTTGCCTTAAATTCTACAAAACACTGAGACTGTTGTACACCGTGGGAGACAACAGAAGCTTACAGTTGATCCACATTTAAATGGTCATCTCCATGAGCACCCAAAAGATTTTGGTGTCACGTATCCTTGTCGCATCCTTCGTGGCCCAGAAAAAAGCGTACTTCGTGGCCTCGAGTAAATCTCTGTCAATTGTGTGGAATTGACTATCCTCCGGTAATTCCCCTGCTACGAGAACTATGGATAGCAACAGCTACACATAGTGGAAGGTTTTACCCTACTCCTTGGCTTCACGACAATTCTCTAAGAATTTCATGCAGAGGAATTTAGACTAGTTAAACTGGACCCCCTCCACGCACTGCTCGGCCAGTGTGACCACTAGCACAAGTACCTCA
>Ga0181458_100062_pt1 | contig 8384 bp, 5 predicted proteins | sample InSIn1SAF170_FD_119059 | JGI IMG/M metagenome (GOLD analysis project Ga0181458, IMG submission 119059) | Clean room microbial communities from NASA Spacecraft Assembly Facility at Jet Propulsion Laboratory, Pasadena, California, USA -... ...
TGCGAGCTCGTACAAACCAAAGGTAAACAAAGATATGCAATTATCCTCATTTGTTGTACTTGCGGAAAGAAAGGGCGTATCAATGCGATATCTAATATTATATAAACACCAAGTATCATGTACTTTTTGGCATCAAAGGATTGACTTTGTTCTTGGTCAACATTGTTTTCATTATGAAGCATTTTCTCAATTTTTGTTTAGAAGGGTTATTAAGGAGATCTGGTGTGTTAAACATGATGTTGAGCTGAGACGTTACATTTGTATACAGATAATACTATTATAAGGATTCAAAAAGGAAATAGGATTGACATTGAGGGGACAGGATATGGAGTTATTTATAATCGCAAAGGATACAAAGAATGTGAGTATATTTGGTGTTTTGGCGAAGTCACCAATAATTAAGTAGAATATTGGATACTTAAGTGTGGTTAAGTATACTTAAAAATAGGCATATTCAAAAAGTAGTTGTCTTAAGAGATTTTAAATTAGTTATTTTAGGTGTCCATAATACAAATATTAATGTTGGTAAAAAATGTGGTGTAATTTTGGATCGGATAAGAATTGTTATGGAATTCTTAGAGCATATAGAGTTCTTCCACATTCTTCGATAACTAAATAATTAAGCTGATAAGATGGAAAACAATGGGGCTCATTAGCAACAAGGATTAATAGTGCACATAGGAGGATCCTCTCAATCTTTAATCCCTCCATGAACTACATGACTTAGGTGACTAATTTGGTCCAAGATCAATAAGTAGAACCAAAATCACAAAGGAACAAATGTGAAGCAAACCAAATAAGATCACATAAGGTAAGGTTGGACTCCACCATAAAAAATTGTAATTCCAAATTATGAGTATTTACTATGGTGGGAGTGGGATGAGGTCATTCCACCTAGGATGGCCTTGCAGTCACACATGGCAATGGGATCATAGTTCAATTCGCGGGGTGGTGATCATCACTAGAGGTTAATGTGAAAACTAAATCCCTTATCCATCACAAGAGGGGGAGGATTTACCAGTACTTTATCCTAATCATGGCCAAATGTGGAAGTTGGTGGTCATGGCTAGAGATTCGAGGATTGATATAATGGAGCCAAGGATAGATGAACCAACTGTAGGGGGGATTAATTGCAATGTTATTCATCACATCTTCTCACAATAACATCAAGCAATATGGATACAGATGCAACTAGTGAGGTCAGTTTGAGGTGAGTAATTCAAGAGAAATTATGCCAAGCAAAAGAGCTTCAGCAGAATATTCGTCACTTGATATCCACCATCCATTGATTCATTGAGGAAATGAAGACTAGATTTAACAACCTAGAGAAGAGGATAAATATACAGGAAACACTCATGGAAGAATTGGTATTGTGCAATCCCAAGCCTATGCAAAGACACGACAACAACATAGATTTTTGTTGGAGGGGGAAGCAGGGCAAGTTGAATTAGGAGAGATGGAACAAGCGCCCTCTACTCATGAAGGATAGAGTATGGAAGTTCTAGACCTAGATTTCATTCCTAGTGAGAACATAGAATAATTGATCACAACTAACCAAACATACCACATTTTTCCATATTGACCACGGTTCACTATATTGACCAAAGTTCTCCATATTAAACATTTATTTTTTGTGTACCTATACAACACATATTTTGTAAATGAACTATATTATTTGTAAGCTCATTAATGCCCCATCACTATGTTAGTTAATATTATTAATAAGTTAGTTCATATATGTTTACTATTTGCATTAATGACTCACCACTATCTTAGTGGAGAGGTGTTATTATGAGAGTGGTATTTAAAGGGGTTGTAGGATTTGTAGGTGTAATCCCTCTATGAGTGTGTAGGTGCACCCAACCTTTTATCTCTTTCTATTTTGTACTTCCTTTTATTGCTTATTATTTTTGAAGTTGTCCCATTTTGAAAATGGGGATGCTTCAATTTGGTATTTGGGCAAGCGCATTTCTCTTTCGTTGTGCATTTTCAAAAAAGAAACAATGAACTAGTTTCTATTATTTGTGCCGACAAAAGGACTTGGCAATGTCAAGGTCGTAACTTTCTATTGAAAAGTTAAATTGGTGTGATTCTTTATTTGTTGAAAAATATATTCAAAGATGCTTCTAGTGACTACTCATTAATAGATTTAAAGAAGTATCAAGGGAGATAAACCTACTTCAATTCACCCTTCTAGAGTGGCAAAAAACATAGTCCATTCGAGCACCTTGCATTCAAGAAGGCATAACTTTCAGCTGGAGTATCCGATTGAGATGCCACTTTTTGTTGGAAAGTAGATTCAAAGGGACTTAAAGTGGTGGGTGGTAGATGAGATTTCAAGGAATAGGAAAAAGTTATAAGCTTGACAAGTGGTGATAAATTTCTATGCAACTTCTCGTTACCTCATATTTCTTTGTTTTGTGAGCTAAAAATCCTCAAAAAAATGGTTAAGTCTTCTCTTGCGCATAAAAGAATTACAAGCTAAAAACACCTGAAGCCCCACTGACACAAGATGTGTTTTTCGTACTTAGTTTTTATCCAAGAGCATTCTCTCAAAATTCCAGTTGACTCATTTTTCCTGCTGCGAGGTTTCACACTTAGAATATTTTCTAAAAACTCATGAGTGGAGGAAAGCTTTCAAAAAGTTGTTTTTTTCCTGCGGTGTTTTCTCTTCGCGAGACTCTTGATACTTAGAATATTTTCAAAGTTTCACGGGCGGAGTGAGAGCCCTTAAAGTGAAGGTTTTCTTTCGCATTGCATTCTTCTCCGCGATACTTTCGACACTGATAATATATTTTGAAGTCTCATGGGAAGGATGATTGTTTAGAAAAAATGTGTTCTTCTTCATGAAGTTTTCTCGTGAGCCTCTCAACACTTAGTCGAATTTCAGAATTCTTGTTGGTGGGGAAACATGTTTCTTTGAGCTAACTTTTGTTGCGGTGTTTTCTCTCGCGAATTCCCTATACTTAGTTTTTTTTAGGAATAAAGATCTTCCACAAAGGAAAATTTTCCGCTTCTCTATAGAGTTATCTCCACAAAACTTTGTGGTGGAGTTTTGAGTGATTCAAAAGGTGAAACATCTTGCACCCATGAACCAAAACTCAATGCTTGGATATTTTCAAGAAGGGTGCCAACTCCATCTCATTATTGTTTCACCTATTGCATTTAGAGCAGGATTTTTTGAGTTTTGGTGCTAGCACATCATGACATGTCATAGTTAATGAACAAATCTTATTGACCATAAGGATTTACAAGTAATGATGATTGTTACTAAATGAACATCCTCAAAAGACAGTTTCACTTGATGTGCATTAGCTGGAAATTAATGAAGCCAACCATGTAGAGTTAAGGTGGTCTATAACAATTTAGAGAACCTACATCATTTTACGACACCCATACTCTCTTTTAAAAGATGGAGAGTAGGAAGAAACAAGAGGTATTTTGTGGAGACACATATAACTATCTTCCCAAGACTAATAATGACTTCCACTGGTCCAATGCATTTGGTTGGTATTTAAAATTAACAATTGAAGAGAAGCGCTTTAACAATCTCTGGGCGACTGGGTTGGAAAAAGTTGGTTTCATGCTAGAAGCTTTTAGTGTTCCATAGTTAGTTCTTTGGTGTTCCAAATGCTTTGATGCTACTAGAAGAATAATTCACATTTGTGAAGTTGGTGTGTCTGTAATAAGTTTAATTCCTATTGTCTTAAATAAGATGTTAAGGTTACCAAAACAAAATAAAGAATTGAAGCTCATAGAAGCAGATTCCTTTATAACTAACAATGGTGGCCTGAGGAAGTTGTTGTCGCATTTTATAGACTCGCTGAAGGGAATTAAGCTTAGTACCTATTAGTTTGACACAAATTTGCTCAAGGATCCATTCTGGTAGTTCGCTTGGTTATTTGAACAGATAGTGGGCCAAGATACCACAAAGTACTTTCCATGGTATGTTATTTTTGTTCTCTATTTCACTTTTAGAATGGGGCTATATTTCGACTTGACCCAAATTATTTCAAATGAGATTTCCCACCAGTTGGAAAATTATTAGCAGACCAAGAAGTTCTACCTAGCATCCTATTTAGTTTATGTTTGAATCTACAATTATATTCTTGAAGAGTTACCAATAATGAGAGACAATGAAATCTTACAAGAACTAGTACAATTCTAGTATCCTATGTTGTGGAAGCACAAAGCCCATTCCTTATTTATCAAATTCAAGATGCATTATGTTTTCACTCAGAAAAACAGGTTCAAATTTCTGAGTTTTTCATATAGGAGTGATTTAAATTTTTTCAAATAAATGGATTAAGTGAAAGTTAGCTAATATAGTTAGCAAATGACTAACTATGGCTAACGTGACAAAATAATGGATGGATTTATCAAAAAAAAAAAAATCTAAAGGAAATGCTGAAGAAAAAAGGGTTTGAAATTAGTGGCAAGTCTAAAAGAAGGAACGGAATTAGTTGTAACTAAATCTAGCCAGATCACTAAAATTGGTCGTGACTATTTGACAAATTGAGAGAGGCGGAAATTGGGACAACAAAATGAACGACAAAGATCACAATTCATAAAGAGAACATCGACAGTTGTTGACGAGGTGACTTTTGGAATGAGTCGCGGTCCCAAAATCGAGCTTTTTTTCGCTTCCATGGATTGAATGACACTTGTCCACCATCGGGTCAACGCGAAGATTGCCCACGAAATTAACTGTCGAGCTCTTCAAAACACCGCACTCATTCTTGCCATTGGATTTGCCTTTCATATCTCCGCGTTCATGCTTGTTGTTGGATTTATCTTTCATATCTCCACATTCATGCTTGCAGTTGGATCTATCATTCATATCTCCGCTCTTGCATCTACCGTTCGATCTACTTTTTATATACGTGCGAAATGGCGATGGTGTATCAAGTTGATATAGTACAAAATGATAAGTCTCCATCAAAAGTGTCATTCATCGAGACTCCACCACCCTGCACAGAGTTTCGCATTGTTTTACTCCGCCATTAGTTCAAATATCTCCGTCTGGTTCAGGTAAGTTTCTATTTGACTTATAATCTCAATGGATTCAGTTAATATGTGCCTTACCATTCATAGGGTAACCGACCCTAACCATAACATATTAATTGACCAACATTGGGAGGTTTCTGATCCAATCTTGTCGTTCTCAAACCAAGACGTTCTCCCTTCGTATTTTTTCAATCATCTTGATGAAATGGCGACCTCTTTTAGAGTCTAGGACTCTGGTCTTCCCCTATGCATAGTTCCCCAGGTTCACCATTTTCCAGAAATCATTGTATGGTGTGCTGAACACTATTTGGTTGAATCCCATTCCATCATTACTCATTGTTTGCTTTGGAGGTCCTAAGACAAAGGCTACATTCAAATAGCTTACATTTTACTAGCAAGAATCAGGTATCAATCACAAAGATCCCAATCACAATTGGGCCTTTCACAGTTAGAAGCAAAGATGCAATTGACCTAATTGATGATATTATGGCTTGTTTTGGATTTGCTATGGATCCCTCATGCCAGTATGATCCTTATCACTTAATCTCAAATAAGAAGAAGAAACAGAAAAGAGGGAGGTATGAGCATCAGGGCACACAAGAGATGGAGCAGATGGCAAACCAATTGTCTTTTCCTCTGGGACTCTTACAAATCGAACAAGCCCAAGACATGGAAATTCTTACTTTGGTTCCATTAGGAGATAAAGGAAAGAGAAAGGTTGGAGAAGAGTTAACCCTGGTAAATCCACAAGTAACAACTTCAAAGAAACCCAGGGTAGTCAAGGACCCTTTTGTCCAAGTAGTGGAGTATCCTACTCCAACTATGGAAACTAAAAGGGGAAAAGTAATAAACATAAAGAAGGCCATTCTAGAACACTACAATTCTTTGAATATGCAGGCAGAGAAAGAAATACATGCAACTCAGGAACAGTTGAGGGCTACTCAGCCTCAACAATTGATTACTGCATTGGATAAAAAGAGTCAAATGATGAAAGCGGTTGTAATTCAGCCTCCAGTAAGATGAGAAACACCCAATAAGAAGATCACTGAATTCAAACTCAATATGAGTCAGTTCAGTGTAGTAGATAAAGTAGATTTTTTCAAACAGACAAGTGAGCTTATTTGCTCTGATCTTATAGCTACTTCAGTCTCTAAAGATAAATTATATAGGGACTACAAAAAATTGGAGAATAAGTTGAAAACAGAGGCCGCTGAGAAGAAAGCTTTGCAGATTAAGAAGGCAAAACTTGACAAGAAGATCCTAGAAGAAAACAAGGAAATTGGAAGCAATAATATGACTCTCTTGCTTCAAGAGAGGGATACTGAGATCCTCAATTTGAAAAAAAAAGATGAAAATTCCTAATGATGGAAATTTACAAACAATAGAACTTAAAACGGTCCTTGAGGAAAAGGAAAGTTTACAGAAGCAGTTGCTAGACAACAAAGCAACCATTGCCACTTTTACAGAGCAAAACAAGGTCTTGGAAGACCAAATTAAACTCCTTAAGGAACAGGTGGATCAAATCTCTTCTTCTGATCTCGACTTTAATCTAGCTACTGAGCTAGGAAAGCTTTCTGTAAAGGATTTAGAGTTAAAGAAAATGCAGGATGAGTTGCATTTAGCTAAACAAGAGGTTTAGGAGAAACAAAAATTGCTAACTGAGGCATTGGTAGATAGAGATAGATTGCAAGAACATGTCGATTCAACAAAGAAAACTCTAATTGAAGCTAAGACCATTATTTGGGATCATATTCATAGAGAGGTTACAAAAGTGAAAGATTATTTGATCTTGTTACATGAAGAAAAAAAATTAGCTAGTACATGTATGAAGAATGCAACTTTAATGCTAGACAACATGGGAGACAAACCAACTTTGGCTTATAATGATATAAACTTCCTTAACTCTCAGAACAAAGCCCAACTACAATTCGCTGGAGTGACTAACATATTTGATCTCTTGGTTCAAGCAAAGAAATATGTGATTAAAGATAGTTTAGCAAAAGAAGTTATTGCTAAAGCTAATCATCTTGTACAGAGAGCTCAAGATTTCAAAACTTTGTTCAAAGATGTATTTAATCAAGGTTTGCCTTTTTTTTGGATTAAGGAAGGAATGCTCGTTTCAGAGGTGAATTATTTAACAAAACTTCAGGAAAAGGTGAAGGATACTTCAGTGATTGACAGCTTGGATCCAATCATTAAAGGAAGGGATATTTTCCAGGTCTTAGATAAAGATCTCTTTTTGTTTCATGAAACCAGGCAGATTATTTATGGCTTGCCTCCTCCCTCCTACAACCTTTACTCTGACTTGGATACTCTACATAGAGATTTAATTGCAGCCACTTTTCCACCAAGTTCAATTTGGAAACAAATTGTTGAACTCGCCAATAAAATAGTTGGTCAAGGAGCCACATCATCAAATGCACTGGTTCCATTCAATAATAATTCTTAATAAGGATCTGTTAAAGACGACTTTACTCTTGATGAGTATTTTGAGATGATGGTTCACACTGGCTTGATTGGACGTCAACAATTCAAGAAAGGTCGAAAGTCACCTCAAGCCACATGGGAAAGGATAAGTACTTTATCTCAAAGTACTTTTGCATATATTAAAGGATCTCATGAATAATCATTCCCTATGATTAAGCATGTGAAGTACATAGTAGGCAACCAACCTAATCATTTTAAAACCTTTTGCCTTTCTATTTATAGTAACATAAAGATATCAAACGAGGACACCATTTTTGCCAAGTATGGATGAAGAATAGGTTAATATTGAAGCAGGGATGTAGCAGAAGACACTTGGAAAGCGTAAGAAGGAGATGAGTCAATTGGTGTTGTTGTCCAAGTCTACTGGATTAAAGAAAGGAAAAGGATAAAAGTGAAGGAATTGAGAGGGAAGTGACTGTGGTTAAAAGCCTTGTCACCTCTCCCAACAACCTTCTTCCTAATAAGCAGTGTGTTGTAAATAACAATTGGGGCTTCGTAACCAGCTGATGATCATGGACTTTTTCAAAGTCCGAATAAGGCACTTAAGGCTTACTTTTTATCAGTGTCAGCTTCTAGGATTGGAACTTCCAGTCATTCCAATTCCTATAGATATGTAACCGCAAATAAGATAAGATAGAAAGTTGTTAAAGGGTCCTACAAAGATGTAATAGCATTAAATAGTTTGTTTAGTCATCAAAGAGGTAGTTACTAGCCTTTGGAATGTATAAATACACCTGTTGTTCAGTTAACAAAGGGTTGGTTGTCTACTATGTACTTCACATGCTTAATCATAGGGAATGATTATTCATGAGATCCTTTAATATATGCAAAAGTACTTTGAGATAAAGTACTTATCCTTTCCCATGTGGCTTGAGGTGACTTTCGACCTT
>Ga0181458_100063_pt1 | contig 8358 bp, 10 predicted proteins | sample InSIn1SAF170_FD_119059 | JGI IMG/M metagenome (GOLD analysis project Ga0181458, IMG submission 119059) | Clean room microbial communities from NASA Spacecraft Assembly Facility at Jet Propulsion Laboratory, Pasadena, California, USA -... ...
GAAACCGAAAACATTTGACTGAGTCCTCGCCATGTATCGAACGATCGGAAGTGACATAAAAGCCATCGGACGTCTGCTCTCGAATGCTCGGGGGGTGCCCGTCAAACCGAGCGATCAGCTGGAACGCGAAAGATCTATACGCAAGCATCAACAGCGCTTTGTTATCAATTTGACTTACGAAGTGAAAGGCGTCCATTTGTCGTTGAAAGCTGCCGATGTGGTTTCGACGTTGCTTATACAGTCGGCCCGTGTTTACGGACAATTCGCTAGAGACACAGATATAACAGGAGAAACCTGGTCGGCTCATCTCGATTGCCTCGAATTATCACTTGGACACGCTCAGGAACCTATTGGTGATCTACCATCACAGCTTAATCGCGCGATTCAATCGGCCCACTTGCTTTGCTCATTCGCTATCGAGCAGAAGCCCCGGATTGAAAATACATCCAAGTACGGAAAAAGACCGACTGCGATCGTCGATACTACCATACAACGGGTGCATGCAGTCATGCATGTTTCAGCGTTGGAGGAAATGTATGATCTACTCAATAGCTGGAGCCGTGACCTGAAGACCTTAGCAGAGCGTAGAAAGCAGGAATGGGAAGAGATCAAAGAAAGCACAAGAGAGCTGATCCGAGCCGATGTGAAGACTGGTGAGGCCGAAGCCATTGGTTGGATGGAATCCGCCATCTTGACCGTTGTGGTTTCGAGCTTCGCCGTCGCCATTCCCCTACACGCTGAATCGGTACTTAACAAGAGAAGACATTCTGCCCTACCGGCTGCGTTGCTATTCACAATTAGACGACTGGACCTGGTAAACAGAAAAGGCGAATCAGGTCGTGCAGGAATTCAGGACATGTATTTGCAATATGTCGATAGGTACGTATATCAGGGCTTTACCCCATTCAAGGCAAACTTTCAGCTCATTAACCTTCTCCTATAGCTTCGATTCGCACGATGATCGTCATTATGATGGGCAGTTCCACTTCTCCAATAACCGAATGCATTTACCTGAAGCTCAGCTTCAGTTCAGGCTTGAAAACCTCTCTAACTATCGTTCATTGAAGGTCAGCAGCATTTTCAAGGGGTTCGAACTGCGCCTTGACCGGCATGTTGGTCGCTATGTGAATGAGACATTGGTGGTCTATTCCCGAGGAAAGGAGCAGATTGGACAGCTATACCGAGCATATGCGGTGGAACCAGAAGCAGGATTACCCGATCCTCCAGTGAAGGATTCCAGGCCACCTGGACGGCTGCTAGCTGTACAAACTTCAGCGGAATTCGTCAGTGGAAAGGTGTTGCTTATCAAAGGCGCAGATAACCACCCTGCTCGGCGGTCCACCTATGCCTCTGCTTCCGATGTACAGGAGCAATTGAAGGCTGGAACGTTGGCTGAGAGCATATCTCTGCCTGGCGTTTCGCTTTGGATTGACTTTGCGGAAGGTACCGAGCTCTCACCCGGAACTTGCCGCATATCTACGGTAAGTGACCGATCTAATTGTATTCGGGCGATAATGCTGATCATTCACCGGTAAAGCGCAGATTATTCAAAGAAGTGAGAACGTCCTGAAACCCTCGATTCTACAGTTTGTCGAATCCGCAACGGAACCTATCGGTACAATGACTGTTGCCTCTCGACATACCGAAATGAGCAATTCCCTACCAACACTGGAGGAAGAAGCCGAAATTCGCAAGGAATCGATCCCAGAAGCTAATGTACCTGCAGTAAATCAAGCTGTACCTCCCGCTCTGGCTGGGTTTACAGCGAAGACTCGATTGATCTTCAGCTTGCGCATTGACAAATCGCGTCTGACACTGTCTTGTGAGCCGGACAACCAGGTTGTCGCCAAATTGGCCTGGGACAGTGGTGGATTCAACCTTCAGTGCAAGCCAAAAGCGGAAATCATCACGGCAACAATGCAAGTCTCCAGCGTTTCGTTCCATCTGTGCAGAGAGATCTATCAAGTGCGACATACATTCGTTAGCGGTGCATTGGCGGACCTGACAGCTACTTTCGTTCTGCGCGAGGGATCAGTACTCCCGATGCTACAAGCCATGATTTACACAAAGGTCTCAGCGGATCTGAACATCAAATTGTTACGACAATGGTTTGCGTTCAACTCCGTATGGATAGCTCGGCTGTCGCCCTTGGCTCGAGCCATTCCGGCTGAGGATTCAAGCACCATCAAACTGCCAGCGCGTTCACCGTGCGCGCCAGGCCAAGGGCAGACTTCCCAATTTCGGCGGACGGGCCCGCTGGGCAAGATCGGTCGACATGTTGTCGTCGGCTTGCGATTGCATGAAGTGACGCTTCGAGCAAACCTGGACGTCAGCAAAGTCGATATCGAAATTCCATTAATTGACGGTCGATTAGCAGCGAACGATACGCTCCAACGCCTATTGGTGGACTTGGGTGGGTTCAACATGATCGGTACTCATACGGTGAGCGGCAAGATCATCAATGAAGGCATCCGTTTCGTGGCCGAGCGCAAGAGGGTCCTTGAAGATACCAGCTATGTTACTGTGATGAAATTGCGGATTGATGCGCAAGATACTCTGGCGGAACTTGCTTGCATTGATCAACACGTTCTTGGTCTACAGTGAGTCTGTTGCCGTGTAAGATACTAGTCAGTGTTGACGAGTGAATCACGCTTTTCCCGCAGTATCTATCCAACAGTCGTGGAACTCCATGACGACTGTCTGATCGGTCTGGAGGTAGGAAGTTCATCCGTCCGGAAGATGGGTCTCGCATTCAAGATCAATCTCGGCCAGGTTGACATGATGTTTGCCATGCTTTCACTTAACGCACTACTCGATGAATTTCACACATTCCTTCGTCGAATTGACGACGAAAAGACCGAAGCTGAACATGGATCCGCAGCTTATCGTCATCATCTCGCCAACAAGCCAAAGAATGCTATCGCGGCTGTTGCGGAAACGATGCAAAAGTCGCGACTTACCGAGATGCCGACAGGTGCAACCGATCTTTCCATTGAACAGCGTCTGGTACTGGTGACGCAGCGTGCGAATCTAGCGATCCAGGCTACAAATGAGGAAAAGATTTACGTTTTCCGATTGACTCCGGTTCATGCCAAGTATCGCAAAAGCGGGCATGCTAGACATCTAGAAGCAGAAGTAGAGTCAGTACGCCTTTCTCGAGACCGACCAAAGGACACGACGATGTTGAAGGACATGACAAGTGTGGGTGAATGGCTACACAATAAGACGGGCGTGACAAGGGAGGAACTCGTTTCCTTGCCATATATAGTAAGTCGCTTATCTTCGTCAGATGTTCGATAGCGCTGACGTAACTACTGGGCAGACAATCATGATGGACTCGCTGGAAAACGAGATTTCACAAATCCTTGATTATGATTTTGATATCAACTACCACAACCAAAAGATCAAAATCGCACTAACCATGCAAGCCATCCGCGATGCTCAAGAAGCGTACAGCATCGCTAAACAAATCCGCGCAGGAAAGATGGACCGGGATGCCTCAGCTGAGATTAACGGCGAGGGATCCCGAAGCAATTTGATCATGCGACCCCGTAAAATTAACCTGAAGCCACCTCCGGCGGATTACTTGGGGTCTACAACAGACGAGATGTTGCGTTTGCTCAAGTATGACCAAGCCTTCCAACAGGCGCCACATGCGTCGCATCTCGTACAGACCAAGCTGGACATGATCATGGATTTGTAAGTCTTTGCAATATCGTTGCGTAACGCATGTCTGTTGAATAACTTTGCTGGCCAATTTTGCGGGACATAGACTCTTGACTATTTACAACAAGCTCGAGTGTAATTTACCATAGATGGCGTTAGGCGACACGTCAATTATCACCTCACAAGCGGGGTCCATACATGGGTTTCAGATTCGTTCCACTGGTATAGACCGTCAACGTGGGATCAATCGGAAATGACTTGTCACAGACGTCTCACGCTGAATCGTTTGCCTATCGCTCTCTCGTTGTACATCGTTGTAGAAATAGCTGCGCTATCATAACTAGCGTCTATATATAAGCTATCTGAGATCATGATATCCGCCCACCGTTGGAACTCTGGATATTCGCATCGTGGAGAAGAAGCGGTTAGGTTTGGATTTCTGAGTTCGCCTGACGAGTTTTTAGGAGTCCTTGCATCGATTTCAGGTCGGGCATGATAGAATAATGACGCATGAACCGCAAAATAACAAGCCAGTTTGCTAGGTAGGGGTGACAATGGGTTTTAGGATTATAGCGACTCATTAATCAGGATCAAGCTGGCGAATCGTTGTTTTCTGAAAAGTTCAGATGATGCGACTCGCCACTCATTGCAGTAGGCAACAAGAATGCAGGCTGCTCCTCGTTAAGCTATCTTAGGATCCCGCCATGAGAGGAACCAACAACCCACTTTGTCGCTCCAGGTGGTGCCTCCTGAGCAGTTGCTTGGATCAAGCAAGGTCGACCTTGCTTGATCCAAGCAACTGTCCATTCTACCAGAACGGTAACCGCCGGAAGAACGTTCAGATGCACGGTGCCTTCTGCCCAATCTGGCACCTATGGATCGCTCAATCGGCTCATATCAATGAATACATCAAGACCAAGCTAAGACGCCTCCCAGAGTATGATGCTGAGAGAACGACACCTCTTCCTCCTCCTGCGAAATGTCACGCGACTGACTTGTTGTATCACCGCCTCATCAGCATTCTGCCCGGATTAGCGCAACTTTGAATTCGTTGCTTAATGATTTGCCTTTCTCCTGGGCTAACAAAGGTTGACGCCAGTTGTCCGAGGCCTGGCCTCCATCCCTTACGTTCTGATCCATACGGTCGAGCTTCCGGCCAGAGCTAGCATTTCTGCCTGCCACACGACAACGGTTTCCTGTCCACGAAATCAAACTCGCAGAAACACCCCACGATTCACGCAGCTCATGGTGACAATCCGTACCATATCGCACCATACCACTCTACTGGCGCGTGCAATGGCGATGCCATGCGATGTATATCTCATCCATTCCGGTGAACCAGCCACCGTCAAGCAGGAGAACAAAGAAAAGGATACAAAAATAAGAGACTGTGCAGGAGGACGACGCACATCAAGTGCTACGACCGAGGCCTAGTTTCCACCACCACGTCTAGGACTTGTACTACCCATCCTATCCTATCTTCAAGAAAAGAGAAAGAAAATCGGTATTCCGGAATCGGTTGTATCCGTACGTGGGCGTGCGGGTCATCGTGCTCCCTCCTCCAAGGAGAGAAACACGTAAAAGTCTTCCGAAACGAAAAGGGAAAAAAGAAAGGGGCGGTGTCGTTACAGTGTTGAGAAAGGGAATGTTGTGTCGTGTCGTTCTTTTGAAGTCGTTGCGGTTTCAGAAAAAAAGGTCATTCGTACGTTGCGTTGCGCTGCGGACCGTGCCGTATCGTATCGTGATTGGTTTGTCTTGTTTATGTATTGAGGGATGGTGAGGATAGAAGAACGGACCTTGATGTGGAGAGCGGTGATACCGACTTCCTTGCACTTGGCGGCAACATCCTGGGAAGCCAACATGGCGGCGTAAGGCTACAACACGCACACGCACACGCACACGGATCCAAACAATAAGCTTTATTCGTTCCAGTACACATGGATATCTATCCAACGCTCGACGAAGAGTACGTACAGAAGACTCGTCTCGATCAGCCTTGACCTTCATACCACCAGTCACTCGGGAGATGGTTTCCTTGCCGGACAAATCGGTAACGTGGACGAAAGTGTCGTTGAACCTGCACCAGAGCGGAGGGAGAGGGGTGGACGGGTTAGTTACTTGTTGATGGTTTAGGTTACGTGGTGCGTTTTCCCTCGTTTGCTTGTTCCATGTTGATCCTTCATCCATTCACGTCATATCACTCCAAATCCCAGCACTTCAACCTTCCCTCCCTCCCTCCTGATCCACGTACTCCTCCCACATCCAACCACCGAATCAACGCAATCGAGAACAAAACAGGGTACGTACGAGGCAAAGATGTGAGCAACACCGAAAACCAATCCATCCTCGGACGTAGGACCGGCATTCACGTTCGCCTCGGGTTGAGCTCGTCGGACCTTGGGTGCCATCTTGAAATTGACGTGGAGAAGTTTTCGGGGAAGTGAAACTTGACGACGACGAGGTGGGTGCTGACCTTAACAAGAATGAAAAGGACCGTCCTGCCGATTGAGGAGTCGATATCACCGTTCATTGTCGGGTCGTGTCGTGTCGTGGCCCTGGCTGGCTGAACGAGCGAGCGAACGAGCAAACCCGATCGACACCCACGCAGAATTCGCACAGACGAGTGAACCGAACCGCGGAATCGTCACACGGGCTCCGGAAGGAGGTGCGCTAAGTGGCTAAAAGCGCCGGTAGCGAGGGTAAGCAACGGGAAAAGCAAGCGCGTCCGAGCGCGGAAGAACAGGCTGGAAAGCATGAAAGAAGTTCGAATCGTACTTGCCTAAGGAGTTTTGCCGTTTTTATGGATTTGCCTGGGGACTACTTGGAGTGTTGCCATCAGGCTATAGATCATGGACAAACATCTACTTTTCTTTCGCTCGCCTCACAAATGAACCACGTTTACAACTGTCCTCTACAACCCCGTTTACTCTATACGTCTGATAAAATTTGTTCCTATCATGAAACATACAAACAACGTACCCAAGAACTGTTGCTAATAAGAAGTAGCTGAACAATGCCATCAACCTACTATTGCAAACTTGAACAAACCCTCGAACAACCCTGAACTGAACGCGCCTCATCCGATGAAACGCCTACCAAGAACTCCTTGTCACCCTGTCACCCCTTTCTTCCTTCCCCACCCCTATCGCACCCTCCACCCGAACGCTCGCTCTCCGCCCGGTGTACCCGTTACCCCGTACCCGAGCGTTTCATGTGCGATCGGAAACGATGGAAGGGTGATTTGTTGTGATGAGGTGTTTGTTTGTTTTGTTTTTCTTGTTCTTTGATTGTCTGGCCAGGAAGGACAATGGGTAGATTCCCTGTGTACCGGGTCTCCTATTGTGTGTCCTGGTATCCCTTTGAGCATCCTTTGACCCCTATATACCCCAACACTGCCTACTTTTCCTTGATCAACCATCATCCATCATCGCCTCCTATTCGCCTTTCAGTAAAGTCAACACACACGTTCATTACACACCACACTACACATTCCTTTTCGTTTCTTTCTACACGCTACACGCTACACGCAAGTATCTATACAACAATCTATAACGAGCCAACCCGACTACCAGAACATTTCAACACCAAGCAAGCAACACCACACCACCATGTTCCCTCGATCTTTCACCGCCGCAGTAGCCGTCGTTCTCGCATTAACAACAGGCAAGTCTGCTTCCCTGGCCTACCAAAGCATACGATTCGATCCCTCGAACTGACAGGTCGCTCCTTTCTACATGTATAGTGAATGCTCAATGTACAAGGAACGCCACGGTCGAAGCTGGAAACACTTGTGACATCATCTGTACGTGCCTCTCCTCTTAACCCTCCCAAACACCACACAACTCAAACTAACCCGACATCCTCCCATCCACCAGCCCAAAAATACAACGTCCCGACCTACCAACTCGCGCTCGTCAACTCCCCCGCCGTCGATGCCGGATGCACCAACATCCAACCGGGCCAAGAACTCTGCCTCGGTTGGAAATCCATGGACTGTAGCACCACACACACCGTCATCATGGGTGACACCTGCCTCGGCATCACCTCCCAATACAACATCCAACTATCCACATTGTACACCAACAACCCACAAGTCGATGCCGATACGTGTAATAACATTTACGTCGGAGAAGTCCTCTGTGTCGCCGCTCAAGAGTTTTCATACCCCTGGGTCCAACTACCATCAAGTGCGCCCAGTAGTATCTCCAAGAACAGCAACGGCGGTGGTGCGACTGCTTCTTCTTCAGGTAACAACGCACCAACAGCCGGTTCACCGACTGTCGCGCCATCCGCGTCAAGCACTGCCACTGCGACCGCTACCGCCAGTGCCAACGACTCTGGAGTAGAGTACTGCGATGAGGACGATACCTCGGAGGACTGTGTGGATGAAGACGACTTGCCGTACTGTGATGAGCAGTAGGAAGGAAACGCTGCTCTCCCACCGGGACGTAGGATGGAAAGTTGACGAACGGGCGGGCGCACGGCTGAAGAAAGAGAAACAGAAAGAGCGCTTGATGCGTTCTGGGTTTCTTCTCTCTTTCTCTTCGTGTTACACATCCACTTCAACGATCCAACGTAACCTCGACCATACTCCCCCCAAAAAAGAAAACATAAACAAGACAAACCAATCACGATACGATACGGCACGGTCCGCAGCGCAACGCAACGTACGAATGACCTTTTTTTCTGAAA
>Ga0181458_100054_pt2 | contig 8254 bp, 12 predicted proteins | sample InSIn1SAF170_FD_119059 | JGI IMG/M metagenome (GOLD analysis project Ga0181458, IMG submission 119059) | Clean room microbial communities from NASA Spacecraft Assembly Facility at Jet Propulsion Laboratory, Pasadena, California, USA -... ...
AGGACTAATCTATGACTTTATGTATTGGATAAATTCCAAGACCATTTCTATCTGCAATCCTTCTTAGTTGGGGTATTATCTCTTGATATGATCCCATGTAAGTTTTGAATATTAATGAATAATTGTTGATTAGACAAAATATGTTTGTGTCATTTTGATTGAGATAGCATATGTGAAATTATTATTTTTCTAATTAAGTTAAGAACTTAATTGTTCTTGCATTTAGTAAATATCCAATTTGCTAGGTTAATTAATTGTTCTATGGTAGGTTCAAGGAAACATAAACATGGTATAAGAGCTAGAAAATCTAAACACAAATCTCTAAATTATATAGGAGTTCAAGTTCATACAAAATCATTGAGGTCACATTTGGTTGTGATCATCAAGATAGAATTCCATTTTTTTCTAGACCATACATTCGCAAAGAATCTATATGATGACGAAAAGGAAATCTTTTTATGGTAAATTTTGAAAACAAAGCTTTAAAAAAAAGGAAAAAAAAGTCATAGGGTCAATAAATGTGACTGAGTTTCGAGACCCACTGAGCCAATAGTCCATAAGCTAATGGGATAATATGGTCATAGCATGTGAAAAATTTAAAGTGGTATGATCCAAATTGGATCATTATATTATTTCATTAATCTCGATGCATTTAGAGTGGAAAAGGTGACAAAATCAGCACACATGACCATTTTTACTGGTGGGACCCAGTTTGGCAAAACAGGGTTTGAAACCTTTTGAGAGCATTTTGAGGCATCAAACGAAGTTTCTTTTTTGGGGGGGAGCTTTGTCATTTTGGTGTTGCACCTTTTCATGCTATTCTACACATGAAGATATTTCCAATGATGTAAGATATTGGAGTCTGTATGCAAAAGTTATGGCACTCAGAAGTTGACCTTCCTGTTTTCACACCTATAGTTTGGGAGAATGTTGCTTCAAGCCCATTATTCATGGAAAAGGGGCTAGTCATGTGCATGTGATATAAAAGACTATAGAAGATTTTATTTTGTAACTCTAGTTAAGAGTTAATGTAGTCAAACTTAACCACTAGTATGCTATCATGCTTTGTTATAACCAAGCCAATAGGAGGAAGAGGCATTACATTCTTTCAAGGGAATTTTGTTCCATATCTGAGAAAAGATTGCCAAGAGAGATAGGAGGTAAAACACGTAGAGAGGATACGTGCATTGTAGTCGCCCATGGGCCACAGGAATTACTTATTTGTACCTGCAACCTTATTTTCTAGGCAAAGAAAGAGAGTGAAGTGGCCTCACCTTACAGCTGGGTTTTCTTCCTATTACCCACCATTTTGTGGGTAATATCCCTAGGAGAAAAAAAAAATTCCAAGATGGTCCTCAGTCGAAATCCAATAGCCCCTTATATCGACCAACTATCTCATTTTGTCATTTTGTCTACCACTTGAGCCATCCATGCGGTCCCTCACCCATCTTCCATGATCATATGTTTGAAGGTGGACCTCCTGTATCCAAAGGTATCCCTTGTCATTTGGAAGTTAAGTATTGAAGTTTGCTTATGATGAACACTTCTAGGCATGGAGTAATTGGGGGACTTGAAAGAAATAATGGGTTAGGCTTGTGCTTTGTCCCCTAGACCCATTTAGGTGTTAACCTAGGATTCTAATCTCGTGGGATCTCTTTTACTAAACATTTGGCTCTAGGGATGGTATTTCATTGGTAACCTTGATTCTGTGGTCCCACTCCCTTATCTTCTTATATTACTCTCTTTCCATTCATTACTCCCCAATTAATCAATTATCCCACTTGAGTCCACACTCCCCCATAAGGTCCACATAGGGTTGGCATGCCCCTTCCCCTTGCCCACACCTTGGGTCATGACCTGGAATGAAGTCTGGAGGTTGATGCAAGATAAAAAGAATGATAAAATAATATATGACCACATTCAATAGGGAAATGTACCACAAAATGAGAAAGATGGTCAGGACAAACATATTTAGCATGTGGTCAAAAGCCAATACATGATGCTCTAGCCAATCATCGTGGCCATCACACAAGTTCATATAGATTCTAGGATCCTTCTTCATCATATCTGAACCCATGATTGTCCCAACCCATGGTGAGTGATGACACACCCCACCTTAAAAGGGGGATTTCACTATTATATCTTATACATCATGCTCTAACCCCTTTAGCCCCGAGTAGTTAATCAAATAAAATCATAAAAATGCAAAAGTAATTAAATAAGGGTGAAACAATCAAAGTCGAGGCACCTCATGTGCCATAATTACTCCCTCCTACACATTATAAACCCAAGTGTGGGTTTCCCTCTTATTGTCTACCCTTGTACCCCAGCATGTGATCTAAGGTTTCCCCTTCTCATTCCCTACACCATTCACCTATATTTCACATGCCACCACCTCTTGAAGGATGTACCTTGACAATATTATCCCTTTTAGAAGTAGAAACCACCTAATAGGATTATTCACTAACCCCATTTGCAGTTTAAGAGACATTAGCACATCCTGAAGCCCCTTATGGAAGGGCATGCCATTATGAAGTCCCCACCTATGTTCCGTGATTAGGTAAGATCGTTTGCTCAATTTCACTAATGACTTGTTGTACTGGAAGGCTAGGGGATGCATTGGATCTTATCGAGTATTACATATGGTTTCCATCTTGGGCTTGGTCTCCCTATACAGGGTGCTAACCCACTTGAGGGATACACTGGCACATGTAGGGCAAGTGTTGAGAATAATGGGCCTCCATAGCAGCAGATTTCACTCCATGGATCCCCACAACCATTCAAAGATTGCTTGTGGTTCACTTATTGGACGAGGAAGATGCACCTGACCCATCATGCCCAGTTGACCCCAGATCTACACCATACAATAGGCAGATGATCCAGGAATTGCACGTTGATGTGGCATCTACTAGACCATCATCCTAACCCTTGCCAATGATCTACAAGCATGTTTGATTTGTTTGGAGACTCGTGAGGACACACGTGTGCCCCCACAAGTCATTTGGAGCACCACATGCTATTATGAGGGGCCAACCCATTTTCCACTACTTTTAAGGGTCCTATTCTTCATTGTGGCACCCGTGGACCTCATTAAGAATCTTAGAAGGCCCTACGACATGTAGAGATTATTATTTGATGTCTTGAAAGGCTTATTTTTTCATTTATGAGCTAGTTTGGTGGGTTTGTCACAAAACGTTAGTTAATTTGCACATTCTTTTATTTTAGGGGTTAATGTAGGCCCAATTAGGTAATTAAAACTCCTAATGAGTTTATAAATAGGAGTTAGATGAATTCACTTTGTGTCATCACTTTTGTGTTAGATCTCTTATCTCTCTCTTGATATTTTCTCACTTTTTCCTATGGATGAATTGGAGCTTTATGGATGAGTTTTGATGTGTGGATATCGGTTTTTATTCTCTTGAAGATTGTTTATTGTCAATTGTGAATGGTTGGATATACTCTATTACATGTAAGTATGCACTTTTTGATGGTATTCTTGTTTACTTTTGTCATATATGTTGGATTGGAATTTTCGTTATTCTAGGGTTAATTGTTGCATGCATTTACTACTTAATATTGTAGAATTTGTTTCTATTATACCATTCCTCCCATGTATTGGCCATTTAATGTGAGAAAAAGCTCCCAAGGGTAAAATTTGACCTTGACAAGCCTATCCTCTTACACATTGAAGTATAAAAGTTGCAAGATTGCTTCTTCTTGACCTAGAAGGCAAACAAAGGGATTTTGAGAACTCCTTGACTAGGAACCAATAAATCCTAATCTTACTCAACATAGACTCCATTCTCCCAAATATTAAGGCATTGATCTACCAAGGGTGGTCACTAAAATCCATATTTTCTCACATCCTTCTAGGACTAGCCACATCAGGGTGACTAGGGCATCATTTTCCTGAAAAGCTAGACATCAAAAAAATTTCATCTCCTAAGGTCTCTCGTGATAGCCTTTCCTCTATACCTCCTCCAATTTTTAAGCCATTCCGAAAGTGGATTTGGAAGAAAATTCAAGCCCTAGCTTTCAAATCAAACTTTCCCTTACATCCCTATGGTTAGTGTCTCATAGGGTCAAAACAACATTGTTGAGTGAAAATAATTTCTTTATCATTTTCCACCTTGTCTAGGGTAAGAATATCATTGATTGTTTCATGCCTTCTTCATACCCTAAACTGGGTCCACTTGGCCTCGTGTGTTCCCGCTCCTTTGAAAGAACATTATTCAAGAACAATCAGGAATACCAATTCTAACAAGGATTTTATGGATTGGAAAACTCCTTCACAAGTCTCATCCCATAAACTTAACCCTCAAATCCTCTCTTCTTTTCCCTAAAACACATAGTACCTTTCTTAGAAAGCAAGCAAGCTCCATCCTTTGAGCCCTTTTGGGAAAGGGTTTACTAGGTTCACTCATATCCATTCATTTTTTCATCCTTTATCAATGACTCTATACACACTGGGTCTCCTCACATAAGTGAAAGTTCATAAATAGAAGGGAGCCTTAACTGAGCTGATAGTGGGCTAAGTCTCCATTTGTTTCGCTTGGCCTACCATTTTCCCTTTAGGGACCCCCCTTAGGTCCCCTACTAGTTTGAGCAGTAACCTTTTGGTGTCATTTTCGAGGACATGAAACATGTGTTTTGTTCCCTACAAGGCATATTGACACATCATTATTGGTGACTCCATTGGAAGAACAAATCCCTAGTTCTTCATTGAACTTAAAAATCAATGCTTGTAGGGTGAAGCAAGCATTTGTTAAGGAAATTTCATTCACCCTAGTGACTCCCATGTCATTAAGGATCAAACAAAATTTTGACCACATATTTTCTTGCCATAGATATGACAAGGGCCCCAAGATATCCTTCACCAAAATCCATGAAGAATATCTCAATGTTCGATAGGGATCCACATTCTGCAACCAACCATGTGGTAAGGTTCATAAGGTACCTTTCAAAGAAAAATATAACTTAACTTTGTGACCAAATGGAATTGTTTGTCCTATCCATTGTCCCAAGTATGGATTGGCTTGAATCATGTAAACCTAAAAGCATTCCTTCTCTTCCGATGTTGACTATGCAGTTCTTGTTGCATGAAGGGTCAAGTTTCCAATCTCATGAAGACATATCCCAAATGTTAGATATGGCCCTTCGAGAGGAGGAAGTTATTGAATATGGTTTTATGTTTGAAGAACAACATTTATTAATGCGTACTTTAATAATAATGTCAGGGGAGAGACTCATGGATTGGAAATCATATCCTCTAAGGACAATGAGGAAGATATCAACCTCGAGAGCCCTCAAATGCTACAAGAATCGATGATGGAATGTGAAAATTCCTGCAAGAAATTGATGGCCACATATGACTCGCAAGAGATTTTATCCCATTATTGTGACCAATCGAAAAGGATTTGTAACACAAAAGGTATATATCAAGAGATTCCTACAGATGACCTTCTTCTTGAGGCATGTTATTGAAATCATGTAGTAAATAACTTGGAGATCATTCATTGGGAACGAATGGAGGAAAAATCCTCCCTGTCTAAAGATGATAATGAATGGCATCCTAACCAACGCCAATTATATAGTTAATAATGTCAGGATTCTAAGGAAGATGAAGATAGTTAAATAAACGAAGAATTTGTGAGTGACTTTGGGCTTGTTGATTGGCGAATTAGGCAAGATTATAGAAATGAGGACCCCATGGTTCCTCAATTCCATGAGAATAAATTCATGAAAGAAGAAAATTCTCCTCCCCTTGTGAATAACAATGTTGGTAGTCATGAAGACCTTTCTAGTGATTGGAAAGGTATTTTCTTTATGTTCCAAGATGACTCAATAAAGGAAGAGCCTTCTAAGATTGTAGTAAATTATGATGACTCTAATAGAGAAAAAATTGAGGAAGATGCTTCCTTGGGCCATGTCACTGATAAAGGGTTTTTCTTCATGTTTGATCATTCCTCCCCTACCATAGAGATAAATGTTTCTGGTGATTTTCATCCCCCTAGTTTTGATGAAGAGCCGATTTCCCCTACAAAGAACCAAGAATCATGGTTTTTCCCCAAATACGATGATGAACCCACTTCTTGTTTTCCCGATGACTAAAAACATATCATCCTAAATATGTAAGAGCCTTTCACTCCTTCTTACCCTAGGGATGATAACTCTGAGATAGTTCTCCATCAAAGATTCATATACTGGGCTATTAACATTTTCATCTCCTAGTTGAAAGGTCAAATCCGATCCTCTCGACTGGTGTCTTTTCCTTCTTCTAGGATCCCTTTCTATGGCAGATCGATCTCTTGTTTTCCTACCTCCCTCCCTCACAATCCCTCATATTATTATTCCCATTGTCAGGTCCACTACGAAAATAATCATGGAAGCATGCATTCTTGTATTGATTGATTGACATGTTGGTTGGATTGGGTCTATGATTACACCTAGCACTTGACATCGTATCATATGCATGGTAAAGTAGGATGCATTGCATGTTGATTTTTGAATTATAAATAACATCATATGATTTTGATTTTTTCATTATAAATAACATCATATGATTTTTCTCATGGTAGATAGATGCATATTTTTATATTTTATCTTCTGTTGATTCTATGGCCTAACATATTAGCATGTGTGATCATGAGACGTTGCAAAATCATGTTGCCCCATGTTTTTTTCCATTTAGTATATGTGTAGGTGACAGGTCTATGGTAACCAAGAGATTGTTGGAGTTCTCATGACCTCCCATTCGAGTAGCTTTTCCCACTTCTTCAAGATATCACATCCCAGTTGGATCCATATGTTACCCACCATTTTGTGGGTAATATCCGAGGAGAGAGAAAATAAATCCAAGATGGTCCTCAGCCAATAGCTAGTAGCCCCTTGTAGCCACCAACTAGCTCATTGTGCCATTTTCTCCACCACCTGAGCCAACACAGTGGTCCCTCTCCCATTTGCGATGATCGTATATTTGAAGGTGGGCCTCTCGAATCTAAAGGTATGCCTTTTCATTTGGAAATTAGGTATTGCAGTTTGATTATCATGGACACTTCTTGACATGGATTAATGGGGGGATTTAGTGGAAAGAATGGTTTATTTTTGTGATATTGTCCCCTAGATCCCTTTTAGGTATTAACCTTCGATTCTAGTCTCGTGGGATCTCTTTTACTGACCATTTGGTTCTAGGGATGGTATTTCATGGGAAAACTTGATTCTAGTTTCATGGTCCCGCTCCCTTATCTAATTATATTACCCTCTTTCCATTCATTACTTCCCCATTCATCATTTCTCCCACCTGGGTCCATATTCCCCCATTTGGTCCCCATAGGGTTGGCATGCCCCTTCCCCTTGCCCACACCTTGGGTCATGGCCTGGAATGAATCTCGGAGGTTGATGAAAGCTAAAATTAAAGATAAAAGCATATATGGTCACATTCAACAGGGAAATGTACCACAAAATGCAAAATATGGTCGGGACAAACATATTTAACACGTGGGAAAAAGCTAATACATGAAGCTCTACCCCATCATCATGGCCATCACCCTAGTTCCTATAGGTTCTATGATCCTTCTTCATCATATAGGAACCCATGATTGTTCGAACCCCTGGTAGGTGATGAATTTCCCCCACTTAAAAATGGGGATTTCACTGTTATATCTTATACATCATGCTCTAACCCCTTGACCCCCGAGCAGTTAATTAAAGAAAATCATAAAAAGGAAAAAGGCATTATAGAAGGGTGAAAAAATCAAGGTTGGGGCACCTTATGTGCCACAATTACACCCTCCTACACATTATGAACCCAAGTGTGGGCTTGCCTCTTATTAGCTACCCTTGTACCCTAACATGTGACCCAAGGTTGCCCCTTTTCATTCCCTACACCATTCACCTATCTGTCACATGCCACCACCTCTTGAAGGATTTACCTTGACTATGTTATTCTCTTGACCTGCAAGAAGATGCCAAGATACCAAATATGTGAAGAAATAAAACCTAGAACACAGAACAAAATGAGAAATAACAACATGCATTTTATTATCCAAAGATGAAAGAAATGTTCATTTTTCTCTTCGAGTGGGCAACCTCCAATAGATCAGTGCTTGATTACAGAATAAGACATGATGCCCTTCAATGGGAAGTCTCTATCCTTTATTGAGTCATCTTGGAACATAAAGAAAATACCTTTCCAATCACTAGAAAGGTCTTCATGACTACCAACATTGTTATTCACAAGGGGAGGAGAATTTTC
>Ga0181458_100070_pt1 | contig 8220 bp, 10 predicted proteins | sample InSIn1SAF170_FD_119059 | JGI IMG/M metagenome (GOLD analysis project Ga0181458, IMG submission 119059) | Clean room microbial communities from NASA Spacecraft Assembly Facility at Jet Propulsion Laboratory, Pasadena, California, USA -... ...
ATTTTATCTTGGCAAATGATATCGATTTGGAGGAAGAGACGGAGGAGTACCAGAGAGGTTACATGCATGCATTGTCCGCTCAGCAGTGCCAATATTCACTAAGAGGCAGAAATTTTCCCATAAATCCCATCGAAAAAAGGAAAGAAATTCCAGCATCTAAAGAGGAAACATCAGCTGCACCAAAGAAAGATAAAGAAAGTGCTGACCCTATGACTAATAAGCCTCCACCAGCAAATGAAAAGGTGAATCAGATCATTGTACCAAAGGATAAACCTGAAAAGAAAGATGTTCCAGCCAAAGAAGTAGACAAGACTTCTACCTTTAGTTTGGAGAACGGAATTTCTAAATTGAAGGTATCTATTCCTTTGACTGAGCTCATGAAGAACAGCAGCTATAAAGGGCAAGTCTCCAAAATTCTGAATTTTGACCCAATGTCTGATATGGTCAGTGTTGAGGATGATCAACCGAAATTGATATTTGGACCAGCATTGAGTGATAAGTTTGAGGTGCCTCCTTTTTATATAAGTTTAAGGCTACATGAGTTTGTGTTGCATAATGCTATGTTTGACACTGGCGCTTCCCACAATCTTATGCCAAAGGCCATCATGGAAAAGTTGGGTTTGGACATCACCAGGAAATATCATGATCTTTACTCCTTTGATTCCAGCAGGGTGAGATGTATCGGGCTAATTAAAGACCTGGTTGTAAGTTTGGATCAAATCCCTGCAAAGAATGTCTTGATGGATGTTGTCGTGGCCGACATTCCTCCTCGCTTTGGTATGCTCCTTTCCAGATCTTGGGGGGCAAAATTGCAAGGAACAATACAGCTTGATTTCTCTTATGCAATGATTCCCGTGTTTGGCCAAATGAGAAAGTTGTACCGGGAACAGAAAATGAAATATATGATCACCAGCAAGGAGAAACCAATTAATCATCCGATCAGTTATGTACATACAGATCTTGAATCTTTCGTTTTGTATTCAGATAGTTTAAATGATATTGATAGTCAGTTAGTTGTAATAGATGATATCCCAGAAATAGCAGAGAATTTCAGAGAAGTTATAAAGAAAGAACGTCAAGAGCAGCAGAACATCATCGAGCAATCAGCTGGAGGTAATGGACAGCAAACAGAAAAATTACAGCAAACAACCTTTCAACACTTGGTAGAAGAGGAAGACGGTTTATGGACCATGGATTTTGATGGAACAGTAGGCAATGATGGTGCTGGGATTGGTATTTGGGTACGTAGTCCTTTTTCTGCCTCAGACAAAGTGTCTAGTAATGTCTAGGTATGTTCTTACAAGCTTGCTTTTGATTGTTCAAACAATGAAGTTGAATATGAGGCTTTGATTGCTAGCCTGAAAATTCTAAGAAAGCTAAATGCTAAGAGGATTGTCGTGTACGGTGACTCTGAATTAGTGATCAAGCAAGTTAAAGGCAAATATCAAACAAAACACCCGCGGATGCGAGCATACCGAAATGTTGTTTTAGATATCTTGAAAGTATTTTCAGATTATACATTGACGTGTGTGCCTCGTGTTCAAAATAGCATTGCAGATGCACTTGCTAAGGCAGCCAGCAATCTGAAAATTCCTATGAACTCAAGTAATAAATTTGAAATCCATGTGAAGCACCGTCCAACTGTTCCGGATAATCAAAGACATTAGCAAGTTTTCCAAAATGATGAGGAGATCAATGATTTTCTGCAAAACAAAGGTGAGTTCGAAAATATTTCAATGGATGTAGAACATGATGATGGTAGCAATGAGTTGCAAATAAATCAAATGGAAGTATTGCAGCTCAAAGATAATGTAATTCCTAAAGGCTTTATACCTTTAGAGGAGCTTTTTTATCATGATGACGTAGCCCGCAAACCAACATTGCAGCCAACAGAAAAGGGAGTTGAAGAGGTGAACATCGGAACGGCTGAGGATCCAAAGACGGTAAAGTTATCCAAATCATTGACACCAAAGGTAAAGGAAGAGTATATCAGATTGTTGTCTTTATTTGCCAATGTTTTTGCGTGGGATTATTCCGATCTGAAAACATATGATACTAATATCATTCAGCATACCATTCCAATCAAACCAAATAAGAAGCCATTCCGTCAAAAGTTGAGGAGGATCAATCCTAAGCTGCTACCATCGATTGAAAAAGAGGTGAACAGGTTATATAAGTCAGGAATCATTGTGCCTATCAGATTTTCTGATTGGATATCAAATTTGGTGCCCGTAAGAAAGAAAACAGGTGAGATCCATTTATGTATTGACTTCAGAAATTTGAATAAAGTGTCCTTAAAAGATAATTATCCATTGCCAAAGATGGATCATATATTGCAACGAGTAGTTGGAGCATCAAGGATGTCACTACTCAATGGCTATTCCGGATATAATCAAATTTTAGTCCATGAAGATGATCGTGACAAAACAACGTTCACCACTCCGTGGGGTACCTTCCATTATGCCAAAATGCCTTTTGGTTTAAATAATGCAGGTGCTACTTTTCAGCGTGCAATGGACATGGCTTTCGCCAACGAAAAAGATGTATTTTTGATTGTTTACCTTGATGATTTAACTGTATTTTCAAAGACTGATGAGGAACATTTATATCATTTGAAAGTTGTTTTCCAAAAGTGCAGAAAATATGGCATTTCGCTGGATCCAAAAAAGAGCCTTTTCGCCATGAGTGAAGGCAAGCTCCTTGGCCACATCATATCAAAAGACGGCATCCGTGTGGACCCCGTACGTGTTGAAGCCATCCAGCAGATTGAACAACCCCGGAACAAGAAAGAAATACAATCATTCAATGGTAAACTAAATTTTCTACGTCGCTTCATTCCAAATCTAGCTGAGCATCTTAGAGAAATCATGAGCATGTTGAAAAAGGACAGTCAGGTAAAGTGGACTGAGGAGGCGGTGAAATCATTTAATTTGGTAAAATTAGCTCTTTCTTTAGCTCCTACTTTAATTAGACTAGACTACACGCAGGATTTCATTTTGTTTTCATTTGCTTCTGAGCACACTTTGGCAGCTGTATTAATGCAGAAAAGAGAAGGAGTTGAAAAGCCCATTGCCTTTTTCAGTCGGATTATAAGGGACGGAGCATTGAAATACAACATTGTTGACAAACAAACACTTGTGCTTGTTAAGGCCTTGAAAGACTTCCATGTGTATATACTGCATTCCCACATTATAGCATATGTTCCTAATGCAGCAATTAAAGATGTTTTGGTACAGGCAGATCTAGAGGGAAGATGAGGTAAGTGGATTGATGCGTTGTTAGAATATGATGTGGAGATTAAACCATCAAACTGATCAAAGGACAAGGACTTGCTAAGTTAATGGCTGAAACAAATCTGCAAGTTCTAGACATAAATTTGATTACTGCCATGTCCGACGCAGATGAGGAGAGTACGTCAGTTCAGGTATCTGATATGTTTCTTTCTTCCCCTTGGTATGTTGACATTTTATACGTACTTCAGAATTTGTCTTCACCTCTTGGAATGCCTAGAAATAAGAGTAGAACATTGAAATTGAAAGCTGCCAAATTCTGCATAATAAATTCTGCATTATATTGGAAAGACCCTGGTGGAATGTTATTGAATTGTTTGGTAGAGAAGGAAGCCCAAAGAGTTCTGGAAGACTTTCATAAAGGAGACTGCGGGGGCCATCTGTTTTGGAAAACCACAGCGAATAAGATTCTAAGGGCAGGTTATTATTGGCCTTCACTGTTTTTATATGTGTTTAAGGCTGTTAAGAATTGTCATGAATGCCAAATTTTTGAAGGGAAACAGAAACTACAGCGTTTGCCTCTCAAACCTATTGAAGTTAGTGCACCTTTTCAGCAGTGGGGATTGGATTTCATCGGGGAAATCCATCCAGCATCGTCAGGACAGCACAGATGGATATTGACTGCCACGGACTACTTCAAAAAATGGATTGAAGCGATTGCCACTCGACAAGCCACGGATGCGGTAATTATCTCTTTTCTTGAAACCAATATTTTGTCACGTTTTGGATGTCCTAGTAAGCTAATCACAGATAATGCAGCAGCATTCAAATAAAAAAGAATGGTTGAATTTTGCTATAAGTACAGCATCAGCTTGGGACATTCAACCGCATACCATCCTCAGGGCAATGGATTGGCCAAATCATCTAATAAATCTTTGGTTAATATCATTAAGAAATTGCTGGAAATTAATAAAAAGGGCTGGCACAAGAAATTAGTGAATGCACTATGGGCTGATAGGGTAAGTCAGAAAAAGTCTATTGGCATGTCTCCTTTCGAGTTGGTGTACAAGACAGACACAGTTTTTCCTACTTCACTTGCTGTCCCAGTAATCAAATTGCTTCAGGAAGTTGGTAGTGAGGAAGATCCCATGAAGACGAGGATTAATTAGATGATTCATTTACAGCAGACACGGGAGGAGGTATTTCAAAATACTTTCAAATTGCAGGAGCGCATCAAGAAGATTTATGACAGAAAGCCAAAAGCAGACACATTTTAGCTAGATGAGGTAGTTTTGAGGTGGGATGCCCGGAATGAAGACAAAGGAAAACACGACAAATTTGAAAATTTATGGAAGGGTCCTTATAGGATCGCAGCGTATCATGGCCAGAGCGCTTTTCTTCTCAAAGGAATGAATGGAGATGATTATCCTGGAGGGCCGATCAATGGTCAACTACTAAAGCGATACCACTTCTGAAGTAGTTTTTGCTCATTCCATTATCATTGTATATATCGTTTTACTTCTGTTTTAATGCACATGTGTCCTAATCTCTCATCTTCAGTTTGGGGCCCACAGCAAAGGCTATAATTCTGGAGATGGAGGTTAGATGGTTTGAAGTTTTTCAGTCAATTGTATTATTCCTTGTAGTTTACAAATCGAGTCAGTTTTGGTCCAAGTTGTCTTTGGTTTTCAGTCAAATCTGCGGTCACTCAAATTGTCGAAGTTTTGTGTTGAAATAATGACTCCATAGCCCAATGGATGAAGGCACTGTCTAGCTCCTACAGAGATCTACTGTTCTTGGCACCTCCAAGGAGCTACCATCCCCATTGGAGCCAATGTTAGAGTCGGACTGGTAATCCCTCCGTCAGAGATCTAACTCTTTTTTGCATTTCATGATTAGTTGTCCCATCAGTTTTGATCATTTGCACTCGTTAGGAGCATGCCAAAACTCTGATGGAAAGGTTGTGTTATTCATCATTCCCCTTATGCTTGGTACTACTGGCTCAGGTCCATTTATAAAAACTCAAAATTTTGTAAAAGTCATTTGCAACTCTGTTTTCCTAGGTCATGACAATTTTTTGTTTTTGGTCATTAGGTCTAGGGTGGAGTCAATCAGGTTTTTTTAAAGCTCTAATAATGCCAGCAGGCCAGAGGCGTGTCCCTGATATGTTGTTATCTTTAAAAATTTTATCATCAGATGGACTGATTACGACTTCTCTTCAAAACTCTGTTTTGAAGATAAGTATTTCGTTTTTTGTAAAATTTTCCAAAAATTCCAAAATTTTGAAATATCCAGGTGCAGCCCTGGTCTACTTTTCCAAACCTATCATAGTTGTCCCTGCAAAAAACCATCAGAGAAAATCATTAATTCAACCAAATTCAAAAAGAAAACCAAAAAGCAGAAGCCTATTAAAAAGTGCCAAAGACAAAACATTACAAAGTGGGTTATACAAAAAGCAAAAATCAAATTGAAGTCTTTATAAAGGGATTTCAATGATTTTTTTTGAATCGTTATGCATGTTAAAGAGTGGAAAACCCATCCAAGTCGAAATCGTGAGTTTGAAGGAAAAATTTTCCATTTTTCACCTGCGCGACGCACTGGACAGGTTGCACGATGCACTGGGTGATTGCAACCAGTGTAATTTAACACCTGCGCGATGCACTGAATGAGCGCGACGCGCTGGGTGATGAGCGCGACGCACTCAGTCTAAAGCCTGAAACTGCCAGTCAATTCATCAAAATCGCCCAAATTCCTTACAAATTTTTCAGGTAGGCTCTCACTCACTGCAAATGTCTTGTGTTTAGCGGTGAAATATGTATGGTTTATGGCTCATGCCCATTGAAATAAAGCTTTAAAGAAACCTCCCTTTTATCAAGAAAATTGCTTAGGGTTTTGAAGAACAATATTGTTACCAAGGTTTCCTTGTTCCTCCCTATGTCCCTTACTTCTAAAGTTGCTCATCAAACCCTTCATTCTTTCCCTTATTAACTCTATACTACAATCCCTAAATCCCCTATCCCTCTTAAAATCCCTAAATGCCATGTAATATCCCAAACCCACAAAAAAGAAAAAAGAAAAATCCCCATTCCCATATATATATATACATTTTCAAAACCCCCATTCCCATATATATACTTTTTCCCTTCCTTACTCCCTAATATTTCAAAGTCCTTAATTCCCTTCCTAATATTCCCTTGTGCATTTTGCTTTTCCCCTTGGTTACAACATTGTAAAAGCAAAAGGCAGTTCACATTCAATTTCATATCACAGTTTCATTCAGGGCAGTTTATATATCAGCAGACATGTCATCTGGTCACTCATCTGAATATGAGGTAGAGACTGAAAGTGACTCTCCCTTGAGAGAACAAGAATCCCGGAGGCCTCGAAAAAGTGGCAGACATGTCAGAGAAGAACCTATCACCCTCATAGAGCTGCATGCCTCCCCTCTTACTATGCAGTGTTTTGAGCATCAGTCATGCTATGAGTTTTGCCAAAAGGTGACAGAGGTCCAGTTTCATCATGAATTGGCTCATCTCTTTGTCTTGCATTTGCATGGAGACCAAGTTACTTTGGCTGGGGTCACTTTTACTCTTACACCGGAAACAGTTTCATTAGCAACAGGCATACCAAATATTGGTGAACCATGGCATAAGAAACAACACATTGACCGACATAATTATGAGCCATATATCAAACCCAATTGCTTGAGGCAGCTCAAGAGAGTGTTCCCATTCAGATACTTGAAAGATGAATATGTTCCACTCATGAGATTGATCATGAAATATTTCAGCTGTGAGGGTCGATTCTCTCTTCTTTATGCTTATCACATCAGGTTACTTATGCATTTCACTAGGGTGCGGATGATGAACCTTCCATATTTCATTTGCCGGAACATAGAGAGGATGACCACCCTTGTATAGCAGAAATCCCCTCAGCGGTGTCTATCATTTTGCTCTCATCAAGATTTTGGTGGTCCATCAGCTTGGATTGCGGGGCATCACTTGGGATGATTTCATCTCTCGTGATTTCTTCAGAGCTCCAGAAAGAGTATCAGAGGTAAGACATGAGGGTGAACCTTCCCAGCAGTATGAGCATCATGAGATCAGGCTTATTTCCATTACATATCATAGAGACACTAGACCTTTGTTCGCAGCAGCAAAGCGAGTGTTATCTCCACCTAGTGTGGAAGGGGCCTCGCTTCCGACATCGGCACCACAAGTACAGGACAAGGGCAAGAAGCCCAAGCGTAAGGAGAGGCCTTCAGGCGAGCCATCAGGTTTCGTTATCATTCATGATGATGAGACAACTTCAGATTTAGAGGAGGCCCAATATAACAGGATTATCAAAGAGCAAGAAACAGACATTCAAGCCTTGCAACTCCAGTTAGAGATGGCCAAATGGAACATCAGGTATCTAGAGCAGCGAAATAAGCAACTTGAAGATCAACATGCGATCATAGAGCTACAAAATATCCGCGAAAATCACCAAGCTGCTCAACATAGGAGGATTGACTTCACTTCTCTAGAGAGACAGGTTAATGAGGATCGAGAAGCTAATCTCGAGAGGGTCAATATCTACTTGGAGAAGCAGCTGAACAAGGCCAATAGAGACAATGCGTTGTTAAGACACATGGCTATGCACTACAGGGCTCGGAACCTAGTTTGCAAGGCGCGGATTAGAAATCTCAAGGAAAACTTGAAGAAAGCGGTCAAGAAACAAAAAAGGCAAAAGGAGCTCGATCGTCTTTGGATTTTGGCCGAGGCCTCTTTAGTTCATCATCACACTTGACAAGGAAACTCCAGCCCAAATTTCAAGAGATTTGGGGCATTTTTGGTCATTTTGAAATTTTTTGGTTAAAAAACAGGGATTGGGAGGGAAAAAGTATATATATGGGAATGGGGGTTTTGAAAATGTATATATATATATGGGAATGGGGATTTTTCTTTTTTCTTTTTTGTGGGTTTGGGATATTACATGGCATTTAGGGATT
>Ga0181458_100073_pt1 | contig 8079 bp, 3 predicted proteins | sample InSIn1SAF170_FD_119059 | JGI IMG/M metagenome (GOLD analysis project Ga0181458, IMG submission 119059) | Clean room microbial communities from NASA Spacecraft Assembly Facility at Jet Propulsion Laboratory, Pasadena, California, USA -... ...
TAGCACGATTATTCCAATTATGAGCATCACCTAAGTCACCAGAAATGGATGCATCAAATTGATTCATACGGTGGTACACATACCAAGTACATTGGCCATGTGGGTAAGGTGATGTACCGGAAGTTTCAGTAAATGGTTTGAAGTCATTACCAGAGACATCCGTACCTATTGATTTGTTGTATTTCTTCATGTTAGGCATTTTTTCTTTGTCAAAAGATGTTAAATGATAATGTTTAATAATACTATTTAATTTTTTAGAATAATTAGGATCTGTGGCGTATGAGCGTGACAGATGTGAAGTAGCATCTTTATATGATAGAGCTTCACTCTTCCAAGTTGGTTTATAAATTGACGGATTACCATCGATACCATGTTTGATTAAATCTGCATAATCTTCAAGAGATTGTTTAGTACTTGGGTATTTACGGAAACCTGCTTGGATACTGAACATATGATTACTGCTATCAGCTTCTAAAGTATTAAAAGTTACAGATTGTCCTTTGTAGTCACCTTTGATTCCAAACAAGTTATGATTTGGTGATTGTGCAAGTGAACTTTTTCCAGAGTCAGATTCTAAAATAGCTTGAGCAATCATAACTGATGCATATATATCTTGGTCTTTTCCAATCTGATGCGCATCTTTAGCAATTGATTGAATGAAATCACGTGTGTCTTGACTGTCAACAACATTAAATGAATCAGAAGATAAGTCACCATTGTCTAATTCAGGTAGTTGTTGGAAAAGACTTGTTGAACGTGTATTTGAGCGTTTAATGTCATCCTCAAATGATTGTGCAGGTTTTGATTGATGTTTTAATTCATCATCTGTTGGTAATTGTGGATTCTTGTCGGCATTATCACTTTGAGATGTTTTAGTGTGACTTGTATTCTTGCTCTTATTGTAATCTTTTTCTGTTTTCTTAGCGTCCTGACTATATTCATCTAATATAGAGTCTAATGCTGAATCTGTAATACTAGAATATTTCTTGTTATGTTCTGAGCTATCATCATTCGCTTGAGTTTGTTGTTGCTCAGAAGAAGATTGATTTTTGTTTGTATCTACGTTTTCGCCTTCTTGATCTTCTTTATCCATTTCTCCAAGTAAATCACTGACGTCAGAATCGGCTTGATGGTTAGTTGTCTTTTCTTTTTCATCGTTTGATGATTCTTGATCTTGTTTAGCAGACGACTGTGATTGTTCTTGATGTTGTGATGGTTGTTTTGCCTGATCTGCTTGGTCTACTTGATCTTTTTCGTCATTAGAAGAATGGCTTGTCTTTTGTGGCTGTTCGTAATCTGTTATATCAGAATCAAAATCAAATAAATTTTGGATGAGTGACGTTAAACTAAAACTGTCTTCGTATTTATTCGGTTCCCAGTATTTAGAAAAATCTACTGACTGAGACTTAAAATTATCATAAAGTTGATCAACTAAATTATCATCTTTCATTTTATAGTTACGATGTGTTGAGTCAGCTGATAATGGTTTATTAGAGTCTTTGTCCTTGCTGTCAGAAGTGCTTTTTTTATCATCAGAATCGTGTTTAGAATCATCGTTGTTAAATTCATCTTTTTCAGATTGTTTTGATGTTTCTTTTTGTGATTGATGTTGTTCCATTTTATCTGAATTTGTATTTTTATTAGATGAATCTTCAGCAAAAGCTGTTTGTGTAGCGAAGGTTGGCGTGATAAGCGCCGTCGATAGTAAATATACTAAAAATTTATTTTTCTTCATCTTATGTGTGCTCCCTTAAAAATTATTTTTAGTTATTGTCATAACAAATGAGAATTTGATATAATTTATCTTATGGTTTATATAGTTGACAAGTATCAACAAAAATGAATTACGCCTTAATACAAATATTATACTAATCAACATTAGAAAAATAAATCCATTTAATCAAATTTTAATATAATATGTGTATCATCTTTACGTAAGCAAAAAAATATGCACATTTAAGTAATCATCTGTACGGAAATGTATTACAATAAAAAAGAATAATGATAATTAGGAGTGTGAAAATGAAAAACGCACTAAAACTTTTTATCACGGATTTAAAAAGAGTTGCTAAAACACCAGGTGTATGGGTCATCTTAGCTGGTTTAGCAATTCTTCCTTCATTCTATGCATGGTTTAACCTCTGGGCTATGTGGGATCCGTATGGTCATACAGGACATATCAAAGTTGCCGTAGTGAATGAAGACCAAGGTGAAAAAGTTCGTGGTAAGAATATTAATGTAGGAAATAAAATGGTCAAAACTTTAAAAAAGAATGATAGTTTTGACTGGCAATTTGTGAGTAGAGAAAAAGCCGACCATGAAATTAAGATGGGAAAATATTATGCAGGTATTTATATACCGAAGAAATTCACACATGAAATCACTGGTACTTTAAGAAAACATCCTCAAAAGGCGGATATAGATTTTAAAGTAAATCAGAAGATTAATGCTGTAGCAGCTAAGTTAACCGATACGGGATCGTCGTTTGTGATTGATAAAGCAAATAAACAATTTAACAAAACCGTAGCAACCGCTTTACTTTCTGAAGCTAATAAAGTCGGACTATCAATTGAAGATAATGTACCTACAATCAATAAAATTAAGAGTGCTGTATATCAAGCTAATAATTCATTGCCTAAAATTAATCAATTTGCAGACAAGATTATTGAACTAAATAAACATCAAGACGATTTGGATGCTTATGCTAATCAATTTAGAAGTTTAGGAAAGTATAAAGGGAATGTATTAGACGCTCAAGAAAAACTTAATGCTGTTAATTCGTCTATTCCGGCGCTTAATGAAAGGGCTAAATTGATACTTGCACTTGATAGCTACATGCCTAATATTGAAAGAATTTTAAATGTTGCTGCTAATGATGTTCCAGCACAATTTCCTAGAATTAATAGGGGTGTCGATATTGCAAGTGAAGGTATTGATGCAGCGAGTGGTCAGTTAAATGATGCAAAAGGTTATTTGACTCAAGCTAAAGCGAGAGTGGGAGACTATCAAGAAGCAGCTGGCCGCGCTCAAGATGTGAACAACCAAGCAAATCAAAATCTAAGAAATCAAACATCAACTACACCCCAAAGCGCTATAAAGTCATCGCATTCGGAAGGGAAGAGTCATTCAAGTATTAAAACAGTACCTGTGAGTCAATTAGGTGAGAATCAACCCGTTTATGGTGATAACATTTTATCTAACAGTGATGTAAAATCAATGAATACAGCTTTAACAGAAGCTTTATTATCATTATCTAATCAAACAGATCAACAAGCACAAGCTACCCAACAAGACATTAAGTCATTAAAAAATATAGCATATGGTGTTATCGCTTCAGATAAACCATCAGAGTTTAAAGAACCATTAAAAAATATAAAATCACGCTTAGAAAACGCATCTAAGTATAATCAACAATTTATAGATATCTTGTCAGAGTTGGAAAAAAGTGAACATGTTGATCTATCTAATGAAATTAAGCAAGTGAAAGAAGCAAACAATAGCATTAATGATAATTTAAAAAGTACTAATCAATTAATAGATGCATTGTCAAATGGTAGCTCCGGACAATTAGAAGCAGTCAATGTATTACGTGACTTACCTAACTTAAATAAAAGGTTAGATACATTACGAAATTACATTAAAAAAGAACTTAATCGTAATTTACTAGCTGTTTCTAATGAGATTACTGATCAACTTAATAAAGGTCAAAATACATTATCGACAATCCAATCTAAATTAAATACTATTAACCGAGTGATTAACACTGGTCAAGATATTTTAAATAGCGGTAAAAAGAGAATTGATACGATTCAAACTGCATTGCCAGCAATCGAAAACGCATATATAAATGCAATGCGAACTGCACAAGCTTACTTCCCAACAGCTAAAAAAGATGTCGCGAAAGCTGCAGACTTTGTACGTAATGACTTGCCTGGATTAGAGAGAGAATTAGCTAATGTAACACAGTCTGTAAACCAAAAAATACCATCTTTATTTAGTCGTTATGATAATGCTGTAGATTTATTAAACGAGAAACAGCCTCAAGCAAAAGAAGCACTTGCTTCGCTTGCCGATTTCTCAGAAAATAAATTGCCAGATGTTGAGAAAGACTTGAAAAAAGCAAATAAAATCTTCAAAAAGTTAGATAAAGATGATGCTGTAGATAAGCTAATAGATACAAAAAAAATGATTTGAAGAAACAGGCAGATATTGTTGCTAACCCTATTAATAAAAAAACGACAGATGTGTTCCCAGTAAAAGACTATGGTTCTGGTATGACGCCGTTCTATACTGCATTGTCTATTTGGGTTGGAGGATTATTAATGGTCAGCTTATTATCTGTAGATAACAAACATGAACACTTACAACCTATTATGACGAAGAGACAAGTGTATCTTGGTAAATCTGGTTTCTTTTTCTTATTAGGTATCATACAGGCATTAATAGTATCTATCGGTGATTTAGTTATCCTTAAAGCATCGATAGAATCACCGATATTATTTGTCTCTATTGCCGTGTTTAGTTCTCTCGTATTTAACTCGATTATTTACACATCTGTATCATTGTTAGGTAACCCTGGTAAGGCTGTTGCTATTATCTTACTTGTGTTACAAATTGCTGGTGGAGGAGGTACATTCCCAATTCAAACAACGCCAGAATTCTTCCAAGCGATATCTCCATATTTACCATTCACGTATTCTATCGACGCATTACGTGAAACAGTTGGAGGTATAGTTCCAGAGATACTGATTACGAAAGTGATCATTTTAGGTTTATTCGGAATCGGATTCATGGTTGTAGGTTATTGCTTGAAACCTGTGACTGACCCTATTATCCGTAAAATTGCTGAAAAAGCTGATGAAAGTAAAGTAACTGAATAAGGATCAACGATTTTACTTAATTAATGTTAGAACAGTACGATTTAAAATGATACTTACAGGAAAACATGTTGTATTGTTCTTATCTTAGAAAGATAAATTAAAAAACGGTTATTCACCTTAACAAAAGGTGGATAACCGTTTTTGTTTATCCTAAATTTAACAGTGACAGATTTTATTGCTATAGAAACAGGCACTGTTGTAATTATCGATGCTTCTCTTATATGAAAGAAAAATATATGATTAAGTCAGTTCAAGCAACATGATGTTTTATTCAATTGATTTAAATTAAAAATTGATGCAACCCGTTTATTTAATATGCCTCATCTTTACTAAAACTGACTATTAAATCCATATTACCAACAAATTTAATATATTGATCTTCAGAAGTTAAAATAAAATGATTGCCCTTGCCGATTTTATATACTTTGTTATTGATTGAAACTTGTCCGTGGCCGTTAATCATTGACACTAAACAATAAGTGTGTGGTTTTTGAAAATCTAATATGTCTTTGATAGACCATTCTTCAACCGTAAAGAAATGATTGGCAACAAATTGAGTGTGACAATTGCCATTTATCATTTCAGTCTTAGGTGTTGTATTAGGTTCAGTTGTAGTGATATCAATAACATCTTTACTTTGGTTTAAATGTAATTCACGCGTATGACCATTTTTATCTTTTCTGTCATAATCGTATATACGATATGTTGTATCTGAAGATTGTTGAGTTTCCAAAATGAGGATTCCGGAACCAATAGCATGAACTGTACCGGCTGGTACATAAAAGAAATCACCCGGTTTAACAGGTACATGTTTAAATAAATAGTCGAATTGATGATGATCAATCATATGTTCAAGTTCATTTTTACTTGTAGCATTAACACCATAGATTATTTCAGCACCAGGTTGAGCGTCTAAAATATACCAACATTCAGTTTTACCGTATTCGCCTTCATGTTTAAGCGCATATTCATCATCAGGATGTACTTGTACTGACAAACAATCATGTGCATCTAAAATTTTAGTGAGAAGTGGAAAATCTTTACGTGAGTCATTTCCGAAAAGTGCTTTATCTTCGTCCCAAACTTGTTTTAAAGATTTCCCCTTATGTTTTCCGTTGAGAATTGTGTTAGGACCGTTTTTATGTGCGGAAATTGCCCAGCATTCGCCGGTAGAATTATTCGGAATATCGTAGCCAAATTGAGTGAGATTGGTGCCACCCCATAAACGTTCTTGAAATACGGGTTGAAGAAAAAGTACCATTTGTCATACGCTCCTTTATATCTCTTTTAAAATATTAAATATTTCATCACGACTTTGAGCATGAATTAACTCATCACGCGTATTATCTTTCATGAGCGTTCGTGATAACCGTTGTAGCAGTTTTAAATGTGTATCGTTATTATCATTGGGAACTGCAATAAGAAAAATGAGCTGAGGATTTGATTCATCTAGACTTTCCCACTCTACACCTGCTTTATGATTTAATACAGCGACGATAGGACGTTTAACTGCATGAGATTTAGCATGTGGTATTGCAACGTTCATTCCGATAGCAGTTGTTGACTCAGCCTCTCGTTTAAGGATTGCGGTTCTTACCTCTTCTATATTCGTAATGTAATGACGATGGCATAACTTAGTAAGTAATCTATCAATAGCTTGATCTCTTGTCATTGGTTCCTTGGTAATTTCAATGAGTGATTTATCGAACACCATATGATGTGAGAGTTGTTTGCTGTGATTAATAGATTGGTCATCAGAAAATACATTTTCAGTTCCAACAGAAGTATCATTTCCATTATTGCTTTTTGCTATAGCAGGGGTGTGACGCTTAAATAACAAGACTGTGAACATGGTTACTAAGCTTCCAACGACAACAGCTATAAAGAACCATAAAATATTACTTATTCCACCTAGTACAGCGACAATAGGACCTCCATGAGCAACTTTATCACCGACACCTCCAACCGCCGCTATTACTGAAGCAATCATCGCGCCAATCATATTGGCTGGAATGATTCTTAGAGGATCTTGTGCAGCAAAAGGGATTGCCCCTTCAGTAATACCAAATAATCCCATCGTAAATGATGCCTTACCCATTTCTTGTTCTGCTTTATTGAATTGGTGTTTACGAACAAATGTAGCTAAACCTAAACCAATCGGTGGTGTACATACTGCTACAGCAACCATTCCCATCACAGTGTAGTTGCCTTCAGCAATTAATGCAGAACCGAATAAGAATGCTACTTTGTTTACTGGACCTCCCATATCAAAAGCAATCATCGCGCCAATAATAAGAGCAAGAATAATGATGTTAGCACCTTGCATTCCTTTTAACCATGATGTTAATGCACCAAATATATTTGAAATTGGTGCGCCTATTACAAATATAAAAATGAGACCAACTATTAAAGAAGATAGAATAGGTATAATAATAATAGGCATAATAGGAGCCATAGCTTTAGGAACTTTAATCTGTTTAATCCATTTTGCAATATAGCCCGCTAAGAAACCTGCGACGATACCACCAAGGAAACCGGCTCCTGCTTCACTTCCATATAAACTACCATCAGCAGCAATGGCACCACCAATCATACCTGGAACAAGACCAGGCTTATCAGCAATACTCACCGCGATATAACCAGCAAGGATGGGAACCATGAATTTAAACGATAAACTACCAATATTTTCAATAGATTTCCAAAATGAATCTTCGGTGATAACTAATCCTTTTGGAGTGGTGTGTCCTCCAAGAGTTAAGGCAATAGCTATGAGTAAACCGCCAACGACGATAAATGGAACCATGAAGGAAACACCATTCATTAAATGCTGATATACCATTTGAATATTACTTTTATGAGATTCTTCCTGGTCTCTAGACATATTTGAAGAAATATTTTGATCATGGTAAATTTGTGCATCTTGGTCAATCACACGTTGTATTAATTCCTTGGGTCTATGAATACCTTCACGTACACTTTCATTGATGAGAGGTTTACCATTAAACCTTGATAAATCTACCTGTCTATCGGCAGCAATGATGATTCCATCAGCTTCTTTGATTTCTTTAGAAGTGAGCACGTTTTCTGCTCCGACGCCTCCTTGAGTTTCAACCTTAATATCAACGCCCATATCTTTTGCTGCTTGTTCTAATTTTTCTTGAGCCATATATGTATGAGCAATTCCATTTGGACATGATGT
>Ga0181458_100076_pt1 | contig 8038 bp, 3 predicted proteins | sample InSIn1SAF170_FD_119059 | JGI IMG/M metagenome (GOLD analysis project Ga0181458, IMG submission 119059) | Clean room microbial communities from NASA Spacecraft Assembly Facility at Jet Propulsion Laboratory, Pasadena, California, USA -... ...
GTCATCGCCAATCAGAACAGTACCCTGCCGGTCAGCCCAAACAAACCCAGCATTGCCAGGAGGTTGGTTGCCGCAAGGAGGGGCATTGAAAAAAGGATGCCAATAGGAGAGCCCAGAGTGACATGCCGATAATCTTTCCCGCTAATCGATCCAAGAATCGATCACTCGATGACAGTCATAGCTTAGATTTAAGATACTGCGATACTTAGACGGTACACACTCGGATCCGCTCCCCGGCTCGGTTCGGCTGCTCAATTTGGGTTATTCAGATGGCCTTGGATATTCTCATATATAATGCAACCAAGTTACCGCACCTTAAAAGGCCTTATTCAAGTGGATGCGCTTATGGCTCCTTCAGCACCACCGTTGGGGGCAGGAAAGAAGTAGTTGGACCAGATTAAAAAACACCTCATTCTTTCTTTTCATTTAGATCAATCTCGTTTTTAGAGGCTCCGAGAGTGAGTCATCGGGGCTACTCATATGGATTTTTTATTACCGAATATTGGCCTTTCAATTACTTTCTATATGAGCGCGGGATTGATGAGATTGAAGAATAACTTTGTTTGAGGTTAGCCGGTACAACGGATTCACAAATTACTGCCCACCGACACCTGCCCAGTCCACGTCACCCAGGAGGAGGATGGCACTTTATGCTTTCTGGAAACAATCCCCATTACGGTCTGTATGCTCTCAGGAACCACCCCATCTTTAAGTTACCCATATTCCTCAAGCCCCTTCCAAATCCCCCCATTCTCACATTCTCCCATTTACGCATTCTCCCCATCCCCATTCTTGCATACGCCCGCATGATGATTGATCGATACGCCCCCTTTTATTTTGATTGATAGCGCTTGCCTCCTTGTTGGGCAATGAAAGACAAAGCTTCATGGTTACACGTTAATCGATAACGCTTGCCGCAATGGTTGGGTAATGATTGCTAACGCTTGCATATTAGTACCGCTAACGCTCGATACACGCAACCACACTGTATGTACGGAACGAGGTTCCTACACTGCGAGGGAGGGTACGATCACACAATGCTTTTTGATGATGACACGATACAATACACGATAGATGGAGGACACGTTAGGGACCTCTTGCCGATGAACAGTATGTGCTCCCGATTAGGGATTTTGTTGACAGATTATGTTACCTTACCGATCGAGACTATTGAGGTTCACAATCGATATGGGGAATTGAGGTGAGTTAGGCCGCTAGCGAGTGAGTCTTTCCGGGTAATGAGTCCTTGGGTTATGGATTTCCAGCATGAAGACCTGGAGTTATTGATTCACTTGCTCCATGATTCCGTGGTGTTATGGATTCAACAGCTTGATTCCGTTGAGTTATGGATTCACTTACAGCAGGAGTCCGTGGGGTCGGTTAGTTAGTGGGGTTCCGCATGAGTGCCCTCCGGGGGCGAACACAGAGCTTAGCAGAGCTGTTATGGCCCATAGCGCGCAAGAGGAGAAAGCCATGGGGTATGATTATCGCTACTTGCCTGATGAGGACGGATCGGGTCGGATCGGATCGGATCGCTAACGCTTGCCTGATGAGGAAGGATCGCTACCGCTAGGAAGGACTGATCGCTCTATCGCTTGCCCCCTTTAGGATGGAGGAACGCTACCGCGGGATTAGGAATAATGAAGAACGCTAGCACGGGTTGATGAATAATGAGCAACACCGCTTGCATGAGGTTGGAGCACTACCGCTACAGAGAGGCCCGGGAGCTAGTAACCTGCCGCATAGACGAGACACGAGACTGTTTGTGATTTGTGAACTGCCGCTAGAGACACTGGATCATTCACCCAACAAGCCGAGTACCTTTACACGACAAAGGCCCGCTTCCATAGCTGATGAACGAGAGAAGAGATAGACCCCTGGTTTCAGACTTACCCAACTATGTTGGGATCTATACATAGGATACTCGCATATATACGTTGAACTTGTCCATGTTCTAGCCTCTAAGGTACGATATACATGTGAAACTCTCGCATATATACGTTTTACTTTTAGCATATATACGTCCTTGCCATTGTAATAATTTGTAATCAATGCAATCCGCCTCACCTTTATTTTGCCAAGAGCCAGCAAGGTACAACTATAAGAGACAGGGCAGCAGGAATCCAAACAGCACTACTATGACAGCTTGCCCACCCTTCCCAATAAATTGCCTGGAGGTGTTGATTCACTATATACTTCGCTGCTAGTAAATTCCTATGGGAAACTAGAATCCGCTATAATGCTATTCCGCTAATCCAATGGGGGGAGAGCCTAAGCCGGGGGAACTCGAATCTGCTGCTATAATCCGCAGCATAGAAGTAAAATACACGTGAAGCCATATATACTAAAGACCCAGTTGCATTGCCGAAGATAGATGGGAAGTACTTGTCAGGGAGTACTTTATTTTATTTGGTGACTATTTGGAGCACTGCGGGAACATACTAATTCTTTTAGTGGTTAGTAGGGCTAGTAGTACAGCTTGGAAGCTAAGAAGTATCCTATTGGGAATAATCCAATGGGAGGAATAAGTCGGGGAGGGAACTAGCTTATTCGCTTACGCTCAGAAGTGCCTATTTCTTTCTTTTATATGATTGGAACCCTTTATATTGCATATCTACGTTTCACTTTTCCATTGTAAGTTAATTGTAAGTAATCTGATGAATATGCAATCTTAGGGCAGCATTAGGAGTATAGTAATACTTGGAAGCTCATAGGTCTCTCTATCTCTATGGCCTTAGGGCAATAAAGAAAGACTAAATAGGATACTTATTTCCCAGTCCCCGTCCATACATGAAGTTATGGTTCCTACACACTCTAGTACGGAACACAGATGAGGTTCCACAACCGAGAGGATAGGTTCCACTACCGAGAGGAGGGGTTGGCACTATCAGGTGAGGTTAGTGAGGTGAGTTAGGCCGATAGTGAGTGAGTCATTTCTTCCTACAGAGCCTGCACCGTAAGCACCTAGCAGAGACAGCACAGTAGGCCTTCACAACAGCACTACCCATGCATGACCCATAACAGGAGGTGGTTGTTGTTAAACTGCTGGAGCAAATACTCCGCTAGCGCCTATAACTAGGACTTGCATATAGACGTTGAACTTGTCATGTTAAAATTATCTATCCTATATAAATATTATACTACTAGCATATAGTTTCAGTTTGAGTTGAATTTGTTGGAACTAATTATTGAACTTCATATAATTCCCCATTTTGGTATAATAACAACGAGTTTTTATCAGGTAGGATAAGGGGGGGGGGATATATCATCAGGTCCAATAAAATGGATTTTATGATATAGTCAAATGCTATTTCATGAACTTTCCCTAATGAGTTTATTTGGAGCCATGTTGTTGGTTACTTAACTAGCATATATAGGCTAGGTGCCCTACAATTCCCTTTGGTTATATACAATTCATCCGGTGGTGGGTGAGGTTGATTCATTCGCCCAGGACAGGTTGAAGAGAGAGGTTGAAATACACCCGCGTTTCACAAACTGACTACGCGACGAGAAAAACGAAACAACCCTGGAATGGAAGCCAGTATCACGACGCATTTTCTTTCACGCATTCAGGTCAGGTATTTCTTTAGTTCCATGCCTTAAGAGGAGGAGACTACTATCTGAGTCCAAGACTGCCCTGCTGTAGTGAATAAGAGTTCCATATTCACATTAGTGCATAAGAAATGGGTGCTATCTAGTGCCTTAGGTCCATAGTGACAAACACGTAGAGCCTACTAATTAGATCGAAATTGGCATGTATTGTGAATGTCTTGAACAGAATGTGTATGCTTTAACTTTTCTATACTCTTATTTTGGTGCTTCCACATGAAAATTGGTTGTCGGAGCCTGCCCTTAAGTGCCGGACCCTGTTGAACTAGCAAATATTATGGAATTGAGATCTTATTGTAGGAACATGAAAAGTGAAACTTCTCCATGCCAGTATCATATGTAGAGATATGTGCAAGCTTAAGCCAACAACCATTCCTGCCATCTACCTCTAGCCAAAGCAGCAAGCAAGAAGAGCAAGCCCCGGTTCTAATAATCCCAGCCAGCTCAAGAACAATGCTCAACCTCACTCAAAGCAGGAAAAGAAAGCCCAAAGCTGTTGTCTTAAGCTGTAGTAGTAGTGTCATAAACTATATTTTTTAAATCCTAAGTGAAACGTAGGTATGCTACATCATATATAAAGGCATTTAATATTCATCATTTTGCATATTCTGATTACCAATTCCAATGGCAAAGTTAAAGTATATATGCGAGTCCAGATGAAACGTAGATATGTTAGTATAATATGTATAGGGGCCATTGATCAATCACAATCCAGCGGCATTCCCGCCTGCACTAATCAAAATCTAGCTAGCAAGCCAGAAAGGGCTGGGTCTCTAACTAACTGGTAAAGATGATGTCTATGCTTATACCTCTGCCCTTGGTGGTGTTGCTTCTTACCTTGCTACCTATGGCTCTGTATATTTTACTGGATATGCTACTGGGTATGGGTCTAGATCTCGGTCACGAAGATATGGATCTGGATCTGGGTATAGCACTGGCTTAGATACTCTTCTAGGTGCTGCCGGATCCACTGCTTCAACCGTATCTGGATCTGGCTCTCGATCTTGAACATCAGAATCTGGATCACGAACTGGCTCTTCCCGCTGCTCTACCTCTACCACTGCTACCCTTGTTTCTTCCTCTGCTTATGGTGGTGGATCGACTGCTCCTGGCACAAGGTAAACCGCTAATGGGTCTCGATCTGGATATGGGTAAACTACTGTCTCTCCTGCACCTGCCTATGCTTCTGCTACCTATGCTTCTCCTGCTTATGGGCCCGCAGCTACCATTGAACCAATAGATCTATCAGTTCAAGCAGTTGATCTACCGGCTATTTACTTCGTTAATCCTTAAGCGACAGATCCAATTTAATACAGAAGAGGGAGCCGGAGCACAGTGAACTAGGGTATACAGGGAAATAGTTCCATGAAGTTATATGGATTCGCCTGCGTTAAGTGCTGTTACAGCATAGTTTCTTTATTTGAGCCCCGCCCTTTAAGGAGCGGGATAAAGCAGGCACTGAATGAATAAAGCGGTTCGCCCGCCATAGGACCCAGAGCTAGCTTATTCTGTCGATGAACCAGAACCCGTTCACTTAGTAGTTAGAGTATATTCCGTTCAATAGTTAAGTGGGAGTAAAGAAGAAAGCGGTGAAGATAGAGAATAAAGCAGTGACAGATAATAAAGAGTCAGCATCTTAAATCTGGAAATAAGCATTATGTATATTCAATCAATCATCATCTTAAAGATGGAGTCAGCAGTATGGAGAATAAATAAATCATTAAGTAGATAATCAATCCATTAAGCTATCTTCAGTAGTGACTTTCCCTCCCTGGATCCCATAGCTCCGTGCATCTCTCTGTCTTTTGGTTGATTCTGAAGAAGCGGTGTGCGATTTTAGCCCGCACTGGTCTTCCCCCCTGTCCGGTAGGGCCAGCTATGGGTGTTGCTTGTTTGCGGCACCATCAGCAACGTCTTTGGACCCGGTGAGATAGTGGGATGAAGGTCGTCCACGTCCTATCCTTACCTCATACCCGAATTTTCACGCTCATCCTGCACCCGCATAACTTTATTCACGCTTCACACGCTCAACCTTATTCTCATTCACACACCAGTAGCACCAATCTGTAGCCTCAATAAAGTAACATTCATCCAGATCGTCCATTAAATAGTAGCAATCTTACGAGTAAGCAGAAAAGCAAAAGCTGTAGTAAAGACCTCTGCAGTATCCCCGGTCATGCGCTCCCATACCACCGCCTCTTTATAAGCAGCGATTATTCTCAAACTCACTCAACACGAAGGTTTGATAGCTCTTCAATTGCCTCTCAGAACGTTTTTAGAATCTACCGGAACCACCCAAACTGGGTGCCCCTTAATACGAAGGGAGCCCATAATATTACACGTTAGTAAACAGGCGCCAAAGCGTGCGAATATTTTATTATCTTTGAATTAGTTTTCGAGCCTTAGATTGGTACCCCCTGATAAGCTTCAAGGTTAGGCGGGCCGAAGCGCGATCAAATGAGAACTTTATAAGAACTACCTCGATCCTATACTGCCTAAGTAGAGAAGTTACCTGCTTTACTATCGAGTAGCTATCTGCTGGTACCGCCAGCGGCCTCTTCTCCTGTTTCACCTGCCACCTTATTCAATGGAGGGATGGGTTAGTAGCCCATAGGAAATAGGGTGCTTTACCTTTCAGCTTAGATCGTTGTAACTACTGCCGATTGGCTATCAGAGAACAGAGAGCTTGGACGGGGTTAGCTTATATGATGCCCAGACAGAGCCAGCCAGAAAATGCTTTTTTTACACTTGCCAGGAATCTTAGGAAATACGGAAGGAAGGAGCGTAACACTTTACTTACTTTATTGCTTGCCTTATTAAGTCTCTCGGGTACCACATATTAACCTTCTTGGAGTCTCATGTTACCACCAATTCACCCTGCTGAGACGAGTCTGGAATTATATCCCTTCTCACCTCAACCTAGAGGCATGGAGGGACAACCCTATAAGCCAGGAAGGAATACCAAAGTTGGCATTATTCAACGACCCATGGAAACGACGAGTCTCATATATAGATAATCCCATCTCAGAACGCTTTTTCGGATCGAACCAATCCACCAACCCCACCTGCTTCACCTTCACTACTCACCTCTTTATACCGGAATCCTAGGAGCTTGGAGTGATCCCATTTCATTGGATGAAGCCAGCCAGGAATATCCAAGTTGCCAAGAGCACATGCTAGAAAACCATACCTTGCCTTTCTTTACTTGCCTGAACTATACCTGGAGCCAGCAGATACCAGGAATCATGTAGGTAGTGGGTCAGCCATGGAGATCCTTAGAAGCCACGGGTTGATGGCATGAGAATGATAATTGGAATTGGGATGGGTTCATGATACCTTCTTAGCCCCCGGTGGATTACATAGGATGGACACCAGACACCGAGTACAACTATATCTTCAGCCCTAGACCAGGAATCATGGCTGGCATGTTGGTAGTCACCGGTAGACCTGAAAAGCTGCTGGGTGGATGGGATCAATGGATGGGATCAATGGATGGATGGAAGAATGGAAGAACCTTATATGCATGCACTCAATCATAAATTTGACTACTGAACCATGCTACTTACCGACCTCGTGAAGATTATGCCTCGACCCATGCCAACCACGCATTTGATAGCTCAAAAATCGCATCTATGAAGCTTTTTCGGATTGACCGGACCGACGAAAGGGCATAGCCATGACTTTTCTCTCTTGCTTCAGGGGAGGACGCTGGAAATACTCAAGTTACCCAAAGACAAATCGAGTTCAAGACCCGGATAGATCACTTCGTCCCTCGGACACCCGACAAACACAGATTCGCTTTACCAAAACACGCATTTCATAACGGTTTTATTATGAATTCACGGACCAATCCGACCTAGGTTCCAGCCTACAATCTGATGCCAGTTTCACTTCCTTATCACAAAGCTGAACCGGTTTATATCGCGCGATTATATATGGTATTTCTTTGTAACAAAATGTGAGTTCGATAACCCGCGGATGATTAATACTCCGAACCCAGAGAAAGGAGGCGCGGAGCAATTTCAAACCGCATCTCAGCAGCTTTTCGGATCAACCAGAACCGCCCCAAAATACGAAACGAGCAGATCGGGTGCACGATGCATTTTGAATTTGACCTCACCTACATAAGCCTCGTTATAGTGCCCCCCTGGCCTTAGAGATCAGTCATCGACTTGACTAAAGAAAAGTGCAAATTATAGACCCGGCGGATAAGATTATGCCTACGATCCAGATCAACAAAGTTTTATATAGTAAAAACCCCCTTTTAGAAGCTTCTTGGAATCAACTGGAACCACCCGACCTGGGTACTCGCCTCCAACACCTGGTGCCTCTTTCTGATTGGGATCTTCTCGCAAAGCCAAACCGGTTTAGAGCGGAAGCGGATCGGGACTTATTTATATATGATGCTCTTTATACCGCTGGATTAAGG
>Ga0181458_100077_pt1 | contig 8027 bp, 14 predicted proteins | sample InSIn1SAF170_FD_119059 | JGI IMG/M metagenome (GOLD analysis project Ga0181458, IMG submission 119059) | Clean room microbial communities from NASA Spacecraft Assembly Facility at Jet Propulsion Laboratory, Pasadena, California, USA -... ...
TATACAAAGATAAATAAATAAATAAAATTGTACAACCCTAGGGTGCCACGTGGTAGCCTTTGATTGGGACATGGCACCCAATCATTAGGCCACGAAAACTTCAAGCAACCAACCATATCTTGCCAATTTGGAGCAATCAGGTGACGCCACTTGGAAGCCTACAATTGACCTGCGAGGTATAGTCAACTTTCCCAGTCACCCTTCCCAGTCAACATACGGAATGCCCAGTCAGCGGTCCTACATCCAACCTACAAATTTTTGCATGTTTGGGAAAACTATCAAAACATGTAATTGGGAGCATACAATATCGATTTTGAGTGATTAAAATTGCTTTGGATTTAGGTGGATGAGATATATGTTTTGGTATTGGTTTTGGGCACTTTTGAACACTTCGAATTTTGAGCACTTTACTGATCTCCTGGATCACTCCTCCCAACTACAAGATTAGGGACCTCCAAAAGACTATTTTCAGTCAAAAAACAGATGAGGGTACATTTCCCTCACGCTTCCAATCTCAATCCATTTGTATTTTCTTGTATTTGTACCTTTGAGCCCCATATGAAGGTACTTCACATTCCCTCTTCTTGAAGTTCTCTCTTTTCTGTCAAGGATAGTATCTTGCTGCAATTCTTCAATATATTCAGGAAAAAAATATGCTATTGAAGGAATTTGAGCATTCTCTCCTTGATCTTGAAACAAAGTAGGCTCATACAACTTCAAGTTCTCTTCACCTTGAAGATTTTCTTTATTGATGCAAAGCCTTACTTCATCTCCAACCTGAAAATTGTGGTCAACACAACGCTTACCATGTCTATCCTTGTACTTGGCTTGACTCTTCACCAAAGGTGATCGTCGTTTCCATGAACCATCCTTATTCAAATCCAAAATATTAGGAGACCCACAAGAATATGTATTAGACCTAATGTTCCCTTTTTCAAGTAGCTCTTGCATTTGCTTCTTTCTCCCTGCATTCTCTAACATTGGCATCTTGTTCATACCAATGTTTAAAAGTGATGCATCCTGCTACAATTGAACTTCATGTTTTTTCCATCTTTTTGAAGGAAACATGTCAAATTCCTAAAACATCATATCACATGTATTAACAACCTCAACTAAACCATGTTTTAGTTTTACATCACATCCTTGGAAAGCTTAAGATTCCTCAATATCTTTGTGTTTAATCATTAATAATGCAAAATTATGACTAGCATTTACAAACCTCTTCATTTGTCTAGTATTCACAAGAGACAAATTCAAATTCTTGCAATGTGCTCTAACAACATACTCAATCCCATTTTTAAACAAATTGTACTTGTTCTCATGGCGATGAAATATGGCTTTCCTATCATATAAATATGGGCTTCCCAAAATAATCTCGCATATGTCAAGTGGTACTACATCAAGTTCTACCTCATCAAAAAAATTTGTAGTGATGGCAAATTTAAGTATGCATTTTATTGTCACTTATAATTTGGCATTGTCACATACCCAACCCAAAGGATAAAGTTTAGGATGAGGAATGATTTCCAAATTTAGTTTCTTGACAATGTCTTCTAAAATAAGGTTTGTTTGTGATCCACTATCAAACAAAGTATCTACTTTGTTATGTTTTGTGATGACTCTAATATGGAAAATATCTATTCTTTCTTTTTTTATTTTGAGTTTCAGTGGGCTTGCCAGAAGAACTAGTACTTTCAATAAAATCCTTACCTTTCAATCCCATGGCTATAATTTTTGTTTCATCTCCATAATTTGATCCTAGATATTGCTGAGTTGTTGCATCAATCTTTTCTTTCTCCTTGTTGTTAAACTTTTTGGGTCTCATTTTAGGATGAAGTTTACAACATTGGTCTTCATCATGGACTTCTTTTGAACAATTTGTATATGTGATTTTTTCTCCCTCCTTCTTGATTGAAGCATTCTTTTTATCCTTGCCTTTGAACTTCCCCTTTTCTTTGTCTCCAGACTTAAATGGCTTCTCACTAGTTTCTTCATAAACATTCTTCCCTCTGTTAGAAAATTATATATTACAGAGCAATGCAATACATAAAATATTGCAGAAATATAAACATAGAAAACACATAAAACAAGAGAGACACAGATATACGTGGTTCACCCAATTTGGGCTACGTCCACGGAGAAACAACCAGTCCTTCCTTTTATATTATCCAGCAAAATGAAGAGATACAACCTACAACACATCCATTGCAATTCCCTCTTCGCTCTCACATAATCTCGTCTCTCTTTCTCTCTTGAAATACACATATAGACGAAATACAATTCCCTCATATTTCCACCTAATGAACGACCCAAATTGACTACAAAATTACAACATTTTACTAGAAAATTTTACATCTATTTTTAGCTGGCAGCACAAAAACGGGTGGCATTGCTACCCCATTACGAACTGGGGTCCAATGTGGCGATACCTTTGAATAAAGAAGATAACCAGGCTCCACACCCAACAATCTCCCACTTAGAGACTGATTATAGCAACTCCATCGCTACTTCATTTGTTGGACAATGACTCCACTTTGGACCTAGTTGTTTCTCATCTTCATCATCATACTTGAAGACCAATTAAAACTGAGAAAAATCTCATTTTCTCCCTGGTTACAACTTTTGTTAACATATTTGCAGGATTATGACTAGTGTATATCTTTTCCAACTTCAACTGTCCATCTTCCAACACTAACCGTATGAAATGGTACTTGAGATGTATATGTTTAGTCTTGGAATGAAATGTAGACTTCTTTGCAAGATGAATGGCACTCTAGTTGTCACTATATAACCTACCCAACTCTTTCTTCTTATTCAATTCATCCAGAAACCTTTGTAACCAAATCATTTCTTTACTAGCCTTTGTAGCAGCAACATACTCTGCTTCCATTGTTGAGAGTGAAACAACACTTTGCAATTTTGAAACCCAACTGACATATGTTTCGCCTATAGTAAACGCATATCTTGTGGTCCTTCTATTGTTATCTCTATCACCTCCCATATCTGCATCAACATATCCCTATAGAGTAATGTTTAAACCACTAAAGCATAATGCTTGATTTGTGGTACCTCTAAAATACCTGAGAATCCACTTCATTGCCATCCAATGTTCTTTTCTTGGATTTTTCATGTACCTTCTTACAACTCCCACTGCATGTGTAATATTATGCCTTATATAGACCATTGCATACATTAAGCTTCCAACTGCTGATGCATGTGGAACTTTAGACACATAAGCCTTCTCTTCCTGATTCTTGGGACACATCTCCTTACTTAGTTTGAAATGGCTAGCCAAAGTTATACTAACTGGTTTTGCATTCTACATATTAAATCTTTTCAACACCTTTTCTACGTACTCACTCTGAGACAATGTTAATTTGTGATTCTTTCTATCTCTAGCTATTCTAATACCAAGGATTTGTTTTGCAACACCCAAATACTTCATTGCAAATGAGTTTGCAATTTTCTTTTGAGCACATTTATTTCCTGCATGTTAGAACCTGCAACAAACATGTCATCTACATCTGATAACAATATAACATAGCTAACATCATTTTTCCCTTTGAGATAAACTCAATGATCAAAGTGACATCTAGTATAACCTTGTTCAGACATAAACCTGTCAAATTTTAGATACCACTGCCTTGGAGCCTGTTTTAATCCATACAATCTCTTCTTCAACCTGCACACTAGTTTCTCCTTCCCTTTGACCTCATATCCTTGTGGCTACTTCATATATATCTCTTCCTCTAAATCTCCATGGAGAAAGGTTGTCTTTACATCTAACTACTCAAGGTGGAAATTTTCAGTTGCTACTAGACTTAAAATAGTCTAATTGAAGTCATTTTAACAATAGAAGAAAATGTTTCATCAACATTTATACCTTTTTTTGTGCAAACCCCTTCACCACAAGTCTAGCTTTATACCTTTTTCTACTCCATCTTCTTCCTTCAACTTGTAAACCCATTTATTCTACAATGTTGTTTTACCTGTAGGCAACTTGACTAAGTCCCAAGTCTAGTTATGTACCAAGGATTCCATCTCTTCTTTCATGGCTTACTCCCACTTCTTCCTGGTTTCTACATGCACTGCTTCTTCATAACATTCTGATTCACTAGAATCAGTCAGCAATACATAATATAATGAAGGAGAGTATCGTTTAGGAGGTCTACTTATCCTGGTAGATATTCTAAAACCACTTTCAAGTGTTTGAGGTTCTTTTTGCTTTTGTGGTTGTTGTAGTTGTTCTGGTTGTTGATCACTACGATTTTCAGGCACCTTCACTTTTTCTGTGATCTCATCAAGCACTATGTATTCTCTATTTTCTTTTTTCTGTTTATTTTCCGGCATCTGATCCTTATACAAAACCTTTTCATTGAATATGACATCTATTCTCCTAATGATTTTGTGCTTTTCATAATCATAAAAGCGATAACCAAAATCATTAACACCATATCCAATAAAGGTACATTTCTTTTATTTTTCCTCAAGCATTTTTCTATTTTCTTTATTAATGTGGACAAAGGCTTCACAACCAAAAGTCTTTAAAAATGAGTAGTTTACCTTTTTACCTATCCATGCCTCCTCTGGAATACCACCATCCAAGGAACTTGAAGGCCCTTTATTTAGTAGACAAACAGTAGTATCTACAGCATCTGCCCAAAATTTTAAAGGAAATCCTGCATGCAATATCATGCACCTTGCACGCTCCATGATTGTCATGTTCATCCTTTCTGACACGTCATTTTCTTGTGGTGTTCCTGGAACTGTCTTCTCTCTGTGAATTCCATTCTCTGAACAATAACTATCAAACTATTTGTTGCAATATTCACCTCCATTGTTTGATTTGCAACACTTCAACCTTTTTCTTGTCTCATTTTCAACCAAATCTTTCCATTTCTTGAAAGTATCAAATACATCATATTTATTTCGAATATAATAAATCTAGTTTTTTCTAGTTGCGTCGTCAATAAAAGTAACATAATAACGAGAGCCACCAAGAGATGATACCTGAGCAGGTCCCCATACATTTGTATGCACAAAATTTGATTTTTCGCTCTTATTTTATTTCCAAACTTTGAGGAATATGACTCTCTTTTGTTTTCCATAAACACAATTCTCATAGAATTCCAAATCAACATGCTTCAAACATGGCAACAAATTTCTTGAGTGAAGAATCTGCATCCCCTTCTCACTCATGTGCCCGAACCTATGATGCCACAATTTTGTATCTGCTCTTATAGAGGTTAAAGCACTAACAAAATTAGAAATACCATTTCATAAATACAATGTACCAAACTTTTCTCCTTTTGCTATTACCAAGGCTCCTTTAGTGACCTTCCAGGTTTTATCTATAAAAGTAGCTACACAGCCTTCACCTTCCAACTGCCTGGCTGAAATTAGATTTTTCTTCAGATATGGAAGATGCCTTACCTCCTTTAATAGACATTGGTTTCCATTATGTTGTTTTATGAAAACTTTACCCATGCCAATGATTTTACAGGGTTTATCATCACCCAAACGAACATGTCCAAAATATCCTTGAACATAATCATGAAAATGTTTCCTATTAGGAGTGGCATGGAATGAGGCCCCTAAATCTACCACCCAAGCATCAATAATATTTTCTAATGAAAGAATCAAAGCATCATGCAACACATCATCTGCCACATTTTCTTCATGATTGTTTTCTTGTTGCATGTCTCCTTCTTTCCCTTCCGATACTTGCATTCTTTCTTCAGGTTTCCTTTCTTCCCACATTTCCAGCACACTATTCCCGATTTGGACTTAGATCTTCCTTTCCTTGACTTAATGCAATATGTTAGGCTCTTTCCTCTTTCCATTTTTCTTCCCCTAGTCTCTGCAGTCAAATCATTTCCTGATGTTTCATTGGAGCTTTTCCATCGCATTTCCTCGCTAAGGATTGCACCGACAACATCATCAAACTTTAAAGTACTAGATCCATAGATAGAGTTACTAATATCCATAACTATACCATTCCAAATTTCTAGCAATGAGCACAAAATAATAGAGCCCTAACTTCATCAACAAAATTTACCCCTACAGAACTTAACTAACTGGTAACTATATTAAATTCATTTAAATGATCAGCAACAGATCCACCTTCTGACATCTTCATATTAAATAAGCGCTTAATAAGAAATACCTTATTTTAGGCTAAGGGTTTATCATATAGTTTGGCCAATGCCGACATTAAACCTCTGTTGTCGTTTCGTTTGAAATATTAAAGGCTACCGATGCCTCTAGGCACAACCGTATTGTTATGCAACTAGCTCACAAAATAGAAGAAAAGATAGATCAATGACTTCAAAATCAGCCTCTTTGAGGGGGCAACCTGCTTTACATTACACAAATGAACAATTCTTGGATGATACAAATGAAAATACCTTCTTTCTATATATAGGAGTCTAAGGGGTCACAATATAATCAGAGCCGACATAACAATAATAATGTAAGGGTGCAACAATAACAATATGGGGACAACATGGGCACAACAATAATAATAGGGGGCTACAATGACAATAATAATAAGGAAATACAATAGTATTATACAGACCTAACATGCCCCTCTCCTTTTGAAAAAAAATTTCCTCAATGCTTGAGTAGTTATGGATGCTTCTATCTAAAATTCTCATCCTCCCATGTGGAATCTTCAGTGGGAAAGTTCTTCCACTTGATGAGATACTCTAAAATTGATTTATTTTGTAGCTGTCGAGTTCTTGCTTTTGTGACTACTTCAAGTTCCAATATGATTTTTCCTTCCTCATCAAGTTCTGGAAATATTGTTTGAACTAGGATCTTGTCACCTATAACCTTCTTTAAGCATGAAACATGGAAAACTGGGTGCACTTAGGAAGCTGCAGGAAGCTCTAGTTTGTATGCCATAGTACCAATCTTTTGCAACACCTTGTACGGACCATAATACTTTGGTGATAAATTATTATCCCTTTTAGCGTGCTTGAGGGACATTTGTTTGTATGGTTGTAGCCATAGAAATACCAAGTCACCTACATCAAAAATTCTTTCATTGTGATGTTGATCTTCGTGTTGTTTCATTCTATTTTGCGCCAAAATGAAGTTATCCTTTAAGAGTTGAAGAACTTGTTTTTGATGTTTGATGTGATATTCTGCTGCTTGAACCTTAGAATTTTATCTTAAATATGATGTGATGGATGGTGGATGATATCCATAAAGTGCCATAAATGGGGTCATTTTTGTTGTAGCATGGAAGGAAGTGTTATACCACCATTCAACCAAAGACAACCACGTGACCCATTGTGTCTGTTTATCAGATACAAAGCAACAAAGATATCCTTCCAAACATTTGTTCACTATCTCAGTTTTCCCATCAGATTGAGGATGATAAGATGAGTTATGAGCTAACTGAGTACCCAGAAAATAAAATAATCTCGTCCAAAAATTTCCTGTGAAAATGGTATCTCTATCGCTTACAATAATATTTGGGTTACCATGTAGCTTTTGAATTGTTTCCATAAATGTAGTAGCAACTATATTGGCTTTAAAGGGATGAGATAATGCACAAAAGTGTGCATAATCGGTAAGTCTATCAACTACCACCATGATGACACTCTTTCCTTTGAACTTAGGTAAACCTATGATAAAATCCATCGAAACCTCCTCCCAACATTGACTTGGAATAGATAAAGGTTTTAATAGACCCATGGTCTTAATTGTTTCAACTTTGTTTTGTTGGAAAACCAAACATTCCACCACAAATTTTGAATATTGTATTTAAGGCTATCCCAAAAAAAATCCTTTTTAACCCTACGGTATGTTTTTTAAAATCATGAGTGCCCTCCTAAGCGAGAGGTGTGCAATTCCATAAGAATATTTTGTTTGAGTTGGGAGTTCTTATAGAGGTATAAACTATTTTTGTACCATAACGAATCATTTTTCCAACTAAATGTATTAGATGTACTTGGATCTTGTTGTAAATTTTGAATGAGTGTCCACACTTCTTCATTCTTCCATTCATCCCTTGCTTC